>Ga0299906_10002718_pt1 | contig 14640 bp, 13 predicted proteins | sample RVTome_14_FD_200259 | JGI IMG/M metagenome (GOLD analysis project Ga0299906, IMG submission 200259) | Soil microbial communities from uranium-contaminated site in the Upper Colorado River Basin, Wyoming, United States - RVT145D125 (version 2) ... | reverse complement strand
CGACGATGATGCGCCGCTGTTCGGGCCCGGCAGCATCGGACTCGACTCGATCGATGCGCTGGAACTGGTGCTCGGCATCCAGAAGGAGTTCGGCGTCGCCATCGAGGATCGAGCGCTGGCGGTGAGGGTGCTGGCATCCATCGGGACCATCGCGGAATACCTGAAGTCCTTATCGGCAGGGAGCCCCGAAGCGGCGGGCGGAAGCAACTCATAGCTCCCTGTGATGCGGGTTCATTAAGGTGCCGAAGACGTGCTTCAACCCATGCCTGCTTTGCGGTCGTGATGCGCCTCAACCCGTCGCGGTCCGGAAGGGATTCCCCATCGTCCGTTGTGGTGGATGCGGTCTCGTCTACATACATCCGAGGCCGCCGAAGGAGGATCTCCCCGGGCTCTACGGGGAGTATCATGCTCGTGACGGCGGGAACGAGACTGGCTGGAATCGCCTCATGGGGAAAATTTTTCGGGAAGCGGCCGACCACCTTGATGCATTGAGAAAAGGGTCCGGTCCATCCCGCCTCCTGGATGTCGGGTGCGGGTACGGTGGATTCGTCTCGCTGATGCGGGATCGGGGGTGGGACGCGGAAGGGGTCGACCCGTCCCCGGTGACGGTTCACGCCGCCTCGGCGAAAGGCATTCCCGTCCGTCGGGGAACCCTCGAGGAATTTTCCCGTTCGGGCGGGGCATACCGCGCGATCACCATGTTTTACGTGTTGGAACACCTCTTCGATCCGATGTCCGCGTTAAGAAAGGTGTTCGCGCTCCTCGAACCGGGCGGGGTGCTCCTGGTGCGGGTTCCCGACACCACGCCGATCGTCCGCCTGCTTTCCCCGTTCGGATTGGGAGGCCGGTTATACGACCCCCCCTTTCACCTCTTCGACTTTCCGCCCCGCGTGCTCACGCGGATGCTCGCCGAGGCGGGCTTCGGGAACATTCGGACGTTCCCGGGCCGCAACACGATCCCCCCCCGCATCGTGCCGCGGCTTGCCACCAAGCTGTTCGGCGCGCTCGCCCGAGGCCTGTTCGCGGGGACCGGCGGGAGGATCCTCCTCCCCGGGGTCAGCAAAACCACCATCGCGCGAAAGCCCTCCTGAGTGACGACCCGGTTCCTTCTGCGCCTGGCTCGCATGATCGACGCCCGACCGGGGAAGATCGCCGTCGCCGTTCTGCTCGCCGCCGCCGTTTCCGGTGCGGTGGTGCTGCGTATCCCGATCCGGACGAACCTGCTGGACGTTCTTCCGGAAGGGAACCCGACGATTCAGGCATTCCGGGGGTTCCTCGAGGATTTCGGCATGATGGACAGCCTGGTCCTGGTGGTCACGTCGCGCGAGGGGTCGCCGGACCGGCTGATCGAGGCGGTGGAGACGATCGGTGAGGAACTGGCCGCTTCACCGAGGATCGCTTCGGTCGACTACAATCTCCTCCGATCCGGGGGACGGTATGTCGGGGAACATTTCCCCGCCTACCTCGATTCGGGAGGGGTGGGCCTCCTTTCGGATCGTCTCTCCCCGGAAGGGATCCGGCGGCAGATCCGGAGGAACCGGGAAGTCCTGCTCTCCCCGTTTGCTTCCCCGCTCGACGCGGAGTGGATTTCCGGAGATCCGCTGAACCTCAGGGAGATCGTCCGGGAGAGCCTGCTCCGCAGGACGGTCACCAAGGGGATCGACCTTTCCACGGGGTATTACATGGATGCGGACCGGACCGTCGCCCTCCTGATGGTGCGTCCGAGGGGATCCTCGAGAGACACGGCGTTCGTCGCCGGGTTGTACCGGGAGGTCGCCGGAATCGCGGCGAGGGCCTCCGGGGGTTCCGGGGCCGATGCCGGGATCGCGGTCGGTCTCGCGGGGGAGTATGCGAGCGTCGCGGAGGCGACCGGCGTGATCTGGCGGGACATGGTCTTCTCCTTTTTCTCCTCCTTCGTCCTGGTCCTGGTGCTCGTCTTCGCGGCGTATCGTCCTCCCGCGGCCGTCCTTTGCGCACTCGTCCTGACGCTGCTCGCCGCCCTCTCCTGGACGCTCCTGTTCGCCTACCTGCTGTACGGGGGGCTGAACATCGTGACCAGCATCGTCGCCGCGATGCTGATCGGCCTGTACGTCGATTACATAATCATCGTCTACCATCGCTTCAACGGGGAAATCCGGAGGGGAAGGTCCCCCCTTCAGGCGCTGGAGACCACCTACTCCGAAACGGGGAAGGCGCTCCTCATCAGTTCCGCGACGAGTTCCATCGCATTCTTCTCCGTGGTCGTGACCAGTTTCCGGGGGCTCCACGAACTGGGGGTCGTGGCCGGGTTCGGGATCCTGTTCTGCCTCCTGTCCACGGTATTCGTGATGGGATCCCTCCTCTCCTGGTTCGCGAAGGTTTCTCCGGCGCGGATCGCGGCGGGGAGACCCGGCGGCGTCCCGACGGGGTGGGCGGAACGGCTGGTCGAAGGGAGGAGCGGAACCGTCGTGGCGGTTTTTTCGATCTTCCTTTTCCTGGCGATCCTCGGATCGGCGCGAACCCGGTTCGACGCGGGGGTCGATGCGATCGGCCCCGTCGACAGCAAGGTGGAGCAGGTCCAGCGCGTGATCGAGGAGAAATTCGGGAGGAAAGGGGAGCCGCTCTTTCTCGTGGCGCGTGCGGACGGCGACCGGCGGCTCGCCGCGGATTTCGACGCCCTCGATCTCCAGGGGGAGCGATGGAGGCGGGCGGGGATGGTGGAAGGGTTCTCTTCCGCGGCGATGCTGGTGCCCCCCCCCCGTTTCCAGAAGGAGTCGCGGAGGCTCTTGTCCGATGCCGGCCTGCCGGGGCGGTACGACGATGCGGGCCTCGAGAGGGCGATCCGCCGGGAGATGGAGGCCCAGGGGATGGTTCCGGGGGACGGCCTTGCGGCGTATGCCGCGGGGATCGTCCGCGCCCTCGCCGGGGAGGAGGCCGTCGACCTGCCCGGGTTTGCCCGCTCCGGTGACCCCCGGACGACGTATTTCTTCAACGGGTCCCGCCATGCGATCGCCGCCCACCTGGCGCCGCCCGGCGGGCGGTGGGGCCAAGGGGCGCTCGCCGCCATGAAGGAAGACGTGCGGGCCCTGGGTCCGGACTTCGCTCTGACGGGTCCGCCCCTCATCCTCGAGGAGATCCGCTCCTCGGTCGTGTGGGAAAGCACCCTCGCCACGCTCATCGCCTTCGCGGCGAACTGGATCATCGTATGGTTTCACTTCCGCCGCCTGCGCGATACGGCGCTCGTGATGCTGCCGGTGACGGCGGGATCGCTCCTCACCGTGGGCGCCATGGGGGCGATCGGGATACCCTTCAACTTTTTCAACGTGGTGGGGATCGCCCTCCTCTTCGGGTTCGGGGTCGACTACGGGATCTACTACATGCAGTCCCACAGGGAGAGGTCCGAGGGGGGAGCCGTGGAGGCGCTTCACCGGACCGGGGGCGGCATCCTCCTCTGCTCGGTCACGACCCTGGCCTCCTGCGGAAGCATCATCCTTTCCCATTACAGGGGGCTGGCGTCCATCGGCGTCGTGCTCTGCCTCGGAGCGGTCTCCTGCATTCTTTCGACGGTCCTGCTGCTCCCTTCCCTGATCGACAGGATCGAACGCCCGCGACCGTGGAAGGCTCCGCGGGTCTTCAAGGAAACATCATGAAGGGGATCGGTCCGGCATGCGCGATCATCCCCGCCTATAACGCGGAGGAGACGGTCGGGCCCGTTGTGAAAGGGGCGCTCGCTCTCCTGCCGATGGTCATCGTGGCGGACGACGGTTCCACCGATGCGACCGCGCGGGTCGCGGAGGGCGCGGGCGCCCTGGTGATCCGGGTACCGGTAAACCGCGGGAAGGGACATTGTCTGCGCCTGCTGTTCGCGGAGGCCAGGAAGAGAGGATTCGACGCCGTCGTCGCGCTGGATTCGGACGGGCAGCACGATCCGGTGGACATCCCGCGGTTTCTCGATGCCCATCGGAAAGACCCCGGGGCCGTCATCGTCGGATCGAGGATGGCCGATGAAGAAGGGATCCCCGTTCACCGGAAAAATTCGATGCTGGTCGCCAGATTCTACGTCTGTCTCGCGGCCAACCGCTACATCGACGATACCCAATGCGGGTATCGGCTTTACCCGCTGTCCGTTGTGGAGTCGATCGCGCTTCTCAAGGAACGCTACGTGATGGAAACCGAACTTCTCCTGAAGGCCGGGGACTCGGGAATTCCGATCCGCTCGTTGCCGATCCCCGCCGTCTATCTTCCGGCGCAGAAGACGTACTTCCGTTCCGTGCCGGATGTGGCGGCGATTTCCGTCTACGTCATCTCCTACATCATGGTCAAGTGGGCGTTGGAGCTGTTGCGCCCGGGGGAGGTCAACACCTACAAGGGGCCCGGCTCCGGGCGGGACCGGTTTTTCCTTTCCCCCGCCATGGACAGGGCGTTCGAGAGCCTGATGGTCCTGACCTGCATGCCGTTGAGCGCCTTGTACGGCGTCCTGTATTTCCTCCTGCGATCCCTGTTCGGCATCCGGGTGTTCGAGGGGTTGAAGGGATGCGGAGTCCCTGTCGGAAGGGTGTTTCTCTCCACGATGCTCCTTCCGCTGTTGCTGGTCGTATCCATCGTCGACCTCGTCGGGAACCGTGTCGGGCTTCGCCCTGGCCTTACCTCCCGGTTCGTGGCGAAATGGTACCCGAATCTCTGGAAATGACCGGGAGCGGGTCGACGGCGCGCATCGAATCCTGATTCGAAAACTCCTTGGATATCAATGGGCTCTGGTATTCAGGCTTGTTCCCTCCCTCCCGGGTGGGCTAAGATCATTCGATGCATACCATCCTGCTCAAGGTCACGGCCCTCTTTTACCTGGTCGGCGCCCTGGCGTACCTCCACTTCATCTTCTCCCTGAACGAGCGGAGCGCGAAGCTCGGGCGGATGCTGCTGCTGCTCGGAGTAATCCTCCACGGGGCGGGATTCGTCGCGCGCTACTTCGTCGCCGGGTACACCCCGATCACGAGCCTCTTCGAGTCGCTCTCCTTCTCCGCCTTCGCGATCGTGTGCGTCTTTCTCGCCTTCGAACTGACGTACCACCTCCGGGTGCTCGGCGCGTTCGTGGCGCCGTTGGCCTTCGTGTTCAGCGTATCCGCGGCCTTTCTGCCCGGCGAGGTCCGGGTGCTGGCTCCCGCGCTCAACTCCTACTGGCTCCCCGTCCACGTGATCCTCCTATTCTTCGGCAACGCCGTCTTCGCCGTGGCGTTCGGCGCCGGGATCATGTACCTGCTGATGGAGAGGGAGCTGAAGACCAAGAAAATGGGGGCGATCTTCAAGCGCCTCCCGTCCCTGAACGTCCTCGACGACATCAACTACCGGTGCCTGACGATCGGTTTCCCGCTGCTCACCCTGGGAATCATCACGGGATCGATCTGGGCGGAGTACGCCTGGGGCTCCTACTGGAGCTGGGACCCGAAAGAGGTCTGGTCCCTCATCACGTGGATGCTCTACGCCGCTCTGCTCCACTTCCGGATGACCGTCGGCTGGCGCGGCCGGAAGGCGGCGATCTTCGCCATCGTCGGGTTCTGCGCGATCCTGTTCACCTTCCTCGGCGTGAACCTTCTCCTGCCTGGGCTGCACACCTATACGAACCTTTCCGGCTGACGGGCGAATGAGCGAGATCGTCATCGTCGGATTGAACCACCGGACCGCGCCGGTGGAGGTCCGGGAGCGCCTGGCGTTCCCGGCGGACACGGTGGGACACGCTCTCCGGGGGCTGCGGGAGCGCGACGGCATCGCCGAGGGGGTCATCCTCTCCACCTGCAACCGCGTAGAGGTCTGCGTCCTTTCGGACGTCGGATACAAGGGCGTGGACCACGTGAAGGATTTCCTCGCCGGGTTCCACGGCATCCCGATCGGCGAGCTGTCGGACCACCTCTACCACCACCTCGGGGAAGACGCCGTGCGGCACCTCTTCCGCGTCTCCAGCAGCCTCGACTCGATGGTGCTCGGGGAGCCGCAGATCCTCGGACAGGTGAAGGACGCCTACGGGTACGCCTGCGAGTTCAAGACGATCGGACCGGTCCTCGACAAGTTCTTCACGAAGTCGTTCTCGGTCGCGAAGCGGGTCCGCACGGAAACGCGGGTCGCGAGCAGCGCCGTCTCGGTGTCGTACGCGGCCGTGGAGCTCGCGAAGAAGATCCTGGGCGACCTTCCGGACAAGGTGGTGATGCTGATCGGGGCGGGGGAGATGTGCGAGCTGGCTGCGCGGCATCTCCTCTCCGCCGGCGCCAAGGGGATCCTCGTCACGAACCGGACCTTCGAGCGCGCCGTTCTCCTCGCCGGGGAATTCGATGGCACGGCCGTCCGCTTCGAGGAGCTCGCCACCCACCTGAAGCGCGCGGACATCATCCTCTCATCGACCGGCGCCCCGCACTTCATCCTGAAGCGGGAAGACGTGGAGGCGGTCATCCGGATCCGCAGGAACCGGCCGATGTTCTTCATCGACATGGCGGTGCCGCGGGACATCGACCCGGACGCCAACGAGATCGACAACGTCTACGTCTACGACATCGACGACCTGAACAACGTGATCGAGACGAACCTGGAGGAGAGGCAGCGCGAGGCTGCCCTGGCCGAGGAGATCGTCGTCGCCGAGGTGGCGGGCTTCCGCCGCTGGCTCGATTCGCAGCAGGTCACCCCGACGATCGTCTCCCTGCGGCGGAAGTTCGACGGGGTGCGGCAGGCGGAGGTGGCCAAGGCGCTCTCCGCGCTGGGGACGGCCGACCCGAAGACGCGGAAGGTGGTCGAGTCGCTCGCCTCCGCGATCCTCAACAAGGTGCTGCACTCCCCGATCGCGTCGCTGAAGCGGGAGACCGACGGCCGCAGTCCAATGGAGATGGTGACGGCGGTGCGGGAGATCTTCGACCTCCCGGAAGAGGAAGCGGGTGGGGCGCCGGAAGCGGTGGAGCGACCCCCCGAACAAGGAGGAAACGTTGGCGGCCAGTGACATCATCCGCCTCGGCAGCCGGGGGAGCACCCTCGCCCTCTGGCAGGCGGAGCACGTCCGGGCGGAGGTCGAGCGCCGCACCGGGAAAAAGGTGGAGATCACCCGGATCAAGACGACCGGCGACATGATCCTCGACGTCCCGCTGTCGAAGGTGGGCGGGAAGGGGCTCTTCGTCAAGGAGATCGAGGAGGCGCTGCTGTCGAACCGGATCGACCTCGCCGTCCACTCGATGAAGGACGTCCCCACCGATCTTCCCGACGGGCTCGAGATCTCCTGCATCACGCGGAGGGAGGATCCGCGCGACGCCTTCCTTTCCGTGAGGCACGCGCGGTTCGAGGACCTTCCGGTCGGCGCCCGTGTGGGGACGAGCTCCCTGCGCCGGCAGACCCAGCTGCTGAGCCTGCGCCCCGACCTTTCGATCGGTCAATTGCGGGGGAACCTCGACACGCGCATCCGGAAGATGGAGGAGGGGGGGTACGACGCGATCATCCTCGCCGCCGCGGGGCTACGCCGGCTCGGGTGGGACGGCAAGATCCGTCAATATCTCCCCGTCGACGTTTCCATCCCCGCGATCGGGCAGGGGGCGCTCGGGATCGAGATCCGGAGCGACGACGGAAGAACCCGCGAGGCGGTGGCGTTCCTGGACGACCGGGAGACGTCCCTGGCGGTCCGGGCGGAGCGCGGCTTCCTGAAACGGCTGGAAGGCGGGTGCCAGGTCCCCATCGCGGCGCACGGGACGGTGAACGGGGACACGGTCGCCCTCTCGGGGCTGATCGGGAAGCCCGACGGCTCCCGGATCCTGCGGGGAAGCCGGAGAGGCCCGATCTCCGATCCCGAAGCGATCGGTGTCGCGCTGGCCGGGGAGCTCCTCTCGCAAGGAGGCAAGGAGATCCTCGACGAGGTGTACCGGCAGTCCGGCTCGTGAAGCGATGACGCTCTCGGGGAAACGGATCCTCGTCACACGAAGCGCGGAGCAGGCCGGCGAACTGGCCGCCCTGGTCCGGCGCGCGGGCGGCATTCCGGTCCTCTTCCCCACGATCCGGCTGACGCATCCCGAGGATTGCGGCCCCCTCGACCGGGAGATCGGGCGCCTCTCCTCCTTCGACTGGATCCTCTTCGCGAGCGCCAACGCGGCCCGGTTCTTCTGCGAGCGTGCGGCCCGGCTCGGGGTCGGCTCCTGGCCGGGGACCCTTCGCGTGGCCAGCGTGGGGCCTGGGACGACGAAGGAGCTCGCCGCGAAGTCCGTACCGGTGCACAGGACGGCGGGAAAGCACTCCGCCGAGGGACTCCTGGAGGCGCTCCTTCCCACGGGAATCCGGGGGAAGCGGTTCCTCCTTCCGCGCGCCGAGGAGGGGCGGGAGATCCTTCCCGACGCGATCGCCCGGGAGGGAGGAGAGGTGGTGAGCGTCGTCGCGTACCGGAACGGACTCGCGGAGAAGGACGAGGCGGTGGCCGGGGAGATCGTGTCCCGTCCGCCCGACGTCTGCACCTTCGCATCGCCCTCGGCGTTCCGAAACCTCTTCCTTCTCCTGGGGGACGGGGCGACGAGGAGCATGCTCTCCCGGACGCGCATCGCGGTGATCGGCGAGGTGACCGCGCGGGCCGTGGAACGCAGGGATTTCCGGGTGGACATCGTGCCCGAAACGTATACGCTGAAAGCGATGGTGGACGCCGTTCAGGCGTTCTTCATCGCCCACTAGGAGGATTCCGATGCAATACCCCGAATACCGGCCCCGCCGCCTGCGGCGGAACGAAACGCTGCGCCGGATGGTCCGCGAGACGAAGCTCTCCGTGGACGACCTGATCTACCCGCTCTTCGCCGCCGCCGGGAAGGGAATCCGCACGGAAGTCGCCTCGATGCCGGGGGTCTTCCAGCTCTCCGTCGAGAACCTCGCGGAGGAGGCGCGGGAAGTCGCCGCGCTCGGGATCCCCGCGGTCCTGCTGTTCGGACTCCCGGCGCAGAAGGACCCCCTCGGGAAGGACGCCTGGTCGGACAAGGGGATCGTCCAGACCGCCGTGCGGGCCATCAAGGACGCGGTCCCCGGCCTCATGGTGGTCACCGACGTCTGCTTCTGCGAGTACACCGACCACGGCCATTGCGGGATCCTGAAAGGTACCGAGGTCGACAACGACGCGACGCTGGAGATCCTCGCGAAGAGCGCCGTTTCGCACGCGAAGGCGGGGGCGGACATCGTCGCCCCGTCCGACATGATGGACGGACGCGTCGGCGCGATCCGAAAAGGCCTGGATCGCGGCGGGTTTTCGCAGGTCCCCATCATGTCGTACGCGGCGAAGTACGCCGGCGGCTTCTACGGCCCGTTCCGGGACGCCGCGGGGAGCGCCCCCGGCTTCGGAGACCGGCGCTCCTACCAGATGGATCCGCCGAACGCGCGGGAAGCGCTGCGGGAGGTCGCCCTCGACGTGGCGGAGGGAGCCGACATCGTGATGGTCAAGCCCGCCCTCGCATACCTCGACGTCATCTACCGCGTACGCCAGGCCTTCAACCTGCCGGTCGCGGCGTACAACGTGAGCGGGGAGTATGCGATGGTGAAGGCGGCGGCGAAGCTCGGGTGGATCGACGGGGACCGCGTCACGATGGAGATCCTCGTTTCGATCAAGCGGGCCGGCGCCGACCTGATCATCACCTACGCCGCCAAGGAAGCCGCCCGCGCCCTCGCGGGCTGACGCCGTGGCCGTTCCGCCGACGGGACAAGCCCCCTGGCGCGTGGTCGAACTGGCGGATGTCTGCGATCGCTCGATCGAGGAGGCGTTGAATGCGGCGGCGGGGGACGGATGGCGGTTCGAGTCGGTCCACTTCGTCACGCAGCCCGGGAACCGTCGGCCCATGATGGCGTTCCTGTTTTTCACCCGGGACGCTCCCCCGCAGGGGGTCTGACCCGTGCCGCTTCGCTGGGAAGAGCAGCGGGAGTTCTTCCGGGATGCCCGGCGGGCGCGCTACCTGGCGCGGCTGGTCGGGAAGGCGGCCGACCTGATCGTGGCGATGTCCCTCTGGCACATCCCCGGCGCCGCGGGGGTGTGCGCCGCCCTCTTCTACCTCCTGATGTGCGACGGCTTCCCGGGTGGGCGCAGTCCGGGGAAGGTGCTCACCGGCCTCAAGGTGGTGCGGATCGACCGGGACGGAATGGACTTCACGGCGTCGCTGATGCGCAACCTTCCCGTCGCCGCGCCCTTCCTCCTCTACCTCCTCCCGGTGATCGGCCCGTTCCTCGCCTACACCGTCGGGTTCGCGATCCTGCTGATCGAGACGTATCTCGGGTTCTACGACCCCGACGGGCAACGGGCGGGGGACACCTTCGCCGAGACGCTCGTCGTGGAGTACCGGCAGGGGTCCGATGGCGTCCCTCTATCTGATCGACGGGCATAACGTCCTCTACCGGACGTTCTTCGGCGTCCCGCGCCTCACGGCGCCGGACGGCACGCCGACCAACGTCGTCCTCGGCGTGGCCCGGATTCTCCTGAAGATCCTGCGGGAGGAGCGCCCCGACGCGGTCGTCGCCGTCTTCGACTCGCGGGAGCCGACCCCGCGTCACGAGATCTACCCCGAATACAAGGCGAACCGCCTGAAGACCCCGGAGGATCTCTCCGCGCAGATCCCGGTGGTGGACGAGATGATCGACGCCCTCGGGGTGCGTCGCCTCTCGGTCGCCGGCGCCGAGGCGGACGACATCATCGGCACGCTGTCGCGCCTTGCGGAGGAGCGGGGGATGGACGTAGTCATCGTCTCCTCCGACAAGGACATGTACCAGCTCGTATCGAAGCGGGTGAAGGTGCGGGACGGGTTGAAGGAGCACACCGTGGGAGAGGCGCAGGTCGAGGAGGTCTTCGGCGTTCCCCCGGGAAAGGTGGCCGACCTCCTTGCGCTTGCGGGGGATCCGTCCGACAACGTTCCCGGCATCCCGGGAATCGGGGAGAAGACGGCGTCCGAACTGATCCGGGAGTTCGGATCCCTCGACGCGGTGCTCGCCCACCCCGAGCGGTTGAAAGGGGCGCGGAGGGAGAAGATCGAGAAGGGCGCCGACGCCGCGCGTCTCGCGTTCCGTCTGGTCACGATCGACCGGGACATCCCGATCCGGGAGGATTGGTCCGGGTTCACCCCTCGCGGGATCGACGCATCCCGTGTAGCGCCTCTCTTCCGGCGCCTCGGATTCCGGAAACTGCTCGAGGAACTCGATCTCGGAAAGGAAACGCAACCGGGGGGCAAAGGGGATGCCCCGATGGGCGTGGCGTGGAAACGCGAGGGCACCGTCAAGGAGCTCCTCCACTCGCTGGGCCCCGGGGACATCGTCTCGGCCGGGCTGGCGTACGACGGGGACCGGGAGACGGTGGCCGGAATCGCCGTCGAGGGGAAAGGGGTCCATCTTCTTCCGGCCGACGCTACGGCGCGCGCCGCGCGGGCTCTCTCCGCCCGCGGGGCCACCATCTACCTCCACGAAGGGAAGGCGCTGTACCGGAGGGACGCGGGGGACAGGACGGGGGAAGATCCACGCCTCTTCGACACGCAGGTGGCGGGGTACCTGCTGGAGCCCGAGGAAGGGACCCCCTCCTTCGCGAAGCTGCGGGCGCGGTTCCTCCCGGGGTCCCTCGCCGCACCGGAAGGGGAGTCCCCGGAGGGGCGGGCGGCGGAACGGGCGAGCGCGACGCTCGCCTTGGGGAAGGCGCTCGAGGAGCGGCTCGCGGAGGCGGCCCTGCTCGATGTCTTCCGGGGACTCGACATGCCGCTCCTTCCCGTCCTCCACCGGATCGAGGCGAAGGGGATCCGGATCGATCCCGGGATCTTCGCGGAACTTTCCGAGGGGCTCGCCCGGGACATCTCCGCCATCGAGCGGAAGGTGGCCGCCGCCGCGGGGACCGGTTTCAACATCAACTCCCCGAAGCAGCTGGCCTTCCTCCTCTTCGAAAAGCTGGGGCTTCCCCCCGCCAGGAAGACGAAGACGGGCTACTCCACGGACGTGGACGTCCTGGAGCGGCTGAAAGATCTCCACGAGATCCCGTCGCTGGTGCTCGAATATCGAACCGTCGCGAAGATCCGCTCCACCTACGTCGACGTCCTGCCGGGGAGGATCGACCCGCGGGACGGGCGGATCCACACGACGCTCTCCCAGACGCAGGCGGCAACCGGGCGCCTCTCGTCCTCCGATCCGAACCTGCAGAACATCCCGATCCGCACGGAACTCGGCCGCCGGATCCGGGCCGGGTTCATTGCGGAGAGGGGAAACCTGTTCGTCGGGGCGGACTACTCCCAGGTGGAGCTGCGCCTGCTCGCGCACCTTTCCGGGGACGCGGAGCTGATCCGCCGTTTCCGGCAGGGGGACGACATCCATACCGCGACGGCGGCCGCCGTCTTCGGCGTCGCCCCGTCCGGCGTAACCCCCGAACTGCGGCGCCGGGCGAAGGTGATCAACTTCGGCATCCTCTACGGCATGAGCCCCTTCGGTCTGTCTCGCGAGCTCGGGATCGGCGGGAAGGAGGCGAAGACGTACATCGACCACTATTTCGGCCGGTACCCTGGCGTGAAGATATACATTGAAGGATTGAAGGCAAGTGCTCGAAAAGATGGGTACGTTGTTACTCTTATGGGACGCCGAAGATTCCTCAAGGACATCGATTCCCGGAACAAGGTCCTGCGGGAGGCCGCGGAGCGGATGGCGATCAACACCCCGATCCAGGGGAGCGCCGCCGATCTGATCAAGAGGGCGATGATCCGGGTCGACCGGGAGTTGCGCGAGACGGGGATGGAAGCGCGGTTGATCCTCCAGGTCCACGACGAATTGATCGTCGAGGCGCCGGAGCGGGAGGCTGCCGGGTCCGAACGCATACTGAAGGAGGCGATGGAGGGGGTTGCGAAGCTTTCGGTTCCCCTGACCGTCTCGGTGAGCCGGGGGAAGAACTGGGGGGAAATCCACTGATTTTCCTGCTCGGCACGGTGAATACTCCGTCGGCCGCCGCCGTCTGATGAACGAGAGGGAGAAGGGCGGCGTTCCCGACGACGCGCTGATCCGGATGACCCTCGCAGGCGACGACGGCGCGTTCGGCGAGCTCGTGGAACGGTACAAGGGTCGGGCGTTCGCCGTGGCGGTCGGGATCGTGGGCGACGGGGACGACGCGCTCGACGTCGTACAGGACTCCTTCATCAAGGCGTACTACAAGTTGAAGGAGTTCCGGTTCGGCTCGAACTTCTACACCTGGTTCTATCGCCTCCTTGTGAACCAGGCGATCGACCGGTGGCGGAAGTCGGCGCGGTCGGCGGAGGTGCCCTTTGACGAGAGCTGGCTTTCCGAGGATTCCTCGCCGCCGGACGGCTTTGCGTACCCGCGGACCCCTGAGAACCTGGCACGGGACCGGGAACTGGGGGACGCCCTCCAGCGTGCCGTCGACGCACTCCCGGAGTATCACCGGGCGGTGATCGTCCTTCGGGAGGTCGACGGCATGGCGTACGACGAGATCGCCAAGGTCCTCGGGTGTTCGGTGGGAACGGTGATGTCCCGGCTGCACTACGCGCGCGGGAAACTGAGAGAGACTCTGAAATCGCACAGGGAAGGGTAGGAAAGGGACGACGATGGATTGCGGGACGGCTCTGGGAAAGATCAACGCGAAGGCCGACGGCCTTCTCCCGCGGCAGGAGGAAGCGGAGCTGGCGGACCACCTGGCCGGCTGCCCGGCGTGTGCCGCGGACGATGCGGCGATCTCCGCGACGGGACCCGTGCTGCGCGCCTTGACCGGGATCCGGGCGATGCGGAACGCACCCGCTCTCGATGCGATGTGGACGCGGGTGCGCGCGGGGATCGACGAGGGCCGGGATACGCGGCGGCGGTCCTCGTGGCTCGCGCGGTGGTCGTGGATCCCGGCGGCCGTGGTCATTGCGCTGTTGGCGCTCGTGTTCTCCCCTTCCCGGACGGATCGACCTCCGTTTCATCCGAGCTCGTTCGAGGTCGCCGTCGAGGACGTGGAATCCGACACCGCCACGGTGGCGCTCGTCGACAAGGGAGAGGATCTTCCGACGGTGATCTGGATCATCGAAGATGCCAAATCCTGAACTGCGCGGCCGGGCGGGCGCGTCCGTCCTTTCCTTTTTCCTGCTCCTCCTGCTGCTCGCCGCCGTTCCGTCCGAAGCCGCCGATACGGTTACCATTGACGTCGGGGCGGTCTACGCGTCCAACGAGGGCACCTCGATCGACCCGGCTCTCGGAAAGATCCGGGGGAAGCTCCGTTCGATGTTCAACTACACCTCCTACCGGATGCTGGACCGCAAGCGTCGCTCCCTTTCCGTCGGGGAGACCGGAGAGTTCGAGCTTCCCGACCGGCGATCGATGCGGGCGACCCCCCTGCCGGCCCGGGGCGACAAGGTGCGCCTCTCCATAAGGCTCTCCGAGGGGCCGAGGAATCTTCTCACCACCACCCTCGGCCTCCGTCGGGGCGGGATGGTCCTCGTCGGAGGCCCCCCCCACCAGGCCGGTGTGCTGATACTCATCATCTCCGCGGAGTAGGGTTTGTGGGTTGTGGGCGAGGGACACACCTTCCCTGCATCCCGGGTTTACTCCAGGTATGTCCCTCGAAAGCGCTTGCACCTTATAGCGGATCTTTTCTGCCGTACCCTCTGCCGTAAACACCCCTCTGTGGCCTGTGCCGTGATGGTGAATATTTCCCGTCCTACCCTCGTCGGAGGA
>Ga0299906_10002714_pt1 | contig 14651 bp, 13 predicted proteins | sample RVTome_14_FD_200259 | JGI IMG/M metagenome (GOLD analysis project Ga0299906, IMG submission 200259) | Soil microbial communities from uranium-contaminated site in the Upper Colorado River Basin, Wyoming, United States - RVT145D125 (version 2) ... | reverse complement strand
ATAGCGGAAGATGAGGCTCCCGGCGGGAACCTCCATAGCAGTGATCGGCGCGGGCGGATGGGGCACCGCCCTCGCATTAACGCTTGCAAAGACCCGCGATTCCGTCCGGTTATGGGTATTCGAACCGGATCTGGTCGAAACCATCCGCCGTGATCGGTCGAATCCGATTTACCTGCCTGGGGTGCGAATCCCAGCGCAAGTCCATCCGAGCTCGTCCCTCGCTGAAGTCCTGGCAGGAGCCGGGATCGTAATTTGCGCCGTTCCGTCTCACCTCTGCAGAGGCGTATTCCTCCAGATGCTGCCCTGGATCCGATCCGACATGGTCTTCGTCACCGCGACGAAGGGTATCGAGAACGGATCGCTCATGCGCATGTCCCAGGTCGTTCATGACGTGATCGGCCCGGCGTTCCGACCCCGCGTGGCCGCGATCTCCGGACCGACGTTCGCCGTCGAGGTCGCGCGCGAGGAGCCCACGGCGCTGGTGGTGGCCAGCCCCGAGGAAGATCTTCGGCACGAGCTTCAGAAGGTGCTGTCGACGTCCCGGTTCCGGCTCTACACGAATCCCGATATCGTGGGCGTCGAAATCGGCGGGTCGGTCAAGAACATTATCGCGATAGCGGCGGGCGTGGTCTCGGGAATGAGACTGGGTCACAATGCCATCGCAGCGCTCATCACGCGCGGGCTCGCCGAGATCATGAGGCTGGCCGAGGCCTGTGGGGGCCGCCGGGACACGCTGGCCGGACTAGCGGGACTCGGGGATCTGGTGCTCACCTGCACGGGGCACCTGAGCCGGAATCGACAGGTGGGCGTCGCGCTCGGAGAGGGAGCGCGGCTGGAGGATATCGTCTCTCGCATGCGCATGGTCGCCGAAGGGGTCAAGACCAGCAAGTCCGCCGTGACGCTCGCGCGAAGGCTCGGAGTGGAGATGCCGATCGCCGAGGAGGTCTACGCCATCCTGTACGAGGACAAAGACCCCGGGGACGCGATCAACGCGCTCATGGAGCGGGAACTGACCGAGGAGTGAACCCGAGATGGAATTCATAACGCTGTTCGGCCCTCAAAAGCCCCGGAGTCCGGGCGTCGTGGAGCGGGTGCGGGAGAAGGTCCGGTCCGCGGCTTCCCGGACCCGGGAACAATTCAGCGAGCGGCTGGCGAATCTCGTCGAGGGCCGAAACGAGATCGACGCGGGCCTGCTCGAAGAGCTCGAGGAGATGATGATCGGCGCCGATATAGGTGTCCAGACGACCTCCGGAATCCTGGATTCGATCCGCGAGCAGGTCTCCAGTCAGACGCTCCGCGATCCGCGGCAGCTCAGAGACGCCCTGAAGGACGAAATTCTCAAGACCCTCAGCGTCGAGCTTCCGCCACCCGTACAGGTGCCCGAAGGCCAACCCTTCGTCGTTCTCGTCGTCGGTGTCAACGGTGTCGGCAAGACTACGACGATCGGAAAGCTCGCACGCCGCTTCGCCGCCGAAGGCAAGAACGTCATGCTCTGCGCGGCCGATACCTTTCGGGCAGCCGCGATCGACCAGCTGGAAGTCTGGGCGAAGCGAGTCGACGTCCCGATCATCAAGCAGAAGCCGGGCTCGGATCCGTCGGCCGTTCTGTTCGACGCGCTGCGTTCGGCTAAGGCGAGGAACGTCGACTACGTGATCGTCGATACGGCGGGGCGGCTCCACACGAAACACAACCTGATGGCGGAGCTCGGGAAGATGGCCCGGATCGCGGCGCGCGAGGTCCCCGGAGCTCCGCACGAGGTGCTGCTCGTCCTCGATGCGACGACGGGACAGAACGGGCTCGTCCAGGCGCGGGAGTTCACGAAGGCCGCCGGTCTCACCGGGCTGATCCTGACGAAGCTGGATGGTACGGCGCGAGGAGGGATCGTTACCGCGATAGTCAGGGAGCTTGGCATACCGATTCGATTCCTCGGAACCGGCGAGCAGCTCGACGATCTGGTCGAGTTTCGGGCCGAAGACTTCGTGGATTCTCTTTTCGCAGCGTAAGCTATGCCCGACGAGCAGTACATGCGACGCGCCCTCGATCTGGCGGCCAAAGGCCAGGGGCTCGCAAGCCCGGGCGCTCTGGTTGGAGCCGTGGCGGTCAGGGACGGGGAGATCGTGGGCGAAGGCTACTATACCTGGGACGGTCTCTATCACGCCGAGGTTCAGGCGCTCGGCAGTGCCGGCGAGCGGGCCGCCGGAAGCACGCTCTATGTCACCCAGGAACCGTGCGCCCACTACGGACGCACGCCTCCCTGCGCGGACCAGGTCGCCCGCGCGGGGATCGCGCGCGTCGTCGCCTCGACGTCGGATCCCAACCCGAAAGTCGACGGCAAGGGGTTCGCTCGCCTGAGGGAACTGGGCGTGGAGGTTTCCAGCGGTTTGCTCGAAGGCGAGGCGAGGCGTCTCAACGAAGCGTTTCGGACGTCGGTTACGCGCGGCCGGCCCTTCGGCGTTCTCAAGGCGGCTATGACGCTGGACGGGAAGATCGCGACGGCATCGGGCGAATCCCGGTGGATCACTTCCGAAGAATCGAGACAGCGTGTGCACGAGCTCCGGCATTCCGTCGACGCGCTTCTGACGGGGAGCGGCACGATCCTGTCCGATGATCCGGCGCTCACGGACAGGAGCGGCCGCGCGCGCCGCCGCCCCCTCGTCCGCGCTGTCATCGACCGCAGGGGACGCCTCTCCGGGCGGTTCAAAGTTTTCGCCGAGCCCGGAGCGGTCGTCTACACGAAGCTGGCGCACCTCGAATTCGGCCCGCCGACCGACGTGGTCGTCGGGATCACGGACCTCGCCGACGTCGTCTCCGACCTTGCCGCGAGGTTCGAGGTCCAGAGCGTCATGCTCGAATGCGGGCCCGACATGGCCTTCGACGCCGTCGCCCGTGGCATCATTGATAAGATCGTCGTGTTCGTCGCCCCGCGCATCATCGGCGGGAGGGAGATACCGGCGTTCGGATCGGCCGGCGTTCAGAATCTGGCGGACGCGATCGGGATCGACGACTGGCAGGTCGAGCCGGTGGGTCCCGACCTGACGATCACAGGCTATGTTCACCGGGCTCATTGAAGCTGTCGGCGAGATCGCCGGCATCCGGGACTCGACCGGATTTCGACAGGTTCGGGTAAAGGTCCCCCCAACGATCGACGACCTGGTCGTGGGCTCGAGCATCGCGATCAACGGTGTCTGCCTCACGGCGCGGGACGTGTTCGACGGCGGTTTCACTGCGGACCTCTCGCACGAAACGCTGTCGCGGACGACTCTCTCGAACCTCGAAGCGGGCAGCCGCGTGAACGTCGAACGCGCGCTTCGGGCGGATGCGAGACTCGGCGGGCATATCGTCCAGGGCCATGTCGACGGAACAGGCGAGATTCTCGACTTCGGAAAACAGGGAGACGACTGGAGCCTGATGGTAGGCTATGATCCGGCCTGTCAGTCCAGGCTGATACGCAAGGGCTCGATCGCGGTGGACGGCATCAGCCTCACCGTCGCCCATCGGACGGCGGATCGGTTCTCCGTCGCGATCATCCCCTTCACTTTCGAGAAGACGACACTCAGGGACAGTCGCAGGGGAGACAGGGTGAATCTGGAGTTCGACGTGCTGGCGAAGTACGTCGAGCGCCTCGTCCAGCCCTACCTGGAGAAGATCGGGGGCGCCTCGTCGTGAAAGAAATCGTCAGGGAAAGCATGGCGTTTGCAACCGTGGAAGAAGCTGTCGCGGAGATCCGGGCCGGCCGCATGATCATCATCACCGACGACGAAGACCGGGAGAACGAAGGCGACCTGATGATCGCGGCCGAGAAGGTGGCGCCGGAAGCGATCAACTTCATGGCAACCTACGGTCGGGGGCTGATCTGTCTGCCCATGACGGGAGAACGCCTGGACCGGCTGCAGGTCCCGCTGATGGTCTCCGATCCCGCCAATACCTCGCCCCACGGAACGGCCTTCTGTGTGTCGATCGAGGCCCGCCGAAACGTGTCCACCGGCATCTCGGCTTCCGATCGCGCCGAGACCATACGGACCGCGATCGACCCGAACACGCGCCCGGAAGACCTCGTCAGGCCCGGCCACGTCTTCCCGCTTCGGGCCCGGGACGGAGGCGTGCTGGTCCGGGCCGGCCAGACCGAAGCCTCGGTCGACCTGGCGCGCATCGCGCGTCTCGACCCCAGCGCGGTCATCTGCGAAGTCATGCGCGAGGACGGCACGATGGCCCGGACTCCCGACCTTCTCAAGTTCGCCTCCCGGCACGACCTCAGGATCGTCACGGTCGCCGACCTGATCGCCCACCGCCTGAGGACGGAATGCTTCGTCCGGCAACTGGCTGAAACGGTCCTGCCCACGCGGCACGGGGAGTTCCGGATGATCGCATTCGAAAGCCTCATCGACGGAGAAAACCACGTGGCTCTGGTCCGGGGGGACGTCACAGACGGCCGCGACGTGCTGGTGCGGGTGCACTCGCACTGCCTGACCGGAGACGTGTTCGGCTCCACGCGCTGCCATTGCCAGCGGGACATCGATCTCGCGCTCTCGCGGATCGCCGGCGAGAGCCGCGGCGTCCTGCTCTATCTCCACCAGTCCGGCCGGGGCTTCGCCCTCGCCGATGCGGGCTCGGAACGCCACCTCGAATACCACGGGAAGCACGACGTCGCGCTGGACGAGTCCATCGGCCTCAAAGGCGAGCAGCGAGAATACGGCATCGGGATCCAGATCCTCCGGGCGCTCGAGATCCGCTCGATGAGAATCCTGACCAACCACCCCCGCAAGCTCGTCGCCCTCGAAGGATACGGACTCGACGTCGTGGCGCAGGTTCCGTTCGGCGATTGAAGGTCGTCCGGAGCCTGAGCAGAGTAGACATTGCATTGACATGAATCCTGTCCGTTCATATAGTTCTGTCTCGACGCCCCGCTGACTAGCGCTGTCGGAACACCACTGCAAAACGGGACGGGGGAATCCCACATGCGACACCCGCACACAGTCTGGACCATCGCGATCGGGCTGGCCGCCGTGGCCGCTGTCCTCTGGCTGCTGAGCTTTACCCCGGGGGCGGCCCAGGGGCCCGGCAGCCAGGGCGCTCCCGGGCTTATCGGGGGAAAGCCGAACCTCAGCGGCATCTGGCAGTCCAACAACACCGCGAACTGGGACCTTCAGACTCACGCGGCGCGCCCTCTCATCGCGCAGCCGGGCATTACCCCGGACTCGGTCGTCCTCGCCGCGCCTGTCGTCGGGCTGGGCGCAGTCGGCTGGGTGCCGGCGGGCCTGGGAGTCGTCGAAGGGGACGAGATACCCTACCTGCCGTGGGCGGCGGCGAGGAAACAGGAGAACCTCGGGAACTGGCTGGACCGCGACCCGGAGATCAAATGCTTCCAGCCCGGCGTGCCGCGCGCCATGTACATGCCGCAGCCGTTTCAGATCATCCAGAGCGACGCGAAGATCATGATGGTGTTCGAGTATGCGAACGCCCATCGCACGATCCACCTGGACGAGATGGAGCCCTATCCCAACATCTCGTTCATGGGGTACTCGGCCGGGCGCTGGGAGGGCGATACGCTGGTCGTCGACGTCACGAACTTCACCGACGCGACATGGTTCGACAGGTCCGGCAATTTTCACAGCGACGCGCTGCGCGTCGTCGAGCGGTATACCCCGATGGGCCCGGACGTCATCGAGTACGAGGCCACCATCGAAGACCCGCAAGTGTTCTCGCGTCCCTGGGTGGTCCGGATGCCGCTCTATCGCCGGCTCGAGCCGAACGCGCAGTTGATGGATTTCAGGTGCGTCGGGATGGTCGAGGAAACCATGTACGGGCATCTGCGCCGCGAGCCACTCGTCCGGGCCTGGACCGGCCAGACCATGAGGGTGGACGTCACCCGTATCATCCCGCCGGTCAACGAGGTCCACGAGCGTTACATTTCGGGCAACCCGCCATTGGAGAGGTGAGTATGCGAGTCCCAGCAGGAATCGGAGCCGTGATCGTCGCCGGTATCGCGTTCGCTCTGTTTCAGCCGCCGCTATCGGCGCACCACGCCTTCAGCGCCGAGTTCGACGCCGACAAGCCGGTCCGGTTCGAGGACGCGACCGTCGTTCGGGTCCGGCTGATCAATCCCCACAGCTGGATCGACGTCGACGTGCGCTTCCCCGACGGAAGGGTCGAGACCTGGGCCATCGAAGCCGGAAGCCCGAACATCCTGATGCGGCGGGGCATCACCCGGGGCACGCTCGCAGTCGGGACCCGGATCGTCGTCGACGGTTATCAGTCCAGGGACGGATCGCGCCGCGCCAACGGCAGGGACCTCACCCTCGAGGACGGGCAGAAGCTGTTCCTGGGATCCTCGGGTACCGGCGCGCCTTACGAAGTCCAGCGGCCGGGCGTGGACACGGCCGAAGAGCCCTGACCGGAGGTCACGCATGCGCCACGTGCATCTTCATCTTGTCGCGTCACTCGGGCTGCTCGCCGGCATGCTGGCGTCGTGCGCGCCGTCCACGGACACGTCCGGGCCCCGGACCTCGTGGGGCGACCCGGACATCCAGGGAACCTGGTTCGTCATGGAGTCGGTGCCTCTCGAGCGCTCGGGGGCCAACGAAGGCCGGGAGTTCCTCACCGAAGAGGAAGTGGCCGCGGCCGATGCCGAGAAGGCGCTGGATCCCGGCCGCAACGCGCGCTCGGCGAACAGCACCCAGGACGTCACCGGGGCTTACAACGCGGTTTTCAACTCGATCCTGAGGACGAGCCGGCGAACCTCGATGGTCATCGACCCCCCGGACGGCCGCATCCCTCCCCTGGTTGAAGACGCGCAGGGCGGCCGGGGCGGACGCGGGGGCCGGGGCGGGCGCGGTTTCGGAGGCGGCGGCAACCAGAACGACAACCCGGAGACGACCGCGCAATCGCCGCGCTGTCTCGGCGTTCGGGCGGAGTTCCTTCCGCTGAACACGACGTTCGCCCAGGGCACGGTACTTCAGATCGTCCAGTCACCGGAGTCGGTCGGGATCTATCTGGAAGACGACCATGCCGGGGGCGGCAACCGCGTCGTCTATCTCGACGACCGGCCGCTTCCCCGGGGCGCCGGGAGCTATCTGGGGGACGCGCGCGGCCGCTGGGAAGGGGACACGCTGGTCGTGGAAACGACCAACTTCACCGATGGGTTTCGCGGTTCGAATCCCGCGACGTTCCGGATGATCGAGCGCTTCACGCGGGTGAGTGACCAACTCAATCGCGAGATCACGTTCGAGGATCCCCGGACCTGGACGCGATCCTGGACGGTCCTCATCGAGATGGGAAGAGCCGAAGACGGGCGCCACATGATCTTCGACTCCACCTGCCACGAGGGCAACTACGGCATGACCGGCATCCTGATGGGCTCGCGGATGGAAGAAGCCGAAGAGGCGGCCGGGCAGTAGCCTTGCCTTCGTCCGGACGCTCTCTGGTTCCGCTCATCACGGCCAGACCGGTCGGCGCTACTCGCGCCCACACGTGTCCGGCCATCCCTGACTGCAGGCGAGCGCATACAAGGCCCGGGGCTCCCGCTCCCCGATCGGGCCCTTGCTACCCCGCAAGAGGATCGGATAGTCCCCCAGCGAAGGCCTCTGCCGCACGAAGACGCCCGCGCCGGCGGCGAGCGTCGTCAGGTTCCTGCAGGCGGCCGCGAGCCCCAGATCGCACCCGCGCCGGAACGGCTCCGCCGCCCCGGCGGGATCCTGTCGTCGCAGGTCTTCGCCCGACCGTGCCAGGTCGAGGTGCAGGAGGCCGGCCTCGTTGCACGCCCAGCCCGATCCCTGATCACAGAGGTTCAGCTCCGTATCGGCCAGATAAGGACAGGCGTATGGGCGGCCCTCTTCACAGGCCTGCTGCCAGAACGGAAGATACTGACCGGGATGGTCGTCGCCCACGCCGTCGGCGGCGGTCATTCCCGTGAAGACCAGGGCCCAGAGCGACACGACGGCGAGGCGGCGCGCCGGGGATCGAAGGGCACTTCCGGGAACCGGATCGCCCGTCGGGAGGCGCCCGGCGCGATCGAGCCAGCGGACCGACAGGTTCAGGAGCGGTACGGCGAGGATCTTGTCGTAGAAGGTCGGCAGACCCGCGCTCCCCAGGACCTGATAGAGCGCGACGGTCGAGAGGCCGTAGAGGGCGCCGTAGACGATCCGGCCCAGATCCGTGCGCGGCGAGGTGGCCGGGTCGTTGAAGAGCAGGTGCATCCCCAGGAAGACGGCCACGGGAATGTGGGAATCGTAGAAGAAATAGATGCCTGTGTTCGCGAAGTAGAGCAGGCCGAACAGGTAGGTCGTCACCACCGCCGACATCGTCATCAGGGTCACGCCGAAGAGGAACCCCGCGGGCAGACCGACGGCAAACAGCAGGAGGTAGATGTGCGGGGGATAGAATTGCGTGTAGGCGATCTCCGGGCCCCAGGTGATGCCGCTCGTGCCGGTCGCGAGCAGGCCGAGGGCGACGAGGGCGAGCGGAAGCGCGGAGGGATTGAAGATATGGACGCGCTGCCCGTCCCGCGTCCAGCGAACGAGCTCCTTCGCGGCGAACGCGAGCGCCACCATCGCGAACTGCAGGTAGAACCAGTCCGGCCTGAACCACAAGAACAGATTGACGCTCAGGATGACTGGAAACTGTCCGAAGCCGAGAACCGAGGTGTCGCGGCGCGACCAGGCGAGGAGCATGTCGAACGCGTAGGCGAAGGCCAGTTGGGCGAGAATGAAGGGAGCCGAAGCGTAGACCTCGGGCCAGTACGCGCCCCAGCAGGCGAATACGATGACCTGCGCGGCAGCCTGAACGTAGTGCTGCTTCCGCGGGACTGCCCGGATGCGCAGTGTCCGGCGCCCCTTCCCGAGCAGCAGCACGACGTTCCAGACGCACAGTACGGCCGCAGCCCCCAGGAACGAACCCAGCGCCTTCGGGCTCTGACGGACCGGCTCGAGGAACGCCAGACCCGCAAGGCCGAACCCGAGCGCTATCGGAAAGGTCTGCAACCGAATCGTCATCTTCCATTCCCGGACCGCCATACGGTATGGTAGGCGTGAGCCATCATGTCGGACCGGGACACCATTTTACGCACGCTCGGGCTGGCGGAATCGCGGATTCGAATCAACCGGATCCTGGACCGCCTCGCCTTCGGGCTGGCGGTCTGGACCGGATTCGGGGTCCTCGTCAAGCTCGTCGACCTCGTTCGGCCGTTCGCACCCGGCACGATCCGGATCTTCTGGATCCTCTGGTTCCTGGGCGCGGCGGGCGTCGTGGTCCGGAGCCTCGGTTTCAGGCGAGACCTCGGGACGACGGCCCGGGAGATCGACCGGCGGGCGCGTCTCGAAGATGAAGTTTTGAGCGCCTGGTGGTTCCTCGCCCGCCAGAAAGACGATGCCCCCTGGGTCGAGCTGCACCTGCACCGCGCGGCCGCGCGTATCCGCGGGCTCGACGTTGGGAGCCTGTGCCCCCGGGTTCTTCCCCGGATGTCGTGGCTGGCCGCGGGGGGACTGGTTCTGCTGGTCGCCCTCCATTTGGCGCCCCTTCCCTTCGGAGGCTGGGCGCAGTCGGAGCCCGGCGCCCCTCCGGACGAAGAGAGGGAAGCGGACACGCTGATGGAGGAGATCGAAGACCTGCTGGCCCGGGCCGAAGACCTCGAGCCCGACGGCACGCTCCAGGCGTTCCGGCAACTTATGGAAGAGATCGGTGACCCGGCGATGTCGCTCGCGGGCGCCGCCTCCGATCTCGAGGACTTCCAGAGCGGCCTGGACGAAGGCAACCTCAGCACGCTGGGGATCCTCGAGGGTCTCGAAGACATGGCCGAAGAGCTGATGGCGGCTTCCGATACGCTCGCCACGGGCGAAGCGCTGGCGGAGGGCGACCTCGAAGGAGCTGCCGGGGAGCTGGACCGGCTGGCCGGGTCGCTGGGGGATGGGGGGACTCCCGGGGAAGGCCTGGCTGGCGCCCTCGCGCGGGCCGCGGAAGAGTCCAGGGCGGGTCTGGAAGCGCTCTCGTCGAAACTCGCCGAAGCCGCCCAGGCGCTCGGAAGCGATGACAACGCCGCCGCCGGAGAAGCCCTCGCCGAGGCCGCTGCCGCGCTCAGCGACTTATCTGATCGAATCGATAGCCAGGCTCTGAGGAATCAGGCCTCCGAGCGCATAGACGACCTCCAGGAGGCGCTCGAGCGTGGCCCCGGGGACGCGGCTTCTGAAAGCTCCGGGGGCGAGCAGGACGCGCCGTCGCCGGGCGAAGAGGGGGCGGGCGCGCCCCAGCCGGGGCAGTCCGGCGCCGGTACGGAGGCCATGGAGACCGACGCGTCGTCGGGCGGAAGCCAGCCGTCCGGGGGCGACGCGCCCCCGCCCGGCAGTCAGGCCGAGCCCGGCGAGGGAGACCGGGGCCAGCCGGGCAGCCTCGAGGGGGCCGCCGGCGGGGATACCGGGATGATTCCCTCAGGCCTCGGGTTTTCGCCGGACCAGAAAACGGGTCAGGCGACCTCTCTGGCGGTTCAGCTCCAGCAGGAAGCCACCGAAGCCCTGCCCCCGACCGCGGAGATCCCCCCCACCCGGCCTCCCGAAGAGGAAGCCACTGCCGAGGAGCGGTCGCGTCTGGACTACCGGAACGTGCCTTCGGCGTTGACGCCCGCTCAGCAGGAACTGCTCAACCAGGAACAGATTCCCAGGGAATACCGGAATCTGATCCGGGACTACTTTCAGGCCATCCGGCCGGCGGTCGAACGATGATCGCCGAACTCGACGCCCAGGTCGCGCTATTTCAGCGGCAGTTCGGGCTCGTCAGGGACGAGGTCGGCAAGGTGATCGTCGGCTCCGAAGAGATCATCGACGGCGTGCTCATGGGACTCCTGGCGCGCGGACATGTGCTTCTGGAGGGCGTTCCAGGGCTCGGCAAGACAAAGCTCGTCCAGACGCTGAGCCGGGCGCTTCACCTGAGGTTCTCGCGAATCCAGTTCACGCCGGATCTCATGCCGGCCGACATCACGGGTACCCACATCGTCCAGGAAGACGAGCGGGGCGCGAAGTTCCTCCAGTTCCAGCGGGGCCCTATTTTCGCGAACATCATTCTCGCCGACGAGATCAACCGCGCCACGCCCAAAACGCAGTCCGCGCTGCTGGAGGCGATGCAGGAAAAGACCGTGACAGTCGGCAAGGAGAGCTATCCGCTGGAGCTTCCCTTCTTCGTCCTGGCGACCCAGAATCCGCTGGAGATGGAAGGAACTTACCCGTTGCCCGAAGCTCAACTGGACAGGTTCTTCATGAAGCTGAACGTCCAGTACCCAACCGTCGGGAGCATGCACACGATCCTGGACCGCACGACGAGGGTGGAGGAACCGGCGCCGGATGCGGTCCTGACCGGCCGGCAGATACTGGAGATGCGCGAGACGGTTCTCGCGATTCCGATCGCGCGGCCCGTGCAGGAGTACGCGGTCCGTCTCGTGCTGGCCACCCATCCGGACAGGGGGGAGGCGCACGAGATGACGCGGCGCTATGTCCGGTACGGGGCGAGCCCCCGGGGCGCCCAGGCGCTGGTTCTGGGCGGAAAGATCCGCGCCCTGCTCGACAACCGCGTGCACGTGTCTTCGGCGGACATCCGCCGCGTTGCCATGGCGGTTCTCCGTCACCGCGTCCTGCTGAACTTCGAGGGCGAAGCCGAAAGGATCGACACCGATTCGATACTGGAGCAGATAATCCGGGACACGCCAGTCAGTGAATAGCTCCCCTGAAACCGCGATAGCCGGCTTCGACGAAGAGTTCATGCGCAAGCTGGAGTACCTGGCTCTGGTCTCCAAGCGCTTCTCAGGACAGCTCAAGGCCGAGCGCCGGACACGCAAGCTGGGATCCGGACTCGAGTTCGCCGACTACCGTGGCTACGTCCCTGGCGATGACTTCCGATACCTGGACTGGAAGACGTATCTCCGTCTGGACAAGCTCCTCCTGCGACTCTACGAAGAGGAGCAGGACCTGCCGATCTACCTGTTCCTCGACTGCAGCCAGTCGATGGCTTACGGCCACCCGGCCAAGATCGATTACGCGAAGAAGGTCGCCGCGGCTCTGTGCTACGTGGGTCTTGCGAATCTGGATCGCGTGACCGCCATTACATACTCGAACGGCATCCAGAACCAGCTCTCCCCGCAGCGAGGCAAGAATCAGGTGTTCCGGGTGTTCCGGTTTCTCTCCGAAGCCGGGGCGTCGGGAGAAACGCACGGCGAGGAAGCTTTCAAGGTCTTCTCGACCGGCAACCGGCGCCGCGGTCTGGCGGTCGTGATCTCGGACTTCCTCGATCCGCACGGGTTCGCAGGCGGACTGAACATGCTCCGTTACTACAAGCATGACGTCTTCGCGATTCACGTCGTCGCTCGCGAAGACCTCGAGCCCGCGGTGCGCGGGCAGGTCGAACTCATCGACTCGGAAAGCCATCAGGCCCGCGAGGTCACGATCACACCGGAGCTCCTCGAGGCGTACAAGAGCGAAATGCGCCGCTTTTCCGAGGACATCCGGCGACATTGTCTGAAATACCAGCTCGGCTATGCGCAGACGGTCACGAGCTTTCCTTTCGAGGACCTGATCCTCGAGGTTTTCCGGCAGGGCCGATTCCTCAAATGAACTTCCTCGCGCTATCCACGGCCCAGGCGCTGGCTCTCGCCGGTCTCACCGCGGGGGTCGTCGTCTATCTGTTTTTTCTGAAGCTCCGCCATCGGCGCGTGGTCGTCGGCTCCTCGCTCCTCTGGAATCGGGTCCTGGACGAACGATTGGCCAACTCGCTGGTGGAAAGACTGCGCCGCCTCGTGTCGCTCCTGCTGGCGTTGACCATCGCGCTCCTGATCGCCCTGGCAGTCGGGAAGCCCTACGTCGATGGGTCGGGCTCGCTCGAGCGTCCGGTCATCGTCGTGCTCGACACCTCGCCCTCGATGGGCGCCCGCGGCGGGAGCGGCCGAACACGCTGGACCGGTGCGACCGGCCGTGCGCTCGGGATCCTGTCGGAAGCAATGGGAGCCCGCCCTGTCCTGGTCGCGGACACTGCGGGCCGGGTCCAGACGCTGGTCACGACAGACAGCGGCGCCGTCGACCGTGCGCTCGATGAGATGCGCCCGGTTCCAGGCCCTCAGCGTTTCCCCGCTCTGCCCGCCGGAGAAGCGGACGTCTACTTCATCACAGACGGCGTCAGCATGCTGGACGTGCCCTCGAGCGTGACGGAAATCTCGGTCTTCGAGCCGGCCGACAACGTCGCGGTCACGGCCTTCGACGTGCGCGTGGACCCGACGAGCGCGTCCGGATACCGGGCGTTTCTCGGGGTCGTCAACTACGCGGCCCGCGCGAAGGAAGTCGCCGCGCTTCTGAGCGGCGCAGGCGATCAGAGACAGGCCTGGTATCTGGAAATAGGGCCGGGTGAAACATGGCAGGAGGACCTGGACCTCACCGGCTTCCGTGGGGGCGGCCTCCGGCTCCGAATCGAAGCCGAAGGGGACGGACTGGGCCTCGACGATACGGCCTACGCCTACCTGCCGCCCCGGAACAGCATCCGGGTGGACCTCGTCACCGCCGAAGCCGGGGGTTATCTGGAAACCCTGCTCGGCCTGTCCCCCCGCGTGGACCTGACGATCGTCCGCCCGCCGGATTTCGAAGAGAAGCCGGAGGTCGACGTGTATGTGTTCGACGGGTTCGCGCCTCCGACGGCCCCCCGGAGCCCGTCCGTCGTTTTCGGCGCGGCCGACGTCGACTGGCTACCGCCTGCCGCAGGCGCCGCAAGCGGCCAGGCGATCACTTCGCCGGATCCTGAGCATCCCGTGATGCAACATGTTCCCGTCTACGACGTGGCTGTCGCCGAAGCCGCCGTTTTCGAGCCTGCGGACTGGACTGTGGTGGCGGAATCGGACACGACGCCGCTCGTCGCCGTCAGGGACTCTCCGGTAAGGCGTGTTTTTGTCGGGTTCCGGCCGAACCGCTCGGATTTTCCGCTCCATCTGGGGTTTCCGATATTTATGGAGAACGTTCTGGCCTGGGGCTCGGGAGAGGGACTCGCAGGCCAGGCGGCGCTCGGATACGTCCGGATCCCGGCCGAGGCCGGAGAGGTCATGACACTCGACGGAACCGTCGTCCCCTCCCGAACCGAGTTCGGAGCCACCGTGATCGAGGCCCCGGAACCGGGCTTGTTTACAGCCACGGTGGCAGGCCGCCGGGTACGGGTCGCGGCAAACCTGCTGGACCACTCCGTTTCGAACGTCAACGGGACCCGCATGACGGCGGGCGAGAGCGAGACCTTTCCGGCCGCTGGCCCGAAGGAACTCTGGTGGTACATGCTGCTTGCGGCATCGCTTCTCGTGGCGCTGGAGTGGTGGACATATCACCGTCGAATCACGTTATGAGCTTCACCGCGTACTGGCCGGTCCTGCTACTGGCCGCGATCCCCTGGTTCTGGTGGATCCGCGGCCGCAGCCGAACCGATCTCAGCTCCCGCCACCTCAAGATAGCGACCGCTGTGCGCTCGCTGGCGCTGCTCCTGCTGGCCGGAGCCCTGATGCGGCCGGTATGGACCGAAACGGGGCGCTGGCTGTCGGTGGTCTATGTGCTGGACGTCTCCGAGAGCGTCTCGCCACAGGGCATTTCATCGGCAATCGCGTGGATCGAAGACGCCGAGCGCACCGGGACTCCCGACCATTCCCGCTTCGTCGC
>Ga0299906_10002713_pt1 | contig 14653 bp, 16 predicted proteins | sample RVTome_14_FD_200259 | JGI IMG/M metagenome (GOLD analysis project Ga0299906, IMG submission 200259) | Soil microbial communities from uranium-contaminated site in the Upper Colorado River Basin, Wyoming, United States - RVT145D125 (version 2) ... | reverse complement strand
TCATCAAGAAGATGGCGTGGGCGTCGCTGCGAAGGGGGATCTTCAATCAGCATGTGCTGTTGGAGTTCGCAGCCTTCGCCGGCCTGGCCGGTGGGCTGTTGGGGATCTTCGTCCTCGACGGCTTCCCGACCGGGGACTTCTTCGCCGCCTCCACCCTGGTCACCACCTACCACATCCTCTCTCACTACGCCTCGCTGGCGATGCGCACCCGCGCCTCACAAGCCGTGCGCCGCCTGATGGCCCTCCAACCCGACACCGCCCGGGTGATCCGCGACGGCCAAGAGGTCGAAATCCCCGTCGACGAGGTGGTCCTGGGCGACCTGGTCCGGGTCCGTCCCGGGGAGTCGATCCCGGTGGACGGCACCGTCGCCGACGGGGTGTCGGCGGTGAATGAGGCGCTGGTCACCGGGGAGCCGATCCCATCCGAGAAGGTGACGGGCGACGAGGTGATCGGCGGGTCGATCAACCAGACCGGCACCCTGGTAGTCGAGGTGACCCGGGTGGGAGCCGAGTCGTTCCTGTCCCAGGTGGCCCGCTCCATCGAGGAGGCCCGCAGCCTCCGCCCAGGAGTCCTCCAACTCGTCGACGTCGTGCTCCGCTATTTCGTGACGGGGGTGCTGGTGTTCGCCGCCGCCGGGTTCCTCGCCTGGACCGTCATCCCCGGCGTCTTCGGGGACGGACCCAACTGGAATCGGGCTCTCCTCGCCGGTCTGGCCGCACTGGTGATGGGCTACCCCTGTGCCCTCGGCATGGCCACCCCCCTCGCCACCATCCGCGGCGGAGGAGAAGCGGCCGAGCGGGGGATCCTGATGCGCTCCGGCGAAGCCTTCCAACTGATGGGAGAGATCAAGACCATCGTGTTGGACAAGACCGGCACCATCACCCGGGGCCAACCCGCCGTCCACTCCATCGTCCCCGCCGAGGGATCGAGTGAGGGCGACGTGTTGGCTTGGGCGGCCGCCGCTGAGGCCAACAGCGAACATCCCCTGGCCCGAGCGGTCGAAGACGCCGCCCACCGCCGAGGCGTCGACATCCCCTCCACCGACGAGTTCACCTCCCACACCGGGAGAGGGGTGGATGCCGCCGCCGGGGACAGCCGGATCCTGGTCGGTAAACCCGGGTGGCTCCGCGACCAGGGCATCCACCTCGAGGCCCTCGAGTTGGATCGCGAGCGGCTCGAGGAGAAAGGCGAGACGGTCATCGCCGTCGCCCGGGACGGCCGGGCCATGGGGCTGATCGGGATCGCCGACACGATCAAGGACGACGCCGCCAACGCGGTGCGGCGCATCACGCAGGCCGCCATCACCCCCATCATGATCACCGGAGACAACCGTCGCACCGCATCGGTGGTCGCCGACCAGGTCGGCATCGACCAGGTGATCGCCGAGGTCCTCCCCGACGGCAAAGCCGCCAAGATCCGTGAGCTGCAACAAGAGGGACAGCGGGTCATGATGGTCGGAGACGGCATCAACGACGCCCCCGCCCTCACCCAAGCCGACATCGGAGTGGCCATCGGCGCCGGCACCGACATCGCCATCGAATCCGCCGAGATCGTGATCATGGGTGATCGGCTCGCAGCGGTGATGGACGCCCACCAGATCGGTGTCGCCTCCTACCGCAAGACCAAACAGAACCTTCTGCTGGCGTTCAGCTTCAACGGGATCGGCGTCCCCGCCGCCGTCACCGGGCTGGTCTCCCCGGTGTGGGCCATGATCGCCATGATCACCTCCGTCACCGCCGTGCTCGCCAACACCTTCGGGGGTCGCCTGCTCCGCGGAGAACGCGTCACCGGCCGCTACCAGGCATTCGAAACCGACACCCACACCCACCACTAGCAGCCACGTCGGCGAGGAAGGCGTTGCGGGCCGGTACCCCGCCCCCCGAACCGGTCCGCACCCGCTACCCCGTCGGCGACCCCTTCGATCAGTCCGGGCGGCGCCGCCGGTGCACCCGAGGTCGATGTGAGCAGAGACGATGTGACCTATGGCTCTGACGAGGGACGGCTCAACCCGGTATTGATCACCGAGAAGGAGGCGCTCGTGTCCAACCGGCATGTGGAACAGTCCACTCGGCACAAGGTGGGCGTCTCGAAGCCTGAAGTGGTGTGGTTCGGCTTCGTCTTGGCGGCGCTGCTGCTGCTCAACATCGACAACCTGAGCCTGTGGGCGTCCATTGTCGCGGCTGCTGCATTGATAGTCGCCTCCGTCCCGAGGTTGACGCCCATCGTCGGTCACCGTGTCGACGGCCGCGATCTTGCCGCGGTGGTCCTCCTCTACGTGGCTGTGGTGAGCGCCTTCCGGGTGGCGTTCACCGTCTTCACCACCGACAACGTGCTAGGGCTCTTCCTCACCTTCGCCACCGGCCTGGTACTCGGTGTCGTCGGGCCGATCGTTTACCAGGTGTGGATCCGCCACCGGGACCTGCGTTCTCTCGGCATCGGTCGGCACCGACTACGCGGAACGGTCGTCGTCGGCGTCGCCCTGGCCGGCGTCCAGTTCGCCGCCACACTGTGGGGTTACCAGCTCCCAGCTCCGGTTGAATGGGTGCCGCTGCTGGTCATGTCGCTGGTGGTCGGACTGTTCGAGGCCGTGTTCTTCCGGGGGTTCATCCAGAACCGGCTCGAAGCCAGCTTCGGACCCGCCCCCGCGGTAGCGGGCGCCGCCCTTCTCTACTCCCTCTACCACGTCGGCTACGGGATGGGAGTGGGAGAGTTGTGGTTCCTCTTGGCGCTCGGTGTCGTCTACGCCGTCACCTTCCGCATCACCACCAACGTCCTCGTTCTCTGGCCGCTGCTCACCCCGATGGGTGCACTCTTCAACAACCTCGAAGCAGGTGACATCGAACTTCCCTGGGCATCGATCGCCGGGTTCGCCGACGTGGCGGTCATCATGGCGGTGGCGATCTGGCTCGCCCACCGCCACACCCACAAACGCGTCCTCATCGCTGCCGGGCCCCCAACTATGGAGATGTCGGCCCACTGATCATCGGACGCGCTCATGCACCCCGGTCCGTTGGTCGGTTCTCTTCTCGCAGACGTGCGCGCGACTCGTAGCCAAGCGCGGGACCACCCGATGGCCATGACGTGCAACTCCTCGACCTCACGCATGCGACGTTTCCCGCTTGCTCGAATCGGCCACGGAACCTTCGCTACGCGTTGGCAGGCTGGAAGAGCTCGATCGGGTTGCCGGCGGGATCCTCGAGCAGGATCTGTTTCCCGCCCGGACCGGTGACGATGTCGTTGCGGAAGCGCACCCCCGCTGCGCGCAGCCGCTCGGTTTCGGCCTCGATGTCCTCCACGACGAAATGGATCCGGTTCCAACCGCCTGGGCCGGGCGTGCCACCGTCGGGCATGGGCCGTCCTGCCGAGCTGGTTGGGCCGCTGAGCAGGAGACGCAGGTGATCCCGAACGACGTCGGCGAAGGCCGGGGAGGCGTTGGAGCGGAGGGTGAAGCCGAAGTGTCTCGTATAGAAGTCGACGGCGCGATCGACGTCGTCGACCATGTAGCGGACGTTGACGGTATCTTCAGCCACGTTGCTACCTCCTCGGGCCTTGCCGAAGATTAGGCGCAGCAGGAACGGACTCTCGTTTCGCTCTCGGAAGCGGTGCGCTGGAAAAGCCGGGTAGCTCTCGTCCTCGGCTTCCCCTCTCCCATCGGATCGGCGATGCTCCCGGTGGTCAGGATGGCTGTCGCCGGTGGAGCCACATATGGAGGCCGTCGAAGAGTCGGCGGGTCAGGTCCAGGATTTCGGCGTCGGATTCGGTGAGGGAGAGACCACGGACCAGCGCGTCGAGGCCGGTGGCTTCGGGGGCGTCGTAGAGGTCGTCGGCGACATCGGCTTCATGGATGATCTGTCCCAGCAGGTGGAGGACCGGATCGTCGAGGCCATACCGGTCGAGGATCGTCTCGAAAGTGACCTGGTCTCCATGGTGGGTGAGATCGACGCCGATCATGTCGAAGGCGGTGGCGTCAGCAGGAACATCGTCGGGGTCGTCGACGAACACGAACTCGGCGTCGGGGTCGACGAAGCGCCGGATCAGCCAGGCCGAGGCGGCCCGATCGACGTGGACACCGGGACGGGTCGCCCATCTCACACGATCGTCTCCGGTTCGAGGGTGGCCGCCAAGCGCTCGAGGGCGCCTTGGGCTGCGCCCTTCTCCGGAGGTGGGAAGTGGTCTCGGCGTTCGATTCGTCGGTACTCGGCTCGAAGGCGTCGCAAAGCCCGGACCCTCTCACGGGGTTCTTCGGTGCGTCCCGCTTCCACGTGCTCGATGATCTCTCGGTACTCTGCCGCCCTCTCGTCGGCCAGACGCCGGGCCAGGCTGCGGCCAAACCCCCGCACGGTGGGAGTGGTGATCCAGATCGTCGCTTCGCCGCCGGACTCCGTGACTTGGTGGGCGACCCATTCCAGTCGTTCCTTTGTGGAAGCGTCATACGGAAGTGCCACCAGACCGTCGCCCAGCTGAGCTACGCCCATTCGTTTCAGCTTGCGCCAGACCGAGATCCGGGGCGTGGAAGGCTCCCGGGGAAGCTGGTACACGAGGAACACCCAGTTCTCTGTTGCAACCACGGTTACACTCTACTACCTTGGTCGGACACATGCCGAGTGCAACCACGGTTACGAGTGCGAGTCGCGGGCCTTGGATTCGCTCGAGGACGACTCAGTGTCACTAGCGCCTGACGTTCGGCTGGTGCTGACCTCGCAGGCCGTGCGCGCCTTCGGCTATGGGTTCGGGTCGGTGCTCTTGGCCTCGACTCTGGCAGAGCGCGGCCTCTCGGCGATCAACGTCGGGATCGTGCTGGGGGCGCTGGTGGCGGGCACGGTGATCGCGCAACTGGCGATCGCCAGTCGGGGCGACCAGTGGGGTCGTCGACGCAGCTATCAGCTTCTGTACTTGGCGCTCGGTCTGTCCGGGCTGGTGTTTGCCGGCACCGCTCCCCTTTGGGTGCTGGTGGCGGTGGCGCTGACCGGCGCCCTCTCCGCCGAGGTGATCGAGTCCGGCCCGTTCACCACGCTCGAGCTTTCGATGCTCGCTGGTCGGCTCGACGCCGACGCCCTCGCCGCCGGGTTCGGCTGGTACAACGCAATCGCCGCCGGCGCCGGCTCCCTGGGAGCTGTCTCCGCGGCTCTCCCGGGCCTCGCCCGCCGCCTATTCGACGGGGCTCCCACCGACAGGGTGTGGTTTCTTCTACTGGTGCCGATCGCCGCCATCGGCGTGATCATCGCCGGCCGCCTCAGTCCGACCGTTGAGTTGGCAGAAGGCAGCCGCAGGGCTGCTCCACTGGGCCCGTCACGACGTTCCGTCACACGTCTCGCCGGCCTGTTCGGCCTCGACGCCTTTGCCGGCGGGTTCGTTGTCCAGACCTTCATTGCCTTTTGGCTCATCGACCACCTTGGGGCGACGACCGGCGCAGTCGGTTTCCTGTTCGCCGCCATCGGTGCGGTCCAGACCGCCTCGTTCCTGGCGGCACCAGTGATCGCCCGCCGCTGGGGCCTCCTCAACACGATGGTCTTCACCCACCTGCCCTCCAACTTGTTGCTCGCCGCCGTCGCCTTCGCTCCCAACTTCCTTGTGGCCGCCGGGCTCCTCCTCGCCCGGGCGGCCCTTTCCCAGATGGACGTCCCCACCCGTCAGGCCTACGTCCTCACCCTCGTAGAGCCCGAGGAGCGAACCGCGGCAACCGCCTACACCAACACCGCCCGCTATCTGGTCCGGCCCATCGGACCGCTCCTCGCCGGGGCGATCTTCACCGTCACCACCGCCGGGGCACCGTTTCTCATCGCCGGCGTCCTCAAGAGCATCTACGACCTCACCCTGTGGAGCTGGTTCCGCACCATCCCCCTCCGCCCCAGAAAGGACATCACCCCATGAAATGGGTCACCCGCGCCCGCCCCAAGACCGACCGCATCGCTTGCCCCTGGCTGATCCGCCGCTTCATCGACCCCGACGCCGACATCGTCTTCGCCGCTCCCGACCGGGTAGTCAGTACCGCGGCCGAGGTCGACGGCCGGTCCTTCGACGCCCCCGGCGCCGAATTCACCCACCGAGACGGCAAATGCACCTTCGAGGTCCTCATCGAGGAGTTCGAGCTCGATGGCGATCCGGCGCTCACGAGGTTGGCTCGGATCGTTCACGCCGCCGACATCTCACAAGACCGCGACACCGATCCCCTCGGCCCCGGCCTTCTCGCCATCGGGATCGGAGGGCTCGAAGTCGAATCCGACGACCGCCGCCTCCTCGACAAGGGCGCCTTCGTCTACGAAGCCCTCTATGCCTGGTGCGGACTCCAGAGCGAAGAGTGACCGAACCGGCCGACTCTCTATGCCCAGCAGGGTGCCAATGTTCTCGGTCGACATCGGCCGGCTCCTTTCCAGCGGAGTGGACTATTGCTCGTAGCCCAACAGCCAATCGCCGACCCGTTGTCTCGGCTGCGTCACTCAGCGCGCAGAGTCCGATCCGCTCCGAGATGCGCCGGCGGCACCGAGTTGCCGACTGGCCCGCCACGCCTCCTGCTTGGCGCGATTGCCGCACACGCTCATCGAGCACCACCTGCGGCCTTTGCTGCGGGAGCGGTCGTAGAACGCCCATCTGCAGCCGTCGTTGTTGCAGACCTTGAGGCGCTCCCAGATCCCTGAAGTCATCGCCTCGAGCATCGGGATCATCAGCGTCCCGACAGCTCCGTCCACTCCTACCGCCGACGTGCGAATAGCCACGCCTCGGGCTTCGATCTCCGGGCCGAGGCGAGCTCGCCGCATGGCCTCGTTCAACTCGTCGCGGACGTGGGGCGGCATCTCGGAGGCATCGTGGTTGGCCGCCAGCGCCTCGCGGATGGTTTCGCGAAACCCGATGAGACGCTCGACGTCGCCCGGCTCGAGCGTGTCAGCCGGACCCAGCAGCTCCTGATCGCGCAGCCACCGGACGCCGTGATCGGCCCCGGCAAGGGCATCGGTGCCGGCTTCGATGTCGCGCGTGTTGACGAACGCTCGGAGTTGCTCGAGCTCCGGCGGGGGAGCGATGGAACTTGTCACACCGCCAGCATAACCAGTGTGTTTGATTCGCAGGTTATGGCTAACCTGCTCAGCTATGTCACTGGTTACCGAAGTCGAGACACCGTCGAAGCGAAGCGTCTGGGTCGACCCCGACTTCCGGCGACTGTGGCGGGCTTCGACGATCTCCCTCTTCGGTACCAACGTCGGCGAATTTGCTTTGCCGCTGCTGGCGATCCTCACACTGTCCGCCTCGCCGTCAGAACTCGGGCTCTTGCGTGGCGCCCAGTTCCTGCCATTTCTCCTGTTGACGCTCCCGTTGGGCGTTCTGGTCGATCGCGTAGCCAAGCGTCCGCTGATGGTGCTCTCCGACATCGGGCGCTTCGTATTCGTCGGCTCGATCCCGGTGCTGATCTGGGCCGGCGTAGACGAGATCGGCGTTGTCGCCCTCCTGGTGTTCCTGAGCGGGTGCCTCACCGTCCTGTACCAGCTCGCCAACTTCGCCATCCTCCCCACACTCATCGACCAGGACCTCATCGTCGAGGCGAACGGGAAGCTCTCGGCCACGGCGTCTGCAAACGAGATCGCCGGCGGCGGAGCCGGAGGAGTCATCGTCGAACTCCTCACCGCCCCCGTCGCGGTGCTCGTGGACGCGGTCACTTACCTGCTCTCGGCGATGAGCCTGTGGCGCATCACCCCGCGCGAGACGATCCGCGATGCCTTGGGTCGACGTTCGCCGTTGAGCGAGGTGCGCGAGGGCCTGGCAACGGCGGTTCGCAATCGCTATATCAGGCCCCTGCTCGGCGAGGCGACGACGTTCAACCTCTTCAACGAGGTGTTCGTGATCGGGCTGCTGCTCTTCGCCCCCCGAGAGCTGGGGCTGGGTCCAGCCTCCATCGGTGCGGTGTTCGTGGCCGGCGGCCTGGGGTCCTTCGTCGGGGCGTGGTTCGGGGCCCGCGTCACCGACCGCTTCGGTTACGGACGCGTGCTGCTGCTCACGATGCTCGTCGGCAACGGCGCCCCAGTAGGCGTCGCCGTCATCGGCGATGGACAGGCCGTGGCGCTGTCCGTGCTCGTCGGCATCTTCGTCCTGATGGGGGTCGGCATCGGAATCGCCAACGTCCATGCGATCAGCCTGAGGCAGACGGCGGTTCCGGCCGAGCTGCGAAGCCGGGTGAATGCCGCCTACCGGCTGTTCTCGTGGGGAGCACTCCCTCTCGGGGCCGCCCTCGGAGGGATCGTCGCCGCCGGGTTCGGCGCCCGTACGGCGATGATGGTGGGTGCCGTCGGTGTCGCCAGCGCCACCTGCTGGGTCGCCTTCTCGGCGATCCCACGGCTCCGGTCCATCCGGGAGGCCCAATGCGAGCTCCTGCCGGCTCGAGATGGGTGCCCGTCTCGCCTTCACCGGTAGTCGACCAAGCATCAGGTCGCGAAATCACGGCCTGCTACTAGAGGAGCGCCGTTACTCGCCTAATGGTCGACCGACCACCTCCGAGTGGACGGCAAGGGCACGTCGCCGTACCCGTGGCAGCGGGCCTCGCTCAACTGCATCTCGAACAGGACGTAACGGTCGGCTGGCGAGTAGCCGGCAGCGTCGGCCACGTGGGACCACATGTCTGGATCGTCGATGGCTAGGGCAAGGCCACTGACATTGAACTCGCCACCGGAGCCTGCATTGTCGGGGACGCCGCTATGCAGGGCGAACCATCCCCGCTCCCGGAGGTCTCTCCCTTTGGGAGAGGTCGGCTCCATGAACAGGAACAGCCCGACAGCAGTGAAGATCGGTGTCACCGGATGCACTCGAGGCGCCCCCGACGAACGAACCGTCGCCAGATATGCAGGCGCTGCTATCAATCTGCCTGCCCCGAACCGTGCCAGCTCCGGCTCACGCTTGGCGAACTCACCCCAGGTGATCATCTGAAGCGATCGCGTGTTCGACGCGCCCGCCGCCCGGCAATGATCCGGTCCTATCCCTGCTCGATGCGGATCATGTTGCCCGCCGGATCGCGCACCGCGGCGTCGCGGGCACCCCAGAACTGATCGGCGGGTTCTGACAGCACCTCGACCCCGGGCGCGGCGGCGACCTTGTCGAAGGTCGCGTTGAGATCATCCGAGCGGAAGAATGGACCGGGCAGCTCACCCTTCGCGAGCAGAGCAGCGAGGGCGTCCCCGTCCTCCTGGGAACGGCCCGCATGCGGCTGCGACAACACGATCGCGATTTCGGGCTGACTGTCGGTGGCGAGGGTGATCCAGCGGAAGCCGTCGTTGGCGACCTCGTTGCTCACCGTCAAACCGAGGGTATCGCGGTAGAAGCCGAGGGCGGCATCGGGATCGTCGACATAGATGTGCACGGTGCTGAGTGAAATAGTCATGGCGCCAACCCTAAGAGGGTGCCGCGACGGATGCTTCTCGAAAACTGCTCTCTTTCGCGGACCCCCGGCGCCCGCCCTTGCGCGGTCGGGTCAGCACCATCGTCTGGCAGCCAGGCACCATCCGCAGCTCGTCGTGGCTTCGGGCGCGGTAGGCGCTCGGCGTCTCGCCGACGAGCTCGGTGAAGCGGGCCGAGAAGGAGCCGAGGCTGGTGCAGCCAACCGCGAAGCAGACGTCCGTCACGCTCAGGTTGCCGAGGCGCAGCAGCGCTTTCGCCCGCTCGATTCGCCGGGTCATGAGGTAGGAGTACGGCGTCTCGGAGTACGCGGCGCGGAAGCGGCGGCTGAAGTGCGCCGGCGACATCAGCGCCGTGCTGGCGAGCGCCGGGACGTCGAGCGGTTGGGCGTACTCGCGGTCCATCCGGTCCCGGGCCTGGCGCAACAGACGCAACTCAGCTAAGTCGGCGCTCACACGCCCAGCCTACCTGTCAGCCTCGACAGCCTTGCCCAGCCGACTGGGCCCGGTGAGGGGCCTACGTCGACCCCACGTACTCGGCGAGGTGCTCGCCGGTGAGGGTGGGGCGGGAGGCGACGATGTCGGCGGGTGTGCCCTCGAACACGACCCGGCCACCGGCGTGGCCGGCGCCGGGCCCGAGGTCGATGATCCAGTCGGCGTGGGCCATCACGGCCTGGTGGTGCTCGATCACGATGACCGACTTTCCCGAGTCCACGAGCTGGTCGAGCAGGCCGAGCAGGTGGTCGACATCGGCGAGATGGAGTCCACTGGTCGGCTCGTCGAGCACGTAGACGCCGCCCTTCTCAGCAAGGTGGGTGGCCAGCTTGAGCCGCTGCCGCTCGCCACCGGATAGCGTGGGGAGCGGCTGACCGAGACGGAGGTAGCCGAGCCCGACGTCGGCGAGCCGGCCGAGGATGGCGTGCGCGGCCGGTGTGCGCGCCTCGCCGGCGCCGAAGAACTTCTCTGCCTCGGTCACCGACATCGCCAGCACCTCGCTGATGTCCCTACCACCCAACTGGTACTCGAGCACTTCGGCCTGGAACCGCTTCCCCTCGCACTCCTCGCAGGTGGTGGCGACGGTGTCCATGAAGCCGAGCTCCGTGTAGATGACGCCGTTGCCTTTGCAGTTGGGGCAGGCGCCTTCGGAGTTGGCGCTGAACAGCGCCGGCTTCACGCCGTTGGCCTTGGCGAACGCCTTGCGGATCGGGTCGAGCAGCCCGGTGTAGGTCGCCGGGTTGCTCCGTCGCGAGCCGCCGATGGCGCCCTGGTCGATCGACACCACACGGGCGCCGGCAGCCCTGACCTGCTGGGGCATCGAGCCGTGCACGAGCGAGCTCTTGCCGGAGCCGGCCACGCCGGTGACGACGACGAGCACCCCGAGCGGGATGTCGATGTCGACGTCGCGCAGATTGTGCGTCGTCGCCCCACGGATCTCCAGCGTGCCGGTGGGCGTCCGCACCGTCTCATCGAGAACGGCCCGGTGGTCGAGGTGGCGGCCGGTGACGGTGCCGCTGGCCCGCAGCTCCTCGACCGTGCCCTCGAAGCAGACGGTGCCTCCCGCCGTACCGGCGCCGGGACCGAGGTCGATGACGTGGTCGGCGATGGCGATCGTCTGCGGCTCGTGCTCCACGACGAGCACCGTGTTGCCCTTGTCCCGCAGCCGCAGCAGCAGGTCGTTCATCTGCTGGATGTCATGGGGATGCAGGCCGGTGGTGGGCTCGTCGAAGACGTAAGTGACGTCGGTGAGCGAGGAGCCGAGGTGGCGGATCATCTTGGTGCGCTGTGCCTCGCCGCCCGACAGCGTCCCGGACGGCCGGTCGAGCGAGAGGTAGCCCAGCCCGATCTCCACGAACGAGTCGAGGAGATGCCGCAAACTGTCGAGCAGCGGCGCCACCGACGGCTCGTCGACGCTGCGGGCCCACTCGGCCAGATCGCTGATCTGCATCGCGCAGGCGTCGGCGATGTTGACGCCCTCGATCCGTGAGGAACGGGCGCCCTCGTTGAGCCGGGTGCCGCCGCACTCGGGGCAGGCGGTGAACGTCACCGCCCGCTCCACGAAGGCTCGGATGTGGGGCTGCAGCGCGTCGACGTCCTTGGACAGAAACGACTTCTGGATCCGCGGGATCAGCCCCTCGTAGGTCATGTTGGCGCCCGCGACCTTCACCTTGGTCGGCTCCTTGTGGAGGAAGTCGCGGAGCTCCCTCTTGGTGTAATCGCGAATCGGCTTGTCCGGGTCGAAGAAGCCCGACTCGCTGAATATCCGCACGTACCAGCCGTCGGCGGTGTAGCCGGGCACGGTGATCGCGCCCTCGGCGAGTGACCTGCTCTCGTCGTACAGCTGGGTCAGGTCGATGTCGTTGACCGAACCCATGCCTTCGCAGCGCGGGCACATACCGCCGTGGTAGACGACGTCGCGCACCACGATCCGCTCTCCCTTGCCCTTGTCGACGGTCATCGACCCGCTCGCCTTCCGAGTCGGGACGTTGAACGAGTAGGCGGTCGGAGGCCCGATGTGTGGTTGCCCGAGCCGGCTGAAGAGGATGCGCAGCATCGCGTTGGCATCGGTGGCGGTGCCGACCGTGGAACGGGCGTTGGCGCCCATCCGCTCCTGGTCGACGATGATCGCGGTCGTCAGCCCATCGAGGACATCGACATCGGGCCGGGCAAGCGTCGGCATGAAGCCCTGCACGAAGGCGCTGTACGTCTCGTTGATCATCCGCTGCGACTCGGCGGCGATCGTGTCGAACACCAGCGAACTCTTGCCCGAGCCCGAGACCCCGGTGAACACCGTCAGCCGGCGCTTCGGGATCTCGACGCTGACGTCCTCGAGGTTGTTCTCGCGCGCCCCGGTCACCCGGATGAAGTCGTGGCTGTCGGCGACATGCATCCGGTCCACCCTAAGTCAGCCCGTCCACAGTGAGATCCACGCCCGCAACATAAGGAACCGGCGCCCCCGTTGCTTCTCCGATCCTGCGCAATCCCCCGGCGCCAGCCGGGGGATCGACGAGCGCCACAGGCCGAGTCGAGGGGGCACCACCATCCCCAAGCCACCCCCAACACGCAATCCCCCGGCGCCAGCCGGGGGATCGACGAGCGCCACAGGCCGAGTCGAGGGGGCCCCCGCCAACTCAAGCCACCCCCTCGGCTCGGATCGCACAGCGACCACTCGCCGGTCCCCCGCAAAGCGGGAGACAGCGTGGAGGGCCGGTCCCCCGCAAAGCGGGAGACAGCGTGGAGGGCCGGTCCCCCGCGAAGCGGGAGACAGCGCGGCAGCGCCACCCGTACCCCACCCGACACTTCACCTCCCACAACCCCAAGCCACCCCCACACGCAATCCCCCGGCGCCAGCCGGGGGATTGACGAGCGCCGCAGGCCGAGTCGAGGGGGCACCACCATCCCCAAGCCACCCCCTCGGCTCGGATCGCACAGCGACCACTCGCCGGTCCCCCGCAAAGCGGGAGGCAGCGTGGAGGGCCGGTCCCCCGTACAGCGGGAGACAGCGTAGAAGGCCGGTCCCCCGCCAAAGCGGGAGACAGCGTGGGGAGCACCACCCGTACCCCGCGGCCGCGTTCCCGCTCGAAGGGATTGAGGGCGCTGCGCGGCCGCGGCTGGTCTGACGAAGGCGTCTGTCCGCGGTGATTTACGCGGCGTCGACTCGTAGGCTGCCCGGGTGACCGAGTCTGCGCTCGTTGCTGCGCGGTCGGCTCTCGCCGACTGCGAGACTGTCGTTGGTCGCCTGCACAAGATGTGCTGCGACCCCGACCGCAGTCCGCGCATGTCCGCCATCGAGCGCTCGCTCGTCGCCATCCGTCGCGACCTCGACACGGATGACTCCGAGTCGCTCGACCAGGCGCTTCGCCGCCTCGAGAAGGTCGGCGGCGCGATCGGCCTCCTGCAGGTGGGCTGTTGTGCCGCGCCACGGATGCCGCTCTATGCCGATGCGCTCACCCATCTCAACTCGATCCAGCTCGGGATAACGAAGGAACTGGGGCGGGCCCACTGACCTGGAGCGGGCGGTTCGATGCATCTTCGCCCTCTCCTCAGGCCGGGTAGGACTCGAAGCCGTGGATGCGTTGTTCTTCCGGCCAGTCACCGGGCAGACCTTTGGACCTCGTTGCCGCCAATGCTTCCGGTCGAGGCCGTGCCGGACGCCTCGCATCCGAGTCGCATTGGACCTGGATCGAAGGGCCTTTCGGCCCTACCTACCCCTCCCGGGGTGGGGTTGGGTAGGGGGCGAGGTGAATGACATGTGGTATTGGCACGGCATGGGTCCCTGGGGGTGGCTGACGATGATCGCCTTCTGGGCGGCGGTCACCTTCCTGATCATCTGGGCGGTTCGCTCGACGGCGACGCCCGGGCGGCGGGAGGAGGACACTCCTCTCCGAATACTCGATGAACGGCTCGCCCGGGGTGAGATCGACCTGGAGGACTACGAGGAGCGCCGCCAGGTTCTCGAGAGCCGCCGATGAGAGCCGATTCGAGCCCGGTGGGATTCAGACTTCGCTCGGCTCGTGGCCATCTCGATGGGGTGATACGCATGGTGGACGAGGACCGATATTGCATCGACGTCCTCCATCAGCTGTCAGCGGTGCAGGGTGCCTTGGATCGGGTCCGCCGCGACATTCTGGAGGCTCATCTGCGTGGATGCGTCCCGGAGGCGGTCGCTGAGGACCGAGTCGACGACGTTGTAGATGAGTTGCTGGCTGCAACGTTCGGCGCTGCTCCCGGTTCGACGGTTGACCACCATTGTCAGCACATCGAGGAACCTTCCTCAGCGGCGGCGGCGGGTTCTTGAGATGCCACAGCCAATCGGTGTGTTGGTGGTCACCAGCCCTGGCTGTCACTTCTGCGAGGACGCCCTCAGGTTGCTGGACGAGTTGGCCGAGACCAGTCCACTCCAGATAGAGACGGTGCCTCTGTCCTCCGAACGGGGTAGGACGCTCCTGGTCCGTCACCGGGTCCCCTTTCCTCCGATCGTATTGGTCGACGGCGAGTTCTTCGGCTACGGGCGGATCTCCCGTCGGCAGCTAGAAGCACGCCTGATGAGCCTGATGGCCAGCGCGCGGGCCGACTGAGATGGAGGGACTGTTCCTGGGAGGTTCGCTGCTGGCAGCATTCGCAGCCGGATCAGTGGCGCTCTTCGCCCCCTGCTGTATCGTGGTCATGTTCCCCTCATTCCTTGCGGCGTCGGTGCGGAACCACCGCTGGCGACTGGTTCCCCTGGCGTTCGTGTTCGCCACCGGAGTAGCAACAGTGATGCTCCCGGTGATCCTGGGGTTGA
>Ga0299906_10002712_pt1 | contig 14654 bp, 14 predicted proteins | sample RVTome_14_FD_200259 | JGI IMG/M metagenome (GOLD analysis project Ga0299906, IMG submission 200259) | Soil microbial communities from uranium-contaminated site in the Upper Colorado River Basin, Wyoming, United States - RVT145D125 (version 2) ... | reverse complement strand
ATCGTCGCCACCCCCGAAGGCGATCTGCTGCTGGTCTGGACGGCGCGCAACAGCGGGGGCGTCGACGTGTTTCTCTCTCGCTCCGAGAACAGCGAATTCCAGCCTGCGATCCGCGTCAACGACGCTCCGGGCTCGGCCAGCCGAATCCAGATCGACGAGATGCGCCCGGCGGTCGCGACCGGGCCGGACGGACAGGTCGCCGTGGTGTGGACCGATACGGATTACGACATCGAGGCTTCGGTCTCCCCCGACGGCGGGCGCAGCTTCGCGCCTCCGGTCCGCCTGAATCGCGACGCGGCCGACGCCCTTCAGGAGTTTCCTTCGGCGGCCTTCGACCGCGCGGGCCGTCTGCACGCGGTCTGGCTCGACCCGAGAGTGGCCGGACCGAATCTGGAAGAGCCCGCGGACCTGTACTACACCTCGCTCGGGGACGACGGCGAGCCGGCGCCCGAAACGAATCTGACCGCGGCCCAGGAAAGCTCGGTGTGCGGATGCTGCCTTCCCGATCTCCGGGTAAACGAAGACGACTCGCTGACGATCACCTTCAGGAACACGACCAGCGACGGCTACCGCGACCCGTTCCGGATCACGGGCCGCGACGGACGATTCGGCGCGCCGGCGCCGGTGAGCCCTCCCATATGGAGGATCGACGCGTGTCCGGTCGCGGGACCGATCGGGGTCGGGGCGACGACGCTCTGGCTCGACGGGTCCCAGGGCATACGGCGTCTCCTGGCGGCGAGCGCCCCGGAAGCCCAGCCCCAGATGGTTCTCGCCGACACCGACACCGATCTGCTCCTTCTGCCGCCCCGGCGGGTTTCGGGATTGCCCGACGACTCTCCGGTCGTCCTGGTCCCTATGGCGGACAGCAGCCGACTCATCGTTCCGGATGGCGATTCCTGGCGGATACTCGCCGACGACCTTCCCTTCTGGGTGACCAGCGCGGCCGTACACGGCGGCCGGCTGGTCATGGTCGGAACAGCCGAGGGCTTTCAGCACGAGAGCCGGCCGTGGGACGACTAGGCTATGCGCAAACGGATCATCGCTCTTGCGGTCCTGATGCTCCTGGTTGCGGGAACGGCAGTTTTCGGGCAGTTTCGCGGCAATCGGGGCGGATTTGGCGGACTCTTCGACAATCCCGTCCAGAACGACCCGCCGGCCACGGAGCTGATCATGGTCCGCTGGCACTACACACCCGGCTCCCGGGGCGACGGCTGGGCGCACGACTACCCGGCCGCCGAGCAGCATATTCTCCAGGTCACGACGGAAACCTCGCTCATCGACACCGACAGGATGTCCTACAAGGTCCTCGAGCTCGCCAGCCCCGAGATATTCGACTACCCCTTCGCCTACGTTTCCGAACCCGGCGAGATGTGGCTGAACGAGCAGGAAGTCGAGAACCTGCGAGAGTACATTGACCGCGGCGGCTTCGTGATGGTGGACGACTTCGGCGGCCAGAACAACGAAGCCCGGGAGTACGAGACGTTCCACGCGAACCTACGGCGCGTGTTTCCTGACCGCGAGATGTTCGAGCTAACCGAAGATCATCCGATCTTTCACAATTTCTACGATATCCAGAGCATCAACGCGATCCACCCGATGACCGGGGTCAAGTCGGTGTTCCTCGGGTTCCCGGACGAGAGGGGCGGGCTGGCGATGATCATCTGCTTCAGAAACGACGTGGGCGACTTCTGGGAGTACATCGACAATCCCAGATACCCTGTCCTGCCGTCCGCCGAAGCGCTGAAGCTGGGCCTCAATTTCCTCCACTACGCGATGACGCACTGAACACAATGAATCCAGTCCTCTTCGCCATCATTGCGGCCCTGCTGCTCATCCAGTCCGACGACGGCTTCGTCCCGCTCTTCGACGGCACGCTCGACGGCTGGACCATCGAGAACAGCGAGCCGGAAGTCTTCACCGTCGAGAACGGCATTCTCCATGTCGAAGGGGCCCAGGGATGGCTGCGCTCCGAAAGACAGTATTCGGACTTCGTCCTCAGAGCCGAGTTCCGCTTCCTCACCGACAACACCGACAGCGGGATCTACGTCCGGGCGGTCGCCGACTCGGAGTTCATTCGCGGCTGGCCCAACAACAGCTATCAGATCCAGGTCCGGAACCCCATCGGCGAGAGCCGCTTCGGTCCCGTGGGCGATCTCTTCCGGCACGGAACGCCCCCGGGCGACATCGAATTCGATCCCGCGGTCCCGGCGCGCGCCTCGACAGGCACCGGCGAGTGGCAGACCCTCGAGATCGAGGCCACCAGCGACACGCTCGCGGTCCGCCTCAACGGCACCCCGCTCATGCGCGCTGGCAACATCGCAAACCCGACCGGCTATATCGGCATCCAGTCCGAGCTGGACGCGATCGAGTTCCGCTCGATCGCGATCCAGGAGCGCTGAACGACTTTTCGGAACGCGCGGTCGAGAGCGTCCGCCGGTGGCGCTTCGAGCCGGGCACGGGGGACGGCGAGCCCGTCGACATCCGGCTGACGATCGAGGTGAACTTCAACCTGCGCTGAGACTTCCACGGTTGGGTATAATCGACGGAACTTCGCCCGGAGGTATCCGCATGCTCTCCCTGAGATCGACCGTTCTTCCCGCGCTTCTCCTTCTGCCGCTCTGTGTCCCGATGATGGCCGCCCAGCGCGGCGCCGTGGCTGAGCCGCGCGCGCCCTTCCAGGTCTTCGACAACCTCTACTACGTCGGCGACAACACGGTTTCGGCATGGATCCTGGAAACCACCGAAGGCCTGATCATGATCGACGCCATGTTCGCGAACTCCGTCGATCAGGCGCTCGACAAGGTCCGCCAGCTCGGATTGGATCCGGAAGACATCCGCTACCTGTTCGTCTCCCACAGCCACGGCGACCACTCGGGCGGCGCGCCGCGGGTGAAAGAGGTCTCCCGCGCCCGCGTCGGGTTGGCCCGGGCCGACTGGGAGCTGTTCACCGCGATGCCGCCCGACATCGTCATCGACGACGGCGACGAGATCACGCTCGGGGACACGACCGTTCGATTCTTCGTCACTCCGGGCCACACGCCCGGCGTGATCTCGATCGGGTTTCCGGTTCGCGACGGCGCGAATGTCCATGCGGCCTTCATGTTCGGGGGCGTCGGTTTGAACTTCAACGGGGTCGAGCGGACCGAGCTGTATCTGGAGAGCGTCGGCCGATTGCGGGCGATGTCCGGGATCGAGGTCAACGTCGGCAACCACCCGACGATGGGCGACGTCTTCCAGCGGGCCGAGCGGCTGGCGGCGCGGAGGCCGGGGGACCCGCATCCGTTCGTCGACCCGGAGGCCTTTACCGCGTGGCTCGCCGGGCTCGAGGCCAACGGGCAGGCCAAGCTGGTCGAAGAACGGGCGGCGGCGAACTAGCCGGCGCCCGAACCCGCCAGCGACAGGAAAGTAGCAAAGCAGCGCGTACCTGGCAGGGACAGCCGTAATCGCGATTGCAGTTGGTGACCTGACAACAGTCCCCTAATAGATATCGAAACCGACCGAGAAGAACAGGGTGTCGTAGGCGTAGGGGATGCTCCGCGTATAGCCGACCTGAAAGCTCGTATCGCTTCCTGGAGCGACATCCAGCCACCCTGAGAAGCCGTGATCGTCGGCGAGATCCTGCCCACGGGTCTCGACGCGGGTCTCGAAGCCGCGGCGGCGGTCCACGGGACCAGTCCGGTCGGTCTGTATGAGACGGCTTACGACACGCTGCTCTCCACCGCCGGTGACGGCATAGCCGAGGCCACCCACGCCCAGCCACGAGTTGAACGGCACGAAGAGTCCCCCGTCGAAGTGGCCGACCAGACCCGTCGTCGTGAACGGGCGAACGAAGAACGACGTATCCGACACGGAATTCGCGACGCCGGCGCTTCCGAACAGCGTCGCGGCCGGCAGATAGAGGGCGAGCGAATTCGTCCAGTCGACCGAGACCTTGCCCGTACTGAACCCGCGGTCGCGGTCGCCCGTCGGCGCAGCGCCTCGTATACCCGAGGTGAAGGACCAATCCGTGCGGTTCGCGATCAGCCGGAGGTCGACAAACGCGTTTCCGGGGCCGGCGCTCCACCCGCCGGCCAGCAGATCGGCGCTGTCGGCAGCTCGCACCAGATAGACAGGCAACCCGCCGCCGATCTCGAAATAGTCCGCGAGGGAGTAGCTCACGCGGGTATCGACCTTGAAGATCTGGCCCGCCGAGTTGAAGCTGCCCTGGATGCTCCCGTCGACGCTCCACGGGCGGTCGGCCTGGGCTCCCTCGACCCGGTCTGAGATCGCAGCGATCGCGACAAGCAGACAGACGGCAACACCCATTCCCCGACGTGTGATCCTCACGGCTCCTCCCCCGCACTCTGACGATATAGATATAGATGAGGGACCGTCTCGGGCCGGGAACGTTTAACTCCAAACCGTCGGCTGCCTCCTGTCAGGCGGAGACCGCCTCCCCGACAGGAACGTGCTCTTCCGGGGCGCCGCCGACGGGCTGCGGACGAAACCGAACCACGACCAGAGTCTGGTCGTCGTGAGGCGAGGCCCCGTCCCTGAACCCGGCAAGATCGCCGAGGATTCCGTCACGGATCTCGGACGCGGAGCCGTCCCAGCGGTTTCGGACCGACGAGAGGATGCCCGCCTCGCCGAACTCCTCGCCGATGGTGTTCGCCGCCTCGACGATCCCGTCGGAGTACACCACCATCAGATCTCCGTCCGCGACCGTCACCGAGCCCTGACGGTACCCGACTCCGGCGAGCGCGCCGAGAACCGGGCCCCCTTCATCAAGACGGACCAGCTCGTTACCCCCGGTTCTGGAACGGAACAGGACCGGCGGGCAGTGTCCCGCATTCACGTAGCGAAAGAGCGCGGTGCGCGGCTCGAGATATCCCCAGAAGAGCGTCACGAACCTGTCCATCGCGGTCTTCTTGTAAAGAAGATCGTTCAGCCGGCCCGAGGCCTGTTCGTGGTCTCTGGGCGAGTCGGTCCAGGAGCTGGCATGAGCCGCCCCGTGGATGAAACCCATCAACGGCGCGGCGGACACGCCCTTGCCCGATACATCGCCCAGCATGACGCCCAGCTCCCGACCCGGAAGGTCGAAGACGTCGTAGAAGTCTCCGCCGATCTGCGACGCAGGCGTGCAGTCTGCGGCGATCTCGGCGCTTCTGAACCGCACGGCCGAAGTGGGCAGCAAGTTACCCTGAACGGCCCGGGCCAGTTCCATCTGACCCTCGAGTTGCTTGCCCCTGAGGTAGTGCGGGAACCGGAGTCCGATCGCGATGACCATGCCGAGCAGGGCGAACGCGGCCGATACGCCGATGATCAGGTTGCGGCGCAGCGGGCTGAACGACGCAGAGACGCTCGCCAGGTCCACCGCGATCTCGACCCAGGCCGGGCCGCGCCCCGGGCTGTTCCCTCCTGGGGCCTCGTCAGCCGCGCGGCGCCCCGGGCGCAGAGGAGTCAGCCGAATGGCCGTCACCAGGACCGATCCCAGCTCCGTCGAGCGGGTTTCGTAATGTCGGTCGCCGGAATTCCCGCCGGGCCGCGTCCGGAAGTCGTCCAGGCGAATGCCCTCCGAAGTCGAGAAAGCGCCGCCCTGGGCAAGGACGCCGCCCCCACCGTCCAGGATCCGGACCCATCCGACAGACTCCCGCCAGTCGGTGAGGGAATCGACGATGATGGATTCCAGAGCCCCGGGATCGGAGATATCGACACGACGCATCGATCGCTCGAGCGAGAGGGCTCTCCGCCCGGCGTCGCTGAGCGCCCCTTCGATCACCAGGTTTCCGGAAACATACACATAAGTGGCCACGGTCTGGACGAGCAGCACCAGTCCCAATATCATGCCGCTTACGATGATGACCCTGAACCAGAGTTCTCGTGATTTGAGTGCTTCGGCCATATGCTTGTCTCCGGCGTCAGCCTGACGATCATGCTTTGTTAGACAGCATCACTTGGACAAGTGATTGAAGACAAAGTTGTTAAAGGATGTTAAGCTCCGGCCGAAGGCGGCGTTAAGTGGTGTTAAGAGCCGTTCGGAACGGTAAGCTTGAATATGCGTGTGCCGGGTCCGGCCCGGCGAAACCTGCAAACCAGCGAGGCGGGAATCCGTCCAAAGTCCGGTTGGTGTAAATGACGAGCGAGATCACCCCAGTCCAGGAACCCACCGAGGTCGGCAGCTACTTCGTCGCCAACTACCCTCCTTTTTCTGTATGGACACCGGAGGATGTCGACCGCGTCGCGCGGCCCGCACTTGTCGGGAACCCGGTGGGAGGCGTCCCGCTCGGCATGTACCTGCATATCCCTTTCTGTCGCAAACGCTGCCATTTCTGTTATTTCCGTGTATACACGGACAAGAACGCGGAGGAAGTGAACGACTATCTGGACGTACTCGTTCGGGAACTGGAGCTGTATTCCGGGCTCCCGGCCGTCGCGGGGAGGCCGCTCGATTTCATCTACTTCGGCGGCGGCACGCCCTCGTTTCTGTCGACCTCCCAGCTCGAGGGCCTCGTTCGGCGCCTCGGCGCGATCGCCCCGTGGAGCCAGGCGGAAGAGATCACTTTCGAGTGCGAACCCGGAACTCTGACCGAAACGAAGCTGTCGGCGATCCGCGAGATGGGCGTCACCCGGCTCAGCCTGGGTGTCGAGAGCTTCGACGACCGGATTCTGGAGCTGAACGGGCGCGCACACCGCTCCGGGGAGGTCTACCGGGCCTGGGATTTTGCGCAGGCGCTGGGTTTTCCTCTGATCAACGTCGATCTGATCGCCGGCATGCTGGGCGAGACCGATACGAGCTGGCAGCACTCGGTGGAGGAGATCCTCGGACTGGCGCCCGACAGCGTGACGATCTATCAGATGGAATTGCCGTTCAACACGACGATCAGCGGCGACATCCTGAAAGGCACGGGCCAGTTCGACGAACCGGTGGCCGACTGGGCGACGAAGCGGCGATGGGTCCGGGAAGCGTTCGAGGTCCTCGAAGGCGCCGGCTACCAGGTCGTCAGCGCCTATACGGCCGTCCGCGACCCCTCGAAGGCGCGCTTCGTCTACACAGAGCGGCTCTGGGAAGGGGCGGACATGATGGGTCTGGGCGTCGCCTCGTTCGGCCACATCAACGGCGTGCACGTTCAGAACCTGGACAGGTGGGAAACCTATCGCGACGCCGTCCGGGATGGCGAGATTCCGCTCAGCCGGGCCTACGAACCGAGCGGCGAGGAGCGGATGATCCGGGAATTCATCCTCCAGCTCAAACGCGGCTCGCTCGCCCCCCGGTACTTCGCGGGCAAGTACGGCGTCGACGTCCTCGACCGCTTCCGGCAGCCGTTGGATTCGCTCGTTCAGGATGGGTATCTGGAAACCGTGAACCGGGATTCGATCGCTCTCTCCAGAGAGGGTTTGTTGCGCGTGGATTCCCTGCTTCCGGCGTTCTTTCTGCCCCAACACACCCGTATACGTTACACCTGATGACGAGCATGTACCGGTTTCGCCGCCGCGTTCAGTTCTACGAAACCGACGCGGCAGGCATCGTTCACTTCAGTTGGTATCCACGGTACATGGAGGAGGCTGAACACGCGCTCTGGCGCGCTGCCGGCCTGAGCATCGCCCAACCCGCGCCCGGCATCGGATGGCCGCGAGTCGCCGTGTCGTTCGAGTTCTATCGCCCGCTGCGCTTCGAAGACGAGTTCGATATCTCGATCCGCATCACGGCGATCGAGGCAAAACGGATCCACTACGCGTGTACTCTGGAGCGCGGAGAGATACAGCTCGCGGCCGGCAAGATGACGATCGCATGCGTGAGCCGGGGGCCGGACGGCAGCATGAGATCCATGCCGATCCCGAAAGACATCGCGGAACGATTCGAGGTGGCCAACCTTGAAGACTGGGATGTCCGATGAGATCTCAGGCCGACATTCCGCAGGTCGAGTCCGCCGGCCGCGGGGAGATCGAACGCCGTCAGGCAGAAAGACTCGGGCAGTTACTATCCGATATCTACGGCCGCAATGCCTTCTACACGCGCAAGCTGGATGAAAGCGAACTCGCGATCGGAAGAATACGGTTCCCCGAAGACCTGCCGAAGCTGCCGTTGACGACGAAGGCCGAGCTGATCGCCGATCAGGAAGAACACGCTCCGTGGGGGACCGCGCTCACCGAGCCCATCGATCGCTATACCCGATACTGCCAGACCTCGTCGACGACGGGCTCCCCGTTGCGGTGGGTCGACACGAACGAGAGCTGGCAGTGGATGCTGGACTGCTGGAAGGTCGTGTTCCGGGCCGCCGGAGTCCGGGGGTCGGACCGGATCTTCTTTCCGTTTTCTTTCGGGCCTTTCCTGGGATTCTGGACTGCGTTCGAGGCCGCGTGTCAGATCGGCGCGCATTCGATTCCGGGCGGAGGCATGTCGAGCCAGATGCGTCTCCGATTGATCGAGACGCTGGAACCGACCGTCCTCTGCTGCACGCCGACCTATGCCCTGTGGCTTTCGGAGTTGGCAGTCCGCGATTCCGGAACCCGTCCGCTGGCCGAAAGCAGCGTGCGGGCTCTGATCGTCGCGGGCGAACCGGGCGGCAGCATTCCCGCCACGCGCGAGCGAATCGAACGGAGCTGGGGCGCACGGGTCTTCGACCATCACGGCCTGACCGAGACCGGCCCGGTCAGCTTCGAATGCCGGGAGAATCCGGGCGGCCTCCACGTCAACGAAGGCGAGTACATCTGCGAAGTGCTGGCTCCGGAGACCGGACGGCCCGTCGACGACGGCCAGCGAGGCGAGCTCGTCGTGACGAACCTGGGGCGCGCGGGAAGCCCGGTCATTCGTTACAGGACGGGAGATATCGTGGTTCGCAGCGTGGAGCCGTGTGAATGCGGACGGTCGTGGGCGCGGCTCCAGGGCGGGATTCTCGCGCGCGCCGACGATATGATCAACATCCGCGGCGTCAACGTCTATCCCGCGGCGATCGAATCGGTCGTTCGGCGGTTTCCGGAGATCCTGGAATTTCGCTCGACCGCCTCGCGGGCGGGCGCCATGTGGTCGCTCGGAGTCGAGATCGAGCCCCATCCCGAAGCCAGGAATCAAGGCGAGCTTCGCGACCGGCTCGCCCGCGGGCTTCGCGAGGCGCTGGGCCTGACCGTTCCGGTGGCGAGCGTCCGGCCGGGCACTCTGCCGCGATTCGAGATGAAGGCCAGGCGGTTCGTCGTCGAAAGGAGCGACGGATGACAGTGACCGGGAATTCGAAGATCCCTCAGGAGGCGGACGTCGTCGTCATCGGCGGCGGCCCGGCGGGCTCCACCGTCTCGACCCTGATTGCGGACAAGGGTTACCGCGTCGAGCTTTTCGAGCGGGACCGCTTCCCCCGTTTCCACATCGGCGAGTCCCTCATTCCCGAAACCTACTGGGTGCTGCGGCGCCTGGGCATGCTCGAAAAGATGAAGCAAAGCCGCTTCACGAAGAAGTACAGCGTGCAGTTCTTCAACAGCACCGGCAAGGCCTCGACGCCTTTCGACTTCGAGGACAACAAGCCCGGCGAGTGCTCCCGCACCTGGCAAGTCGTCCGCAGCGAGTTCGACCGGATGATGCTGGACAACGCGCGCGAGCACGGCGTCGATGTGCATGAAGGCGTCCGCGTGCTGGACGTCCTGTTCGAAGGCGATCGGGCGGTGGGAGTGAAAGTCCGAACCGAAGACGGCCCGGAGCGGGAGGTCAGGTCGAAGGTCGTCGTCGACGCGAGCGGCCAGAACGGCCTGATCATGAACCGGCTGGGTCTCCGCGTCTGGGATCCGGTGCTCAGGATGGGCGCCGTATGGACGTACTGGGAAGGCGCCCGCCGCGGCACGGGACGCAATGCCGGCGCGACGCTCGTCCTGCAGACGACCGACAAGAACGGCTGGTTCTGGTACATCCCTCTCCATGACAACATCGTCAGCGTGGGCGTCGTCGCCCCGTTCGACTATTTGTTCAAAGGCCGGAACGACTACGCGAAGACCTACGACGAAGAACTGGAGCGTTGCCCTGTCGCCAAAGAGCGGGTGTCGGCCGGACGGCGGGCGACCGGTCATTTCGCGGCGAAGGATTACTCCTACCGCTCCCGCCAGCTCGCCGGCGACGGGTGGGTGCTCGTCGGCGACGCGTTCGGGTTTCTCGACCCCCTCTATTCCTCGGGTGTCCTTCTCGCCCTCAAATCCGGCGAGCTGGCCGCCGACGCGATCGTCGAAGGTCTCCGACGAAACGACACGTCGGGGGCGCAACTGGGAAACTGGGAAAAGCTGTTCCACCGGGGCGTCGACCGGATGCGGCGCCTGGTGTGCGAGTATTACAATGGCTTCAGCTTCGGAAAGTTCGTGAAGAAGTTCCCTCACCTTCGCGGCACGATCACCGATCTCCTGATCGGCGACCTCTTCGACGACCGTGTCGACCGGGTCTGGGAGGCGATGGAGTCGCTCTATAAGCCGGGGCAACCCGCGATCCCCGCATGGAATGCAAACCAGGGGGACAGGTCACACTTGTCCACGAAGTAGACAACCCGCGCAGGCGATCGGGGGTGCACGTCGGCTGTAAATCCGACGCCTCCGTGTCATGCTGAGCCGAAACCCCGGAGGTGAAAATGAACAGCCCGGTTGCCCGAGCGCTCGGCGCATTGCCCTTCATACTTGTCGCTTGCGCGGGGATCAACTCCTGCTCCCAGGCCGGCGCCGGGTCCGACAGCCTTGTCATCCCGATCGACCGCACGTACGGGACCCTGCAGTTCACCGGATCCGTGGAACGGATCGATCGCGGCGACGAATACGAGTTTCGAACGGCGATCGACGCCACGTTCCTGCCGGAAGCCGAAGTGAACCGCGTTCCCGCGGCCAGACTCGAGCGGTACTTCCTCGCCGCCACGGCCGAGAGCGAGGCCGGCCAGCCGTCCCGGTCCCTGTATCGGGACGACGAGACCATAAACGTCCTGCTCGGCGAAGACGGCGAGACCACGCGCCTGCCGGCGATCAGCTTCCGCATCCCGAAAGTCGTGGCGGTCGAGGCGGCCCACCTCGACCTGGCCGTCAGCGACGGCCGGATCATGTGGCCGATCGGGGATCTGAAGTAGACGACTACGGCCCCGTCCCGCCCCCTGGGGTGTCTCTCGCGGCCGAACTCGTGTACGCTGTTCCGGGTCACGAGTTCACACCAATTGAAAGGACGGATCGATGATTGAAGCAGGAACGAAGTTTCCAGATTTCTCACTCCCCAACCAGGACGGCAAGACGCGCACGCTCGGCGACTTCAAAGGCAAGTGGCTGGTCGTCTACGTGTACCCCAAGGACGACACGCCGGGCTGCACGATCCAGGGGAAGTCGTTCACCGCGACCCGATCGGATTACGAGGCGGGCGGCGTCGAGGTCGTCGGCGTGAGCCAGGACGACGTCGTCTCCCACAAGAGCTTCTGCAACAAGTTCGGTTTCACGATCGACCTGCTCGCCGACACCGGCGCGAAGCTGCTCGGCGCCTGCGGTGTCGGCCAGAGCGAGTACAAGGGCACGATGTACTGGAACCGCACGAGCTTCGTCGTCGACCCGCAGGGAATCCTTCGCAAGGTCTACACCAACGTGAACCCGGAAGGGCACGAGAAGACGCTGCTCGCCGACATCGGGGCGCTTCAGGCAAGCCGAGCCGGATCAGCCCAGTAACTCGCGGGCGCGGAAGACGACGTCGGGAAACGCCGCCACCGAAACCTCGCCGTCACGACCGGGGACGCGGCTCACTCCCGCTCAGGCGCAGAGGAAGCTGGAGACTCACGAAGGCCCGCTCTCTGAACGCCACGGTCAGCACCCGGTTGGCATCGATCACGCACGCGATATGCCGTGTTCCCCTTACCGTGAACAGTTGCCTTGTTGCCTCGATCTGCATGAGAAGGAACTCCCTCCGGCGATGGACGCCACCCCAACCCGCATCGCACCATGCGGCGTGTTTCTTCCTGACGGTCGAGCCGGGGGGAGAAGCTTTTCAAAGTCCCCCCTGGTAAGGGACACTGGGACGCCGGTGTTCGGAACGCGGCTTTGGCGAGGAGACCATGACCACGGGACTGGCGATCGAAACGAACGGGCTGACGCGATTGTTCGGGGGATTGCCCGCGGTCGACCACGTCGATCTCCGGGTCGAACGCGGTACCTTCTATGGCTTCCTGGGACCCAACGGAGCCGGGAAGTCCACCACGATCAAGATGCTCACCGGTCTGCTGGCCGCCTCCGGGGGAGAAGCGCGCGTTCTCGGGAGGAACATGTTCGACGCGGGCGAGTCGCTCGAGGCCAAGCGGATGATCGGTGTCGTTCCCGAGGACCTCGCCCTGTTCGAGAACCTCACCGCGCGCGAGCACCTCACCTTCATCGGACGCATGTACCTGCTGCCGCCCGAGATGATCCGCACGCGGATCGACGAGCTGTTGCGTCTGCTCGGTCTCTCCAACGAAGAAAAGAAGCTGACGATCGAATACTCGCACGGCATGAAGAAGAAGCTGGCGCTGGCCGCTGCCTTGCTTCCCAACCCGAACCTGCTGTTCCTCGACGAGCCGTTCGAAGGCGTGGACGCGGTGACCTCGCGCGTCATCCGCGACATGCTGGGGGACTACGTCCTGCGCGGATCGACCGTGTTCCTGACGTCCCACGTCCTGGACGTGGTCGAGAAGCTCTGCACGCACGTGGGGATCATCGCTAACGGCAGGCTCGTCGAACAGGCCTCGCTCGATGACATCCGCCGGGGCGATTCCCTCGAAGCGCGCTTCCTGGAAAAAGTCGGCGCGGACGAGGCGGCGACGCACAAGCTGTCCTGGCTCGAGGAAGAGGCCGGGTGAACTGGGCGCACCTCAGGGCCTTCGTCTGGCTGCGCTGGAGGCTGGTCGCCAATCAGACGAAGCGCGCCGGACCCGTGGCCACGATCGTATCGGCGATCTTTGCGGCGCTGATGTTCGCGGGCGGCGTGATCGGGCTCGTGGCCGGCTTCGTCGCCGGCTTCTTCGCGGTCGGCGGAGGAGGAGGCATGGCGGCAATGGTCGTCTGGGATGGGGCCGTCGTCGGTTTCACCTTCTTCTGGCTGGTCGGCCTGATGTCCGAGTTGCAGCGGTCCGAGATGCTGTCGCTCGACCGCTTTCTGCATCTCCCGGTTTCGCCTCGCGGCGCCTTCCTGATCAACTATCTCGGGTCGAGCTTCAGCCTGAGCCTCGTCCTGTTCCTGCCGGCGATGATCGGCCTCGCCGCCGGCCTCGTGTTCGCAGAGGGGCCGGCCATGCTCGTGCTGTTTCCGCTGGTGGCCGCCTTTTTCCTCATGGTGACGGCCCTTACCTACCAGTTCCGCGGGTGGCTCGCGGGCATGATGGCGAACCCGCGCCGCCGCCGCACGATCGTGGCCGTCGTCACGCTCCTGTTCATCATGGTGTTCCAGATACCGAACCTGCTGACCAACTTCGGCCCCGGCGCCCGAGAACGTCGCGAGGCGAGGGCGGAGGCCCGTCGCGTGATCGAGGCCCTGGACGAGGATCTCGCAGCCGGTCGAATCACCCGGGAAGAGTACGACCAGCGCCGTCCGGCGCCGCCCACGCGCGAATCGGGCGGCATCGACGAGGAGACGATACGGCGGGTCAATATGGCCGTGCCCCTGGGCTGGCTGCCTTACGGCGCGGACGCCGCCTCGCGCCGCCGCGTGTGGCCTCCGCTCGCCTGCATGCTCGGGATGGGGCTCATCGGAGCCGCGAGCCTTGCCCGGGCCTACCGGACCACCCTCCGCCTGTACACGGGAGACTTCGACAGGGGTCGGCGCCGGGCGCCCACGGCTGGACATCCGATCTCCGATCCGGCCCCCCCCGCGGCGTACCCCGCCGCGTTCCTCGAGAGACGGCTGCCATGGATCGCGGACCGGGCCTCGGCCGTCGCCGTGGCGGGCTTCCGGTCCCTGTTGCGCGCTCCGGAGGTCAAGATGATGCTCCTGACCCCGGTGCTGATGCTGGTCGTCTTCAGCGGAATGTTCGCGGGCGGGAGCGACCCGGCGCCCGAGTTCCTGCGGCCGCTCGTCGCGTCCGGTCTTTCGGCGTTCATCCTGATCCTCGGGATGGCCGGGTTCGTGGGCAACCAGTTCGGTTTCGATCGCAGCGGCTTTCGGGCCTTCGTCCTCAGCCCGGCCGCGCGCCGCGACGTGCTGATGGGAAAGAACCTCGCGCTGCTTCCGTTCGCGCTCATCCTGATGGCGTTCTTCCTCGGAGCGTTCCAGTGGTTCAGGCCGATGCGGATCGACCACCTCGTCGCGGTCCTCATCCAGACAGTCCCGATGTACCTGCTGTTCTGCCTCGCGGGGAACGTGTTGTCGATACTGGCTCCGATGGCCCTCAGGACCGGTTCCGGCATGCCGGCCCGGCATCAGGGGATCAAGATGCTCTATCAGCTCGTCTTCATGGCGATCGTCCCGCTGCCACTCGGGCTGACGCTCCTCCCGCTGGGTATCGAGGCCCTGCTCCGTGCGTCGGGCTGGGGAGTCTGGTTTCCAGCCTTCCTGGTGTTCGGGATCGTCCAGGCCGCCGTTACGGTGTGGTTGTATCGCCTGGCGCTCGACTGGGAGGGAAGCCTGCTCCAGAGCCGCGAACAGCGGATCCTCGAAGTCGTCGGCTCGAGAGGCGAGTGACAGGCTAACCCAGAAGCTCCCCGACCCTGAAGGCGACATC
>Ga0299906_10002711_pt1 | contig 14660 bp, 10 predicted proteins | sample RVTome_14_FD_200259 | JGI IMG/M metagenome (GOLD analysis project Ga0299906, IMG submission 200259) | Soil microbial communities from uranium-contaminated site in the Upper Colorado River Basin, Wyoming, United States - RVT145D125 (version 2) ... | reverse complement strand
GTTTCCGCAAACGCCTGCTGGGTACGCACTTTTTTAACCCGCCCCGGTACCTCAAGCTGCTCGAACTCGTCCCGACGGCGGACACCGATCCCGACGTCCTCGACCGTGTGGCGTGGTTCGGGCGGTTGCACCTGGGCAAGGGAATCGTCGTCGCCAATGATGTACCCTACTTTGTCGGCAACCGCATCGGTGTGTATGGGATGATGGGTGCGATTGCGTATTTCGCCGACGGTGCGTACACGATCGAGGAGATCGATGCGCTCACCGGGCCGCTGGTCGGGCATCCGAAGTCGGCTACGTTCCGCACCGCAGACGTCGTCGGGCTCGACGTCATGACGTATGTGGCCAATACGCTGTACGAAAAGGCCGTAGACGATGAGAGCCGGGAGCGGTTCAAGACGCCGCCGGTCCTTGATCAACTGGTCGAGCAAGGCGCCCTCGGGGCCAAGGCCGGCGCGGGGTTTTACCGGAAAGAAGGCAAGGTCATCAAGTCGATCAACCCGGCGACGGGGCAGTACGAAGAACCGAAGCCGCTCGACCTGGGTGATCTCGATGCGATCAAAGGCGCCGGTGATCTGGCCGCTCGCCTGAACGCCCTCTACGAGAACGAAGGCCGTGCCGGCCGCTTCTTCCGCGAAACGACCCTGGATCTGCTTGGCTACAGCGCCCGGCGCATTCCCGAGATTACCGACAGCCCGGCCCAGGTCGATAAGGCCATCCGCTGGGGTTTCGGCTGGGAGACGGGGCCGTTCGAGCTGTGGGACGCGCTCGGCTTCGAGCGGGTGATCCAGGCCATGGACGAACGCGGCATTGGTCTGCCCGATTGGGTGCGGACGATGCAGGCGAACGGCGTGACGCGGTTCTATCGCGAGGAGGACGGCAGACGGGAGGTGTACGTGCCCACCGAAGCGCACTACGAGGACGACCCGCTTCCTGCAGATGAGATCAGCCTTGCCGTCGTCAAGGCCGACGCGTCGAAAACGCTCTGGTCGAACAGGGAGGCCGGGTTGCTGGACCTGGGCGACGGTGTAGCGCTCTACGAGTTTCGCTCGAAAGCCAACACGCTGAGCCGGAGCGTGATCGAGGGCCTGACGGCGGTGATCGAGCGTGTGGAATCCGACCCGAACCTGCGCGGCCTCGTCATCGGCAACGAAGGTAGCCATTTCTCGGTCGGTGCCAACCTCGGCGAGGTGGTGTGGGCCGTCGAGCGAGGCCAGTTCGACATGATCGGTCGGTTTGTGCAGGGGTTTCAGCAGGCCGTGCAGCGCATTCGCTACGCGCTGAAGCCGGTCGTGGTAACGGTTCATCAACGGGTGCTCGGCGGTGGCTGCGAGTTCGCGATGGCGTGTCCGTACCCGGTGGCGGCGGCCGAGAGCTACATCGGGCTGGTCGAGCTAGGCGTGGGGTTGATTCCGGCAGGGACGGGCACCACGCGTCTGGCCGCGCTGGCGGCCCAGCGCGCCGTCGCGTACGACAGCCACCTGTTGCCGCTCGTCCAGACCTATTTCGAAAACGTCGCGATGGCTGCCGTGGCGACGAGCGCGCGGCAGGCCCAGGCGATGGGCTATCTTGCCCCGCACGCCTGCATCGTGATGAACGCCGAGCGGCGCCTCTTCGTCGCGAAGCAGGAGGTGATACGGCTTTCCGAGCAGGGATACCTGCCGCCGCCGCCGGAACGCATCAAGGTGCTGGGCCGGCAGGGCGGAGCCGCCCTCGACGTCGGCGTCTACCAGTACCACCAGGGGCGATTCATCAGCGACTACGACCGTTACCTGGCGGGGCGCCTCGCCTACATCATCACCGGCGGCGACCTGTCGGGCGCGCAGGAAGTCACCGAGGACTATCTCCTGGATCTCGAACGCGAAGTATTCCTGAGCCTGCTCGGCGAGGCGAAGACGCAGGAACGCATCACCCACTTGCTCAAGACCAACACGCCGCTTCGCAATTAAGGACGCGCTTCGCTCACGGCATCGTAAGGGCGATGCATGCGTCGCCCCAACGCTATAGCCCGAAGGCGAGTAACGAATATCATCCTCTTCATCCGATAAAAAACCATGGAAGCCAAAAACGGAGCCTACATCGTCAGCAGCGTGCGTACAGCCGTGGGGAAGGCCCGGCGTGGTACCCTCCGTAATACGCGTCCGGAGGCCATGGGGGCGGTAGCCGTTCGCGAAGCCATCCGGCGCGTCGACGGCCTCGATGCCGACCAGGTCGAGGATGTGTTGATCGGCTGTGCTTTTCCGGAGGGGTCGCAGGGCATGAACGTCGGGCGTATCATCGCGCTGAAGGCCGGGCTGCCCGACAGCGTCACGGGCGCGACGATCAACCGCTTCTGCTCATCCGGGCTGCAAAGCATCGTAATGGCCTCGCAGGCGATTGCGACGGGGCAGGCCGATTGCATCGTCGCCGGCGGCAGCGAGTCGATGAGCCTGGTGCCGATGACGGGTTTTTATTTCCAGCCGGACCCCGACCTGGCCGACGCGTGGCCCGAGGTGTACGTCTCGATGGGCAACACGGCGGAAAACCTCGCTGCGCAGTACGGCATCTCGCGTGAGGAGCAGGATCGCTTCTCGGTGCAGTCGCACCAGCGCGCCCTCGATGCCATCGCGAGCGGGCGTTTTGCTGAAGAGATCGTCCCGCTGGAAATCGAAGAGACGTATTTCAACGCCAACACGACGCACACCGTCACCACGACCTTCGCCGTCGACGAAGGGCCACGGGCGGATACGTCCCTGGAAGCCCTGGGGAGGCTCCGGCCGGTTTTTCGCAACGGCGGAAGCGTCACGGCCGGCAAGACGTCAGACGGCGCAGCGGCGGCCGTCGTGATGAGCGAGGCGAGGATGCGAGACCTCGGCGTCGACCCGATGGGGCGCATCGTCGGGTTCGCGCTGGCCGGGGTGGCACCCGAGGTGATGGGCATCGGTCCGGTAAACGCCATCGCCAACGTGTTCAAGCGGACCGGCCTCACGCTGGACGACATCGGGTTGGTCGAACTCAACGAGGCATTTGCCTCGCAGGCGCTGGCGGTGATCCAGGAGGTCGGCCTCGACGAGGCGATCGTCAACGTCAACGGAGGGGCCATCGCGCTGGGGCATCCGCTCGGGTGCACAGGGGCCAAGCTGACGGCGACGCTGCTCCACGAGATGAAGCGCCGGGGCGTTCGCTACGGCCTGTGCACGATGTGCATCGGCGGCGGCATGGGCGCTGCAGCGGTAATCGAGAATCTCATGATCTAAAGTTGGATTAACAACCCGCGAGGTTAGATATGAATACCCTACCGTTTTTTGATGCCTTTGCCGGAACGCCGCTGTGGGCGTCCGTGCTGGGTGTAGTGGTGGTGTTGGCTGCACTCGCCTATACCGGCGCGCGGTTGTGGATCTGGGCGCTGGCAGGGGCCATGGCGCTCTATGGTTTCGGGGCTCCCGTCTGGCTGTTCGGGGTGTACGTCGGGCTGGCCCTCGTCTTCAACATCACGCCGGTACGCCGAGCGCTCATCAGTACGCCGCTGATGAAGGCGATGGCGGGCTTCCTGCCCCGCATCTCCGACACCGAGCGCACGGCCATTGAGGCCGGCACGGTCTGGGTAGAGGGCGAGCTTTTCTCCGGCAAGCCGGACTTCAGGCGTATCCTGAACGAGCCTTATCCGGCTCTGACCGAGGAGGAGCAGGCATTCCTCGACGGACCCGTCGAAGCGCTCTGCCGCGTCACTGATGACTGGACGGTGTGGACGAACCGCGAGTTGCCCGCTGAAGCGTGGGACCTCATTCGCAAAGAGCGGTTTTTCGGGATGATCATCCCCAAGGAGTACGGTGGCCTGGGCTTCTCGGCGAAGGCCAACAGCGCCGTCGTGCAGAAGGTGGCTTCGCGCTGCGGCCCGCTCGCAACGACGGTGATGGTCCCGAACTCGCTCGGCCCGGCCGAACTGCTCATCCACTACGGCACCCAGGCCCAGCGCGACCATTATCTTCCGCGCCTGGCCACCGCCGAGATCATTCCGTGCTTTGCGCTCACCGAGCCGGGCGCCGGCTCCGACGCCGGCGCGATCGCTGCCAGCGGCGTCGTCTTTAAGGATGAAGCGGGCGCGGTTCGGCTGCGTCTGAACTGGCAGAAACGCTACATCACGCTGGCGGCCATCTCGGGGGTGCTGGGCCTGGCGTTCAAGCTGCGCGACCCGGACAACCTGCTCGGCAAGGGCGAAAATCCAGGCATCACGTGTGCTTTGATTCTTGCCGACACGCCGGGCGTCGTGCTCGGCAAGCGACACGATCCCCTGGGCGTTCCCTTCTGGAACTGCCCGACGGAAGGCCACGACGTCGTTGTGCCGTTCGACGCGATCATCGGCGGTGTGGACGGTGCGGGCAACGGCTGGCGCATGCTCATGGAGTCGCTTGCCGCCGGGCGCGGCATCTCGCTGCCGGCGTCGGCAGCAGGCGGTGCGAAGGTCGTTTTTCGCGTAGCGTCGGCGCATGCGACGGTGCGTAAGCAGTTCGGGTTGCCGATCGGCAAGTTCGAAGGGATCGAGGAGCCGCTGGCGCGCATCGGCGGGTACAACTACCTGATGGAGGCCGCCCGCACCTACACCGTGGGCGCGCTCGATCAGGGCGCTGCGCCGGCCGTCGTCACGGCTATGATGAAATACAACCTGACCGAGTTGGGCCGAGAGATCATCAACGACGGCATGGACATCCTCGGCGGCAACGCGATCTCGCGCGGACCGCGCAACCTGCTCGCGCATGGTTACATGAACACCCCGGTCGGAATCACGGTCGAAGGCGCCAACATCCTCACGCGCACCCTGATGATCTTCGGTCAGGGCGCCATCCGATGCCATCCGTATGCCTATAAAGAGATCGAAGCCGTCGGACGGGGGGATGCAGTGGCTTTCGATGCTGCGTTCTGGCGTCATGTGGGGCATGTGGTGCGCAACGGGGCCCGCAGCGTTTTGCTGAGCCTGTCACGCGGCTACCTGGCCGGGTCGCCCGTTGGAGGGCCTGCCGCGCGCTACTTCCGTAAGCTGGCGTGGGCGTCCGCCTCGTTTGCCTTCCTGGCCGATGCGGCCATGGGCACGCTCGGTGGCGAACTCAAGCGTAAAGAGAAGCTCACCGGTCGCTTTGCCGACATCTTTTCGTGGATGTACCTGGCCGCTGCCACGATACGCCGCTTCGAGGCGGAAGGACGTCGGCAAGAGGATCGGCCGTATTTCGACTGGGCCATGCGGCATGCTCTGGCGCGGATACAAGTCGCTTTCGACGGACTCTACCTAAACATGAAGATCCCGGGCCTCACGTGGTTCCTGCGCGGCCCCGTTGCCCTCTGGTCGCGCTTCAACAGCCTGGGCACACCGCCGTCCGACGCGCTCGGGCAGGCCGTAGCACAGGCCATACAGACCCCCGGCGCGCAGCGCGAGCGCCTCACCGAGGGCATATACATTCCGACCGACACCGACGAAGCCCTGGGCCGTCTGGAGCACGCCTTCACGCTGGCCGTGGAGGGGGATGCCGTTGCGAAGACGATCTACGCCGCCGTCAAAGCCGGGCATTTGCCCAAGGATCGTCCTGAGAAACTCGTCGCGAAGGCTATGGAAGCCGGGTTCATTACGGCCGCCGAAGCGGCGCTCGTCAAGCAGGCTGAAGACGCTCGTTGGGACGCCATCCAGGTCGATGCCTTTGATCTCGACGACTACAAGCGGTATTATCAGGATCGCAGCCCGGATCTTGCCGAGCCGTCGGTGCTGACCTCCGAAGGCGACGGGGCCACGACTTCACCGGCTATGGGCGGGTGAAGCGGGATGCGTGAAACGTGAGGGTGCTTTATTACGCTGACTGGGTATTTTACAAGACGCATCCGGAGGCGGAACGGCAACGTTCGGTGCCGTGCAAAACGATACGCGGACGGCTGACGCGTCCGGAAAGCCGTCCAGGCTTCGTAAGACACCGTTCACTTCTTTATTTTTAATAAGGATAGCGCTCCGGTCTAAAGATTGTACGGCTACCAAACGAAACCTGGAGATAGGTTTGGGGACCAGTATCATCAAACGGTGATCCGACATGACCGGCTTGCGTCTCGAACATTTTATCCAGGCTGCTGAGGACTTCGAACGTGCGCAGTATCACGTGCTCAGTGGCGTCCAGTACGCGCGGCAGGCGTTTTCCCGCAACGCGATCTACCCTCATCTCGGGGAGCTGGTGCAGCTCTACAACACGCTGCAGAGCCTCATCCGTCAGTTCGAAACCCTGCGGGATGCTTTCCCCGGCACTGCCACAGGGCTCGACCTGGCGCGGTATCAGATCGTCCGTGAAAGACCGATGCTCGGCCCGGACCAGCTGGGGCCCGTCGAGGACCTCGTCCGCTGGGCGTTGCCGCACCTTCAGGTTGCCATCGATGAAGGGCGTACGGTCTTCGAGTTCGTGGAAGAGAACCTGCACCTGGAAGAGGTAGGCATCCGGCCGTCGTACGTCGAAGAGGGGTACCTGATGCTGACGGATCCGCTGGAACGGCAACTCCATATCCTTCAGTACACGCTCTCCGTCTTTGCCCACACGGACGAGCGCTTCCGAAGCCTCAAGACGACCTACATCAAGAGCTTGCCCCACCAGGGCATCTATCCGTCGCCGCAGCGCATCAAGCTGGACCTGGTGGCTGAAAACCGGGCATTGCCCAATCCGGCCATGTACTTCTTCTCCACCGACCTCGATTTTCCGTTCGAGGCGACCGTGTTGCCGGTAGCCAAGCGGAAGCTGATGTATTACCTGGCGAAGGGCGGAACGGCGTGATGCCGCGCCTGAAGAGGTGGGGCGTGTGAAGCCGGGAAGCGAACGATCAAGGCGCCCGTCTTCAATCAATCATCAAGGCAGGGCAAGAGGAACCGCAACGGCTCGTCGAGCCGGTCGTGCCAGGCCTGTTCGGAGTGGGCAGCCCCCGGATAGCGCCGCGTCGTCCAGTTCCGTTCGCGCCGGTAGCCCGCAGCCAGGACGATTCGGTCGACCTGCTTCTGGTAGGATTCGTAGGCGGCAAGCTGGGCTTCGCTGCCGTAGTCGAAGTAGAGGGTATGGGTGGCCGGTTCCGGCAGGGCGCGGCGGAGGTAGGGCGGCATGATCGGCCCGGCGACGGTCCAACTGGTAGAAAGACAGCCGGCCCCGCCGAAGCAATGCGGGTACTCGCAGAGCGCGTAGAGCGCGATCAGCCCACCCATGCTCGATCCCATGATGAACGTGTGGGCGGGCTCCGGCTGCGTCCGGTACGCTGCGTCGACGAAAGGTTTCAGTTCCAGGACGATGAAGCGGAGGTACGCATCGGATATCGGAGCCCCCCCGAACGTCTCGGCGAAGCGGTCGGCCACATGGGAGGGGGCCGCTTCGAGGGGTTGCTGCGGCATGTATTCCTGCACGCGTTGCTTCGTATTCCAGATACCCACCACGACCGAGGCACGGATCTGGTGTTGGTCGATCAACTTGGCGGCCACGTCGTCGATGCCCCAGGCCAGGCCGCTGAACGACAGCGCAGGGTCGAAGAGGTTCTGTCCGTCGTGCATGTACAGCACGGGATAGCGGTGGTCCCCCTCGTCATAGCCCGGCGGCAGCCACAGGTCGACGGGGCGGGCCTCGACCCACTCCGAGGCGAAGGACGGATAGCGTATGAGGCGATCTGTCACGACGGAGGCGGTTCATCGCTGAAAACGAGTGCGAAGCCCGTCCCGGCCTCGCAGCCCAAGAAAGGCCAGCCAACCCGCAACCGTATCGGCTTGTTGCAGAGGCCGCCCGAATTTAGTAAATAGCGCAAGGTAGGTTTTCAGAGGATGAAAGATAACCCGCGCAATGGTATACCGTGTCTGATCAATCCCATCCGATGACGGTCCTGTGCATCGCAAGCTACTTCAAGGGAGGCGCGTTCCTCGAAACGTGTAAGCAGCAGGGCTGCCGCGTTTTGCTGATCACGTCGGAGAAGCTGAAGGAAGAGCCCTGGCCGTGGGAGAGCCTCGACGACGTCTTTTACGTTCCCGGCAACCGGGATGCCTGGGACCTGGGGGATCTGATCAAGAGCGTGAGCTACCTGGCGCGTACGGAGCCGTTGGACCGGATCGTGGCGCTCGACGACTTCGACGTGGAGAAGGCGGCTGCGTTGCGGGAGCACCTGCGCGTGCCGGGTATGGGCGACACCCGGTCGCGTTATTTCCGCGACAAGCTGGCCATGCGGATGCAGGCCCGGGAGGCGGGCATCGCGGTGCCGCCGTTCGTCCATGTGCTCAACCACGACCGGATCCGGGCCTTCACCGAGCGCGTTGCGCCTCCGTGGATGCTCAAGCCGCGCTCGCAAGCCTCGGCCATGGGCATCCGGCGGATCGACACCGCCGAGGCACTCTGGGGCATCCTGGACGACCTGGGCGATGAGCAGTCGTTCTTCCTTCTGGAACGCTTCGTGCCCGGCACCATCTTTCACGTCGATTCTATCGTCTTCGACCGCGAGGTCCGCTTTGCCCGGGCGCATCGCTACATCGAGACGCCGATCCGTGTGGCGCAGGAGGGCGGCATCTTTTGTTCGCATACCCTCGCCTACGGGTCGCCGCACGAGGAAGCATTGCTCGCCGTGAACGCGCGCGTGATCGAAGCGATGGGTTTGGTTCGCGGCGTCTCGCATACCGAGTTCATCAAGGCGGAGGAAGACGGCACCCTCTATTTTCTGGAGACCTCGGCGCGGGTAGGCGGGGCGAACATTGCAGAGATGATCGAAGCGTCGAGCGGTCTGAACCTGTGGCGCGAGTGGGCCAGGATCGAAGCGTTGCCGCCCGGAGAGGCGTATCGTTTGCCTGCCCCGCGTGTAGATCATGCGGGGGTCATCATCTCGCTCGCCCGTCAGGAATACCCCGACCTGTCCGCATACGACGATCCGGAGGTGGTCTGGCGCCTTCACAAGCGGCATCACGCCGGGCTGATCGTGTGCAGCGATCAACCCGAACGCGTGCAGGACTTGCTCCATGCCTATACCCGGCGCTTCTACGACGATTTCCACGCGACGATACCGTTGCCGGACCGGGCCGGACCGTAGCGAATGAAGAAGGGTGCATGAAGAATGGGGAGGCGTGCGGGCAGGTGTCTTGCGTTTGCGCCCGGCAGCGGCTTGTTTAGCCGGGTGACGCTCCCGTTTTGCTGAGCAGCTCTCGGGAAGGATGTACGACGAGTGACCAATGACAAACATCGTCCTACCTGCGGGGCACTACGGAAGAGCAGGCTGAAAGGCCTGTGCGAGGCTATTTGTCCACCTTTTTTCTTGAAACCCTCTATGGCTTTCCTCCAGCAGCTTTTCATCGTCTTGCACGTCATTACAGCCGCCGCCTGGTTCGGCATGGGGTTACGGTTGGCCGCCCAGGCACGGACCGTCGTCGGGCTGGAGCGCAGCGCCGCCCTGGCCCTGGCCGACGACACCGCCCGCACCGTCCGCTTCATGAGCATCTTCGTCGTGATGACGTTGGTCTTTTCCTATGCCGCCTTCTTCCTGGGAGGGGGCTTTAGCGGCTATTCGGGGCGGTATCACTTTCACGCAGCCGTCTTGCTGATCGTCTTGTTGGTCGTGGTGCAGTACGGCCTGGTACAGCCCGCGTGGACCCGGTTGCAAGGGGCCGTCGCCGGCGGCGGCAACGCCGAAGGACTTCAGAAGCGAGTAGCTATGGGGGTTGGCATCGGGCACCTGCTCTGGCTCGTGTTGTTGGTGATCATGTTCTGGGAAAGGCTCGTCGCGACGCTCTAGGCGGATCGTGAAAAATCGCGTGTAGACGAAGATCCTATTAATCAGGAAACCTCTCTGATTTGTATATTGTAAAAAATCTGTACCGCGACTCTCACGAGATTCCAAGGAGGAAGACTATGGCGACGCAGCGCATGAACGACAGCTGGCGACGGGTGAAGACGCAGATCGAGTCGATATGGAGTGAGGCGGAGTTCGGCGACAAGGAGATGAAGAAAGCCCGTGGAGATATGCGCAAGATGGTCAATCTCATTCACGAGAAGACGGGAGAGTCCCGCACGGAGATCTTTCAGAAGATCAGCGCCATCATCTAGGATGTTGCTGCGGGTTTCCGATCCCTTCGCGATGTGCCCAATCGTCTAAAGCCCTGCCCTCGATGGCCGGGCTTTTTATTTTTTTGAGGCAGCGACAGGCCTCATAGACTGGCGTGCGAATAATTCTTCCCTGACCCGATGGCAGAGACGGTGGAAACGAATTGGCTGGGCACGCCTGCGGATACAGCGTCGAAGGCCTACCAGGAACGAGAAGACCACTTCCGGAGATTGCTCGACCAGATGCGCGAACGGGTCGAGGAGATCCGGCAAGGAGGAGGGAGCGAGCGTATCGCCCGAGAGCATCAGCGCGGCAAGCTCACTGCCCGGGAACGCATCGCTCACTTGCTCGACAGGCCCGACGATTTTTCCGAACTCGGTGCTTTCGCCGGATACGGCCTGTATGAAGAAGAGGGGGGGTGCCCGGCAGGGGGGACCGTCATGGGATTGGGCAAGGTCAGCGGGCGCTTGTGCCTCCTCGTCGCCAATGACGCCACCGTCAAGGCCGGGGCATGGTTTCCGATCACGGCCAAGAAGAACCTGCGTGCTCAGGAGATCGCCCTCGAAAACCACGTACCGATTCTCTATCTCGTCGACTCTGCCGGGGTCTTCCTGCCGATGCAGGCCGACATCTTTCCCGACAAGGAGCACTTCGGGCGCATCTTCCGCAACAACGCCATCCTGTCCAGCCGAGGGATTCCGCAGATTGCCGCCGTCATGGGCAGTTGCGTAGCGGGGGGGGCGTATCTGCCTATCATGAGCGACGAGGCGCTTATCGTCGACGGCACCGGGTCGGTCTTTCTGGCCGGGCCGTTTCTCGTCAAAGCCGCTATCGGGGAAGACGTAGACGCCGAGACGCTCGGGGGCGCGACGACGCATGCCGAAATCTCGGGCGTAATCGACTACAAGATGCCGGACGATGCGACGTGTTTGCGGACGATGCGCGACCTCGTCTCGCACTTCGGGCCGCGTACACGCGCCGGGTTCGACCGCGACGTGCCCGTCGAGCCTGCGTTTCCTCCCGAAGAGGTCTATGGGCTCATGCCCACGATCGGTACCCAACCCTACGACATGCGCGAAGTGCTTGCACGGATTGTGGACCGCAACTCGTGGACCGAATACAAGGCGGGCTACGGGCAGACGCTCCTCACCGGCTATGCCCGCATCGACGGGTGGAGCGTAGGCGTCGTCGCTAACCAGCGTATGGTCGTTCGCACCGCCGCCGGCGAGATGCAGGTCGGCGGGGTCATCTACTCGGACGCAGCCGACAAGGGGGCCCGCTTCATCATGAACTGCAACCAGAAGCGGACGCCCCTCGTCTTTTTTCAGGACGTGACGGGCTTCATGGTCGGCAAACGCGCCGAGCAGGGCGGCATCATCAAAGACGGCGCCAAGATGGTCAACGCCGTGGCCAACTCGGTCGTGCCGAAGTTTACCGTGGTCGTGGGCAACTCGTACGGGGCTGGCAACTATGCGATGTGCGGGCGAGCCTACGATCCCCGTTTGATGCTGGCCTGGCCGACGGCCCGGATCGCCGTGATGGGTGGGTCGCAGGCCGCCCGGACGCTCTTGCAGATCCAGGTGCGCAACCTCGAAAAGCAGGGTATGAAGCTGTCCGAGGCAGAGCGCGAAGACCTGCTCCATACCATCGAGGCGCGCTACGCAGACCAGACCTCGCCGTACTACGCCGCCGCACGCCTCTGGGTCGATGAGATCATCGACCCCGTGGAGACGCGAGACTGGCTCAGCCGGGGCATCGAGATGGCCGACCACAATCCGGAGATGGCCCCTTTCAATCCGGGCGTGATTCAGACGTAAAACGTTATCTATGGGCTCATTTTACCAACAGCATCGTCCGTTGCTGCGAGAAAGAGCCCGATACCATTCGATACACATAGACCCCGCTCGACAGGCCGCGCCCTTCGAAAACCACCTCGTGGTGGCCTGCCTCCAACGCCCCATCGACCATACGGGCCACTTCGCGTCCCAGCGCATCGAAAACCTCGAGTCGGACGTGCGAAGCCGTCGGCAGGGTGAAGCGGATCGCCGTCGCCGGATTGAACGGATTCGGATAGTTCGCCTCCAGCGCAAAAGCCTTCGGCACTCCCAGGGCTTCGCCGATGAACGCCACGTCCTGCATGGTTTCTGCCTTTCGATGCAGCGGCCAGATACCTCTGCTTCGGCCGGCCACTGCCTGGCCCACCAGGGTGAGAATCCGATAGGAGCCCGACCGTAGCACCGTGCCGCTGCTGCCGTCGACGCGCCCCTGGATGCGCTGCACCGTGCGGTCTTCCGACGGTTGAGCCTGGGCCCCGACGGTGCTCCAGAGTACCGTCGCGGCCATCACCCCCAGTACCATCCACGATCTCTTTTTCATGCCCTTATCCTCATAGCCGATATAAGCCTGGAGTTCTCAGGCGACGACCCCCGCCTGAACGCACCGCCCTGGCGCTTCGCGCCCTCACTGCAGCGAGACCAACACCAGCACCAACCCTCGGCCCGACGCAAGACCCGTCATCGCCTTGCCCACGATCGCTCCCTGGCTCCGACCGTAGTCCCCCACCTTCATCGCGTGCCCCGGCGTCGACGAACTCGTCAAGAGGTCCCCCGGCGACACCGCCCCGTACGAGGCATCCACCCAGACGTAGACCCGACCCGTCAAGGCTACCGCCATCGACCCGTCGGCTTCACTGCCCCGCTGCCCCATCAACACCCCCGTCTCGATGCCCCCGGCGCCGCTGACGATGCCCGCCACCATCGGGTCATACGGACGGCCGCTGACCGTCAACCCGCCCGGACGCGCAGGGTCGATCGAGACGACCATCCCCGGCTCCGGGGCCTTGAGCCCGAAGCCCGCCGAGACGTCGAAGCGCTCCGAGAGGTCCGACCCGCCGGTGATCTCCAACTCCGCGGTGATCACGCGTCCGTCGCCGCTGCCCTGATAATCGGCGTCGAGCGTGATCGTGGTCGTGCCCGAGGCATCGCGCAGCTCCAGCGCCGAGTTCTCCAGCGTCAGCAGCCGGTCCGTGGCGCCCTTGTTCACCCGCAGCGGTGTGGTGTCGTCGGTCTTGTTGGCGAAGGCGAACGAGCTCGTGGCCGCATCGACCGAGAGCAACCAGACCTGCTCAGGGTCGTCGACGCGGAAGCGGAACTCGGGGTCACCGCCGCTGTCGTCGCGGATCAACAGGTCCGAGTCGCGCACGACGAAGCCGTTGCCGCTGCCGGAGCCGAGCAGCACGATGGCCCCGTTGTCGAGCGTGACGACGCGTGCCTCGTCGTAGGCGGCATCGAGCCCGGTGTTCGAGCCGCCGGGCCCGAGCGTCTTGAGCAGCGCCTCGATGGCCGCCTCGTCCTCTGCCTCGGTGAGCGGGCGCGCGCCGGTCGTCTTGACGGAGGCCTGGAGGGCGGTCTCGGGGGGCCCGTAGTGCTTCAGGGGCGCCTGCGTGTTGGCCGAGATGATGAGTTGGTTGTCGCGCTGTTGGATGGCGATGCCGTCGCCGGCGACGAGTTCGACGGCGTCCTTGAGACCGCTGATGGAGCGCACGACGGTGCTGTCGGGGACGTTGCGGGCCAGGAGGGCGTAGGGGGCGGCCGAGAGCGCCATGCGCTGGCTCTCGGGCTCTCCTTCGAGTTCGATGGAGAGGAAGTAAGGCCGGTCGAAGGGGAGGTTGAGGTCCTGCTGGGCGCCGACGAGGGTCGAGAGCATGCCGTCCTGGAGGGTGACGGCCTGTGTTTCTCGCCAGAGGGGCTGTCCGCCGTTTTGCTGGTCGTAGAGGCGGAAGGTGACGCGGTAGGTGGCGTCGGGCAGGGTCTGGTCGTGGTCGAGGACGAGTCCCTGGAAGGAGATGCGGGCGGGCACCTGGGCGAGCGTGCTCGGGAGAAGGCCTGCCAGCGTCAGAACAGCGAGTAAGGCCGGGAAAGCAAGGGCGCGTTTCATGGTAATCCCCCTGGTTTAGGCGTGGTTGGTTTCTTGTTCGTGCGCGTTGTACAGCGGGCAGGACGGCTCGTGTACCGTTACAGGGTTGTGCCTACTGCACGAGGATGCCCTGTCCCTGAAAGTAGAGGGCTTTGTCGATGACGAGACCGGGTTCGTGGTAGGTGCCGGGGGCCAGGTCGATGGTATTGCCGTCGCCGGCCTGGCCGACGGCGTGGGTGATGGTGGCACAGGCATTGGCCGGGTTGGTGCAGTCATTCCCGTTGTCGTTTCCCCCTGGGGTTACATAGCGTGTTGTGAAGGTAGCCCTCTCGTAGGGTCCCAGGTCGAGGAGGCCGCCCTGGATGCGTGCGTTGCCGTCGAGGTCGAAGGGAATCGCCTCCGACGTGTCGCCGTCGCCGTCGAGGTCCGAGACGTCCGGCGGCAGCGCACCGGCGTCGCCCGCGTTGACCGCCGGCGAGAGCAGTTGCAGGTGCAGGTCGCCGCCGGGGGCGTCGAGGAAGCGGGGGTCGGCGTCGAGGTTGCCGCTGCCGTCGGTGCCCAGCGTCGCGTCCCAACCCGGACCACTGCCCCCCGAACCCTCGACGAGCGAGTGGCTGATCGTCGCCGTGCCGAGGTTGCTGATCTGGTTGCCGGCGTTGCCCCAGAGGATGCTGTTGGTCAGCGTCAGGTCGCCG
>Ga0299906_10002710_pt1 | contig 14663 bp, 14 predicted proteins | sample RVTome_14_FD_200259 | JGI IMG/M metagenome (GOLD analysis project Ga0299906, IMG submission 200259) | Soil microbial communities from uranium-contaminated site in the Upper Colorado River Basin, Wyoming, United States - RVT145D125 (version 2) ... | reverse complement strand
TGGATCTGCCCCACGCCGCCCGTGGCGACGACGCCCGACGGATCGGCCGGAGGCACGAAGTCGATGAAGTGGGCGGTGACGTGCTTGTCCGAGTTCATGCTGACCGTGGTCGGGTTGGCGCTCCCCGAAGCGTCGCCGCTCCAGTGGCCGAGCTCCATTCCGGGGGCCGGCGCGGCGGTCAGGGTCACGAGCGTTCCCGCCTGGTAGCCCCCTCCGGGGCACATGGGCTCGGGGGAGAGCGAGACCGTCCCGCTGGCGTCGGGCGGGGCCAGCCGCGCGCCGACGAAGTTCGTCGGGTGGAAGAACCGGTTGTCCTGGATGTCGTCCTCGGGATCGTAGTATTCGGGGAAGCTGCCGGTCTCGCCGGTGCCCGAGTACCCGCTGGCGACGAACTGCCCGTCGGGCAGGGCATCGCTACAGTCGGAGTGAGGCCCTTCGAGATACGCGGTCTCGTTCATCACGCTGAAGTGCAGGTGAGGTTCGAAGGTGGGCCGCGGATCCCCGATCACGCCGATCTGCTGCCGCCGGTCGACCGCCTGTCCGACCTCGAGGGAGTCGTCGGCCTCGAGGTGGCCGTAGAGGCTGTAGACGTTCTGGCCGTCCACGACGTGCCGGATCACGACCACGTCCACGTAGTCCCCGCAGTTCTGGCGGACCACCACGACCTCGCCCGCCGCCGCCGCGTAGACGGGCTCGTCGAGCTCGTTGGGAGGATCGGCGTAGCCGTCCTTGAACCAGTCCTCGGCAAGGTGTCCGCGCCACTTGCAGTTCTCGGGCTGGTCCGGCCTGCAGCAGTTCTCCCCGGTTTCCTCGTTGCACTCGAGGTCGCTCGGCTGCCCCCAGCTCCGGCCCAGGTGCAGGTTGACGTGCCAGCCCGCGCCCGAGTCGGCGGCTCCCACCGGGAAGGACCATCCGGCGGCCGGCGCACCGCCTCCGGAGATCGTGACCTCGAGCGAGTAGGTCTGGGACGACGCCTGGACGAGGTGATGCGCGAAGATGGCGGCCATCGTGCAGCTCGCGCCCTGAGCCGCCTCCCACCTGTCGAGGAAGTCGTGGACGTTCTGGGGGAGGACGGGGGAGGCGGTCGAGAGCGGCCAGATGCCCGAGCCGCCGGCGCCCAGGCCATCCGCCAGAAGGTCGTGGCCCTCGCTCGAGCCGCCGTCGAAGATGTCCAGCAGCGAGGCCGCGGTCACGATCGGGAAGCGGTCGAAGGGCGGGGACGCGTGCGCGGGCAGATAGTTCGGGTGTGTGTACTCGAAGGCGCCGCCACCGCTCTCGACGTCGAGGCCGTCGTGCAGCGTGGCGTTCCTCGCGGCCAGGGACACGAAGACGGCCCAGCCCTCGGCCCAGGCGCACTCCGGGCTCGTTTCGACCAGCAGGCCCTTCCCCTGCACCTGCCGACAGGTAGAGATGGCGAACCCGTTTCCCCGGAAGTCGCTCGCGACGAAGTGAGCGTAGGCGCTGGAGATGGCGTCGCTGAGGTACCCCTGCCCGTCCGGCAGGTAGGTTTGGCCGAGCAAGGTGCACGCGCGCTCGTCGACGCCCATGCAGGCCGAAGGCCATCTCACCGCGAGATGAGACGCGGGCTGCCATCCCACGCCGCTGGCCAGGTACGATTGCGCGCTGCGGATCTGCTCGAAGACGTGTAGGGCCTGGGTCTCCGGTGAAGGGGCAAGCGAGATGTGGCCAATATCGATCTCTCCCTCCGGAGACGCCTCCCCGAGAGCGCCCGAGGCCGGGTATCGGATCCAGTACGGATGGTCGGAGTAGAGCTCCGGATAGATGGTGACGGCCGCACCGTCCGAAGCGTAGATCCGCAAGTGCGGATTTGTCCCACCCGCGAGCGGAGACGAGACGAGAATCACGAACCGCCCGTTCTCGTCCGTGATCCCTCCGGCGACCGGGAGCGAGTTCCCGTGCCAGAGCTCCAGGCGCGCGTGGCGCAGCGGCCGAGCCGGCAGCAGCCCGCGGGGGCACTGTGCGAGGTCGCCGCAGCCCTGCGATTCGGCGGAATAGAAGATCTCCCCGCGAACGGTGAGCGCCGGCGGCGAGGGCACCACTTCCGTGGTCCCGTGAAGCTCGGGAGCGGCGGTCAGAGACGGAATCTCGCCGACCGGGTCGAGCCTCACCTCACCGCCGGCGCTCGTGGAGATCGAATAAAGGAAGCTTCGGGTGTCGCTCGCGAGGATTGCGCCGTTCGCCTTCACCTCCTCCGCGTGAATGCCAAGCGCGATGAACGAGGGGCCGGGCTCGTTGACGGTGAGAGGCACCTCGACGAGCTGCGCCGTGCCCGCCGCCAGGGCGCCGCGCCAGGTGAGGGCATCGCTGCTCGCGGAAACACCGGGAGGAACCAGCACCCAAACCACGCCTTGCTCGACGTCGCGGGAGGACCGGACGGTGATGCGCAACGTGGCCGGTTCTCCGGGCGTGCCCGTGGGAGTGAGCTCCGCCGAGACGAGCTCCAGCGGAGAGTGAACGCTCGGGTCGTGCTCGTCGGCTCCGATGTCCCAGCCCGCTCCCACCGGTCGCGCCTGTCCGTCGATGTCGCCCATCACCAGCCCCGGAAACAGGGCGGAGAGATCGGCTCCCCCGTCGATGGCGAGCGCCGCCCCGGCCAGGTCCCCTCGCAGGTGAAGGTCCTCCTGCCGTCGCTGGAGGGAGACGAAGAGCTCGTCCGCCGAGGCGATGGGCCCGTCCCCGCTCCCGTCCGAAGACAGATTGTGCGACTGCGTTCCTCTCGCGATATCGAAGTCCGGGCCCCCCGCGCGGCCTCGATCGTTGTCGACCGAGATGGTGTTGTAGACGTGGTAGACGCCCTCGTCCTCGTAAACGCCGCGGCCCTGCATGCCGAGGATCGTGCAGTTTCGAATCGTCGCGGTGCCCCCCCTCCGGTTGGTGCGGACCGCCGCCACGTCGCCGTCATAGATAATGCTGTTCTGAAGCTTGAAGTCACTGCGGTCGCTGCCCTTCACGCCCGTGGCCGAGCGATCCCTCTCGAGGTCGTCGAAGTCGTGGACGAGCAGCCGGTCGAGGAGCACGTGGCGGGCGTTGCGCACCTTGATCGCGGACGCACCGTCCTCACTGCGAAAGCGGATCAGCTCGATGCCTTCGATGACGGTGTGGTCGTCCCGGACCCGGATCCCGTGTTTCGTCTCGTTCCTCCCGTCGAGGAGGACGCCTGTCCGCGCCGTTCCGTCGTGTCCGTGGCCGTCCGCGGCACGCAGCCACATGAAGTGACCGGGATCGGTGCGGGAACCGTCGATCGTGGCCAGCGCGGAGTCTTCGGAGGCTCGAAACACGCCGTCGTTGTAGAGCAGACCGACCTCCACCCGGTCATCGCGAACCAGGTTCCCCCCTCGCTCTCGCTCCCAGTCGTCGATCGACCCGAAAGCGCGCCTTACGCGGTAGGAGACGCCGTCGAAAGATCGTGAGACCGGGCCCTGAAGCGTGATGCGCCGGCCCGCCCTCTCGAGGATGTAGGTCACTTCCTCGCCGGCGCCGCCCGCGTCGAGAATCAGGGCGTCGCCGCGGCGGCCCAGCGTCGGCGGCAGCTCGGCGTCCGACGGAAGCCACAGCCGTTCGTCTCCCGCCTCCACGCTGATGTTCCGGCCGCGGAACGCTCGGTCGGTCGTACCGATGGATCGGTAGTTGATCGTCGTGTCCGGAGAGATGGCGCGCTCGCCGGAGAGCGCCGCTGCGCGCGCGTCCCGCGTGACCAGAATCATGGCCATCAGGATCAGGATCCATCCAGAACGAGGAAGCGAAAGAGGACGCGACGAGTCTGGACTCCCGTGGAGCTCGCACCGGGTCCTCCGCATGGATCGTCCCTTCGTAGGGCCGGCCTCTTGTACTCGCAACGCAGCCTCCTCGATCCGACGATTCCGCGGTGACGACCGCGGCCCGCCCTTTGTGGTTTGGCTGGTGAGACGTTAGGCGATCGTCGAGGCCGCGGCATGACCCGCGAGTACTCCCTGCTCGTAGTACCCAGGTACAACACGCTCGTGCCGATGCCGAACGCATTTCGCACGACCGGTTCACGCCGGCCCACAAAGTGGCGAGGACCGGGCTCCCCGTCGTGCGCGGCAGGAGGAAGCAGACATCGGGCGTCGTCGGCGAGCGAGCCGCGGACGAAGCAGGTCTTGGGCCCGAAGAACGAGCACCCGCCTGCGGCGGGCGCCGGACACCGGCTACGTGCGGTCGCTCAAGGGGCCTGCGCTCTCCGGAGACACCCATCCCTCGCTGATGGCGTAGAGCACGGCCTCGACCCGAGTGTGCACGCCCAGCTTGCCGAAGATGCTGCGAGTGTGGTTCTTGACGGTTTGCTCCGTGATGCCGAGCAGGTCGGCGATCCGCTCGTTGCGGTAACCGGTGGCCATGAGCCCGAGCACCTCCATCTCCCGCTCGGTCAGCTCTTCCACCAGCCGGTGGTCCTCGCCTCGCACCGACTTGACGAGCAGCTCGGTGACCCGGGACGAGAGCCACTGCCGCCCTCCCCGGACCGCGCGAACGGCCGCGGGGAGGGCCTCGGGCGGATCGTCCTTGAGGACATAGCCCGCGGCTCCCGCATTGAGCATCCCCGTCACGTATTCGCGACGGTTGTGGGCGGAGAGGATCAGCACGGGCACCTCGGGATGCCGCGCACGTAGCGCGCGGGCGCCGTCTATGACCTTGTGACCCGGCATGTGGGCGTCGAGGACCAGCACGTCGGGCCGGAGCGCGGCTACCGCCTCGACCAACCCCGCCGCTTCGGCAAGCTCGCCAACCACTTCGATGTCGGCCTCTTTGGCCAGCAGGGCTGCGATCGCGGCTCGGACCAGGTGATGGTCCTCGGCCAACAGGACTCGGATCTTCTCGACGCGGCTCGGCTCGCTCGAAGCCGGTGACGGCGGAGCCGTGGCGGGCCCTTGGAAGGGCCCCCGGTTCGCGACCATGCCGCGATTATCGCGCGCTTTCTCCGCCCCGGGTCGGCCGAGAGTATGAGCCCCGGCGTGCCCTCCTGCCGAAGCCGATTCGCGTGGGGCGGGTGAGGAAGGAATAGAGGAGCGGCGCCGAGCCGATCAACGAGCGGAGGCCGGGCAGTTGGGGTGGCGCTTCAGCATCGCGCGGAGCGCCGGCATCTGACGGAGCAGCGGCTGCTTCAACAGATGAAGGATCACGGGCGGGGGCGTGGCCGGCCAGCGGGCGAGATTCTCGACGATCAGCGCGGAGGTGAACGTCCTCGCGCACAGCAGGGCCGCCGACTTGCCGTCGAGGGACAGGCCGCCGCGCGTCTCGCGCGGGCCCGACCCAGCGCGAGGACGAGCCCTACCTGGCGGACTCGTAGAGGCGTTGCGCCTCCTCGGTCTTGCCCAGCCGCAGCAGGGCCAGCGCCTGACCGGCGTGGAGCGCGGGGTCGGCCTCCCCGGCTTCGAGGGCGCGGGCGAAGTGCTCCCCCACCTGCGTCCAGGTGGATGACTCGCGGGAGTCACGCGCGCGCGCGCACTCCGCCACCGCGAGATCAGAGACGAGGTCGGCCGCGGGTGTCGCCAGGCGGGCGGCCTCGCCCAGCGACGCCGCCGCCCCATCAAAGTCGCCGAGGGCGAGGAGCACGCGCCCGCGCAGGTGCGCGGCGCGCGGCGAGCTGCGCTCACCCTTCGTCGCCTCGTCGATGCGCGCCCGGATCTCGTCGTCGCTCAGGGCGGCCCGGCTCCAATCCAGGCAGAGCCGATTGACTGTCGATTCCAGGTGCTGCGGAGAGAGGGCGAGAGCGTTCGTCCAGAGCTCTTCCGCCTCCTTTTCCCGGCCGAGGTCGAGGAGCGACGCGGCCCGGTTGTTCAGGCTGTCCGCGGTCTCGACGCCGGCGCGGGGCTCGGGGCGCGCGTAGGGCCGCCCCGCGACCTCGGCATAGGCCTCGCGCAGCACGGCCGCGGCCTCCGAGAGGGGCGGTCGCGGAGGCGCTTTCCGGTCACCGGGCGCTCGACACCGTCCTCTACCCGGGTCTGCCTTCGCACCCGGGCCACGAGGTGGCGCGGCGGCAGATGAAGTCGTTCGGCGGCATGCTCTCGCTGCGGGTCAAGGGCGGCCGCGTGAAGGCACTCGAGGTGGCCGCGCGGGTGAAGCTGTTCGTGAACGCGACCAGCCTGGGAGGTGTCGAGAGCCTTCTCGAGCATCGGGCGTCGAGTGAGGGTCCGGGCAGCACGACGCCCGAGGACCTGCTGCGGCTGTCGGTCGGGCTCGAGCATCCCGACGACCTGATCGAGGACCTCCTGCAGGCGCTCTGACGGGCGGCGCTCCGCATTGCGTTGTCGCCGGCACAGAAGTTGTAAAGCGGTCTTACAGTTTCCGCGGCTTTGGGGCTCTGAGCCCAAGTGGGTGGCCCGGGCAGATGACCAACGTAAGCCACTGATTAATAACGACTCACTAGATGGTCAGTTGCACTGCGTCCTGACTGCTGTGAGCGGCTATGAACTTGCATGCATAGTGTTGCAGAGTTCACTCTTCGCTCGCAACAGGACCTGGGAAAGGGAGAAGCCATGAAGGTTAGATCAATCCTCGCATGGGCTGGGGCAGCGATCCTTTGGCTTGCCGGGACGGCACAGGCGGCAGTGATCACTTTCGATGATATTCCGAACACAGTAAACGCGATCCAAACCAGCGTTTCGTCCACGGGATACGACTTCAGTGGTCTCCACTTCCATATCATCGATAGCGTCGACCCTCGACTAGTTCGCAACACTAGTACTTCCTACTTGGCAGCCGAAGCCTCCGGCAACCTCGGCAGGCCCGTAACGATGACCAAGACCGGCGGCGGCACGTTCAACCTCAACCGGGTGGATATCGCCGAGTTGTGGCTTCCCGGCGACCCATTGAACGACTTCTTCGAGGTCTTGATCACCGCCAACCAATTCGGCGGTGGTCTATTCAGCATGGCGGTTGCGCTCGACGGAATTCGTGATGGCACGGGCGGAGTAGCCGACTTCCAGTTGGTCAACTTCGGCGGATGGACAAACCTGACGGACGTTACGTTTACAGGCAGGAACGGCGCCGGCTTCTTTGGTGACTACTCGATCGACAACATCGAAGTGGATGCGGCCGCCGTTCCGGAACCCGCCAGCCTGACGCTGCTGGCCATGGGTAGCCTGGGTTTGGCCGCCATTCGCCGCCGCCGGCAATAGCGCACGGCGCTCGCCCGGGCGCGACTCGCTAGCCTTTGGCCTTCGCTCCCCCGGGTCGCTTCGGGAAGGCCTTCAGCACCTCGCGCGTCAGGTCCCAGCGGGGGAAGGAGTGCTGGCGCGGCAGCCAGTCGAGGCCTCGCCGGACGATGACCAGGTCCTGGGACGGGACCACGATCGTGTACTGGCCGCGGTTGCCGGCAGTGGCGTAGGCGTCCGCGGGGAAGGCATGGCGGCAGCCAGGCTTCTCGGCATTCGTGGGCAAGCCGATCCCACCCCGGGACCAGGCAGCCATCGAGGACATCGCGGCCTATCTTGTCCGTCCTCCCCTCTCGCTCGAAAAGCTCGTCTACCTCGATGGCGAGCGGGCGGTGCTGTACCGGTCAAAGATGAACCCCGCGCTCGGTCGGAACTTCGAGGCCATGGATCCGCTCGATTGGCTGGCGCGTATGGCCGATCACATCCCCGATCCCGGAAAACACAGGACACTGTTCTACGGTGCCTACGCGAACCGCACGCGTGGCGCGAGGGAGCCGAAGCAGCCGGGACAGGAAGCTCCCCCGAAACGCAAGCGGTGTGGAGCAAGTTGGGCGCGTCTGATCCACAAGGTCTACGGGGTCGATCCCCTCGTCTGTGGCCGCTGCGGCGGCAAGCTACGCATCCTCGCGTACATCACGGATTCGCTGTCGATCAGGCGGATTCTCGAACACATCGGTCTGTGGCCGACCCAGGCCGCCAAGCCCCCTCCCGCACGTCCTGAGGTTCACCTCGTCCCGCTGGATAAGGAGGGACGTGAGATCGGCGAGACCTGGTAGTCAGCCGGCGAAAGATCCCAGCCGGCGAATGACCTGACGCCCGAGGGCGAACGCTCGTTCGCAGCGCGATGCGCATTCGAGACAAATTCGAAAAGACGGGCCAACCGGGCGCAGTCAGCGGCGACCGACAGCAGACGGTGAGTCACCTACGATCCAAGGCGCTGGGGGGGACCACGTGAGCCGGTCGCGCGAGGCACGCCGCCCGCAGCCCGCGCAGATAGAAAGGCCTACTGATCAAACGGCGGAGCAGGCGTAGAATGTGGTCCGGAAGAGGACCTCGTGCGGCACCACTGGACAGTACAAATGGCCTGTGCCCACGCTACTGGTGATCGATGGGTTTCGCTTCTATTTCTTCAGCGACGAGAGGCAGGAGCCACCGCACGTCCACGTACGCAAGGGCGACAGCGTGGCCAAGCTCTGGTTGCACCCCGTGGATCTCGTTTTCGCGAGCGGGTTCAATCGCTCGGAGATCAGGCGCATTCGGGAGTTGACGCTTGAGTACTTCAGTCATCAGCAGTGAGCCGAGGGCTCACTCGATCGAGCTCGTGACGGATGGACTGGTGGTCCAACTCAAGGACGGGCGAACGCTCACAGTGCCCCTCGAGTGGTTCCCATGGCTCCGGGACGCCTCCGACGCCGACCGCCGAAACTACGAGCTGTACGCCGACGGATACGCGATCCATTGGCCCTCTCTCGACCAGGACATCTCGATCCCCGGCCTCCTGGGCCTGCCGGACTGACTCTCTCCAAACCCCCACCCTTCGCGCCAAGCGGGTGCGCCTCCACACCCGGCTAGACTCCCAACCGTTCCGCGAGGAGGAGTACCTGCTACTCCCAGTTCGCCGGCACCGTGCTGAGGCCAAGGTGCTCCAGGATCTTCCGTATCGAGAGCTGATCGGTCAGGAATGCGATCATCTGCACGTTGTGGCCGCAGCGGACGCAGACGAGCGGGTCCACCTGGTAGACCTTGGCTATCAGGCTCCTGGGCGGCGGAGCAGGCCGACTCGCGCACAGCCGGTGGGTGAGGCGAGGTCCAACGCCTCGTAAGGGCTGGACGCGAGAGCGTGGCACCGGTGGATCGAGGGCAGGGCCCTCAACCACCCGCCTGGACCAGTCGCAGGCGGAAAGACCCGGCCCTTCGGAAGACCCTCGGCAACCACCCAGCCAGCGCGTCGGGCACCACGTGTCCCTCTGCAGCGATCCATCGGATCATCACATCGTGTTCTCGCTGCGCGGGATGACAAAGACGTCGACGGTCCCACTCAAGAAAGGAAAGTCATCCCACAGCCTCAAGTCGCACGAGGCATGCTGGGGAACACGCGGGTCGGCCAGCTCACGTCCAATGTGCAGAAGTGCACAACGCACCAACCGGTCGTGCAGCTGCGCTGGGAACACACCAGCCAGCTTCAGCATGCCCTTCAGCCTGTAGGAGACCCGACTCCGGTTGCGCCCCGCCTGGATCTGCAACTCGGACGCCCCCACGCGCGTGAGTCGACCATGATCAGCCAGAGGAGTTGTTCAGCGAGGGGTGCGTCGCCGTAGTCGCTCAGGATGGAGATGGCGGTCCGTGTGTCGGACTCGACGTCCGGTCCCGGCTCTGCCACACCGCGCGCCTTTCCGTAGTAGTACCGGATCCTCCCGGTCAGCTGTGACTCGGAAGCCACCACGGGCTCTACGTTGTAGCCGGTCATGAATTTGACGTCGCCCATGGCGGCCGCGCCGGCCGGGTCGGCCGTGGCGAGCCAGAGCGTGGCACAGTGGCGCGACAGCGGCAGCACCTGGTACTTGTGCGCGGTCTCGGCGGAGATGATCTTGATGATCGAGGGGTCGATCTCGAATCGCCCCAGGTTGACCAGCGGGGCGGCGTACCGGCACGAGAGCAGGAAGGCGCCCTGCTCGTCGTCGAGGAATCCGAGGTCGACGAGGGCCCTGCCCAGCGTGACACCACAGGCCCTCCGCCGGTCCAGGGCCAGCTCAAGCTGCCCCGGGTGACGACGTGTTTCTCGACCAGCGCCGCGCCGAAATCGTTGGGCATGGGCCCCCGGCCTCGAGCGTCTGCGGCGGGGACTGACTTCCGGGACCACGCGGTGTCGCCCGACGGCCAGTGGGTGGCCTTCACCTCGTCCGGGGTGCGCGAGAGCCTGCTCGTCGCGCGGTGGACGGCCGGCAGTACCGCCGCTTCACCGACGACGCCTTCCGCAACCGGGGCCCGTCGTGGACGCCGGACGGCACGGTTCTTCGCGCCGCGCGCCGGGGGGGCCGCCGCGGGAGGCTCGTCGCCGCGCCCGGCGAGCGAATCTTCGAGCACGAGGCGCGCGTCGCCGATGTCGCGCAAGCGCCGCCTCGGGTCGCGCTGCAGGCAGCGCTCGAGCAGGCGGCGCAGGCTCGCAGGCGCCGCCTTCGGCAGCGACGGCCAGTCCGGCTCGCTCTTGAGCACCGACGCGAGCACGTCGCTCACGGTCTCGCCGTCGAAGAGCCGCCTGCCCGTGAGCATCTCGAAGAGCACGACGCCGAAGGCCCAGACGTCGGCCCGCTTGTCCACGACCTTGCCGCGCGCCTGCTCGGGCGACATGTAGGCGGCGGTGCCGAGGATCAGGCCCGCCGCGGTGCCGGTGTGGGCCAGCGTGGGGGACTCGGAGAGGGCGCCGCTCCCGGAGACCGAGCCCGCGTCGTCGCCGGCCCAGGCCCTGGCGAGGCCGAAGTCGAGGACCTTCACCTTGCCGTCGGGTGTGAGCTTGACGTTGGCGGGCTTGAGGTCGCGGTGGACGATGCCCTTCTCGTGCGCCTCCTCGAGGGCCTCGGCGATCTGCTTCGCGATCTCGAGCGCCTCGCCGACCGGGATCGGCCCGCGCGTCAGCCGCTCGGAGAGGTCCTCGCCGGGGGCGAGCTCCATGGCGAGGAAATGGGCGGTCGTACCGTCGGGGAGCGTGGCGCTCTCGAAGCCGTAGACGTGGGCGATGCCGGTGTGGTTGAGGGAGGCGAGCACCTTCGCCTCGCGCTCGAAGCGGGCGAGCCGATCGGGATCCGCGGCGAACGCCTCGGGAAGCAGTAACTCACGGCCCGTGGTGGTGCGGCTGACTCGAGCCGGCGGTTCCTATTCCCGCTGGCGCCGCGAAGAAGATGCCGGGCTTCAACTGGCGTCGTACTCGAACGCCTCAGAAGCCGATCCAGCAGCGGCGGAGCGGTCTCCCTCACGAGCCTCCAGCCGGTCGTGGTCGGTCGGAACTGGAAGTGGAGCGTCTCCTGCTCGCCGGTCCCGATGCGGACGATGGTCTGGACGCGAACGCGACCGTCGCGGTCGGAGCGCAAGAACCAGGCGGGTGCCAGCTCGACGACCTCCACCTGCCCCAGGGCCTCGAGCCGGGCGGGATCGATCTCACGGCCGCGCCCGTCGGCGAGCATGTTCCGGCTGTAGCGCGCGGGCAGCTCGGCCTCCAGGTACTCCTGCACCTGGGCCGAGCCCTGCTCCACGAGCTGGGCCCGGCGCCAATGCAAGGAGCCAAAGGCGACCGCGGCGACGACCACGGTGGCCGCGATGCCAGTGCTCTTCAGGTGCCAACGGGCGGTTCTGATCGCCACGCTCCCTCCCGTCCCGAAGCCCACGCCTCGCCTCGGGGCTGTCGATCCTATTCGATTCGAGGCGGCCTCTGAGCCGTCGGTTGTTGACATACATAGAACAGCAATGTAAAAGACTCCTACGTATGGACCTCGGCAAGGACCTGGTGGCGGCCTCCGCCACGCCGCTCGTGCTCGCCATCCTGGCTGAATGACGCCCACCGCCGACCGCCCGCCGCTCGAGCAGCAGATCGCGGAGTGGCGGGCGTACCTGCGCCGAAGGCGGGCCATCCAGGGTCCCGACGTCGAGGAGCTCGAGGGCCACCTCCGCGACCAGCTGGGGGTGCTCACCGAGGCCGGCCTGGCGGAGGACGAGGCCTTCCTCGTCGCGGTCAAACGCATGGGCAGCCTCGATGCGCTGTCGCGCGAGTTCGCGCGCGAGCACTCCGAGCGGCTGTGGAAGCAGCTGGTCGTCGCCCCCGAAGCCACCGACGAGTCGGCGAAGCCGAAACGCTCCGAGACGCTCGTCGTGCTGGGCCTCGCCGTCGCCGCGGCGCTGGCCATCAAGCTGCCGGAGCTGTTCGGTCTTCGGTTCGGCGGGGGTGACGATGACGAGCGGTTTTACGCCAGGAACCTCAGCCTGTTCGTGCTGCCGCTGCTCACGGCCTACTTCGCCTGGAAGCGCGGGCTAAGCACCGCGACCGGCCTCTGGCTGGCGCTGCCCTTCGTGGCCGGGGCCGTTTTCGCCAACCTGTACCCCTTCCCGCCGGGCAGCCATACCGAGGTGCTGACCGTTCTGCATCTGCCGATCGCCCTGTGGCTGGCCGTCGGCGTCGCCTACGTCGGAGGCCGCTGGTTCGCGGGCGGGGGGCGCATGGACTTCGTGCGGTTCTCGGGCGAGCTGGCGATCTACTACGTGCTCATCGCGCTCGGCGGGGGCGTCCTCACCGGTTTCACGATGATGATGTTCCACGCCATCAAGATCAACGCCGAGTGGCTGGCACAGGACTGGCTGATACCGTGCGGAGCGATGGGCGCCGTCATCGTCGGCTCCTGGCTCGTGGAGGCGAAGCAGAGCGTCATCGAGAACATGGCGCCGGTGCTGACCCGGCTGTTCACGCCGCTCTTCACCGCCGTGCTGCTGGTGTTCCTGGCCACCATGGCGTGGACGGGCCGGCCGATCGACGTGGAGCGGGAGCTGCTGATCGCCTTCGATCTGCTGCTGGTGGTGGTGGTTGGCCTGGTGCTCTACGCCGCCTCGGCGCGCGATCCGCAGGCACCGCCCGACTTCTTCGACGCGCTGCAGCTGCTGCTGGTGGTGAGCGCTCTGGTGGTCGACGCGCTGGCGCTGGCGGCGATCGCGGCCCGGATCACCGACTTCGGCTTCACCCCCAACCGGGTGGCCGCTCTCGGCGAGAATCTGATTCTGCTGGTCAACCTGGCGGGGTCGGCGTGGCTCTATGCCCGCTTCCTGCGTGGCCGCGGCTCGTTCGCCGCCCTGGAGCGGTGGCAGATCGCCTACTTGCCCGTGTACGCCGCGTGGGCGGCGTTCGTGGTCGTCGTCTTCCCGCTGGTGTTCGGCTACCGGTGAAGCCCCGCTACGGGGTGAACTCGACCAGCATCCGCATCGTCTCGACCTTCAGGCCGTCCTCCCGCATCGCCTTCTGACCTTCGTCGGACTGGAGCAACTCCTGGAATTTGGCCATGTCGGGTATCTCCGCCATGACGCCCGTCGCATTGGGGTTGTTGGGGTCGCGGAAGTTCCGGCAGCTGATTCCGAGCTTCCCGAACATCTCGTGTCGGCTTCCGGGCCCCTTCTTCCAGGCTTGGCCCACACTGCGCCATCCTGAACTTCGTGGAAGATGATCAGCCTTGCCTGCGCTGGGCCAGGCCAGGTACGACCAGGCACAAAACTTCTCAGGGCTTGCCGAGCAGCTCCAGGGCCACGAGCGTCATGGCCTCGACGCCGGCCTTGATGGACGGCTCGGGGTCGATCTGGAAGAGCGGCGAGTGGTGCTCCGCCCACTGGCCCGACGCGAGCTTCTCGGGCGGCGTGCCGCCCACTTCGAAGTACACGCTCGGGATCTTCGGGTCCACGTTCACCAGCTCGGGAAAGTCCTCCGCGCCCATGTCGGTCTGCTGCCATTCGACGAAGGCCTCGGCTCCCATGCCCTGCTCCATCGCCGCACGCACCCGGCGCGCGAGGCCGGCGTCGTTGGTCGTGGTCGTGGCTCCGTCCGGCGAGACGCTGAGCTTCGGCAGCAGGTGCTCCGGCACGCCGGCCGCGCGGGCGGTGTTGAGCGCCACCCGCTCGATGCTCCGGAGCAGCTGCGCCCGGGTGCGTTCCGTGTTGGCCCGGACCGTCACGTCCAGCCGGGCGTGATCGCTGATCACGTTCGGGGCCGTGCCCGCACGGAACGCGGCGACCGTGATCAGGGCCGGCTCGATCGGGGAGATCTCCCGCGTCACGATGTTCTGCAGCGCCAGCACGATCTGGCTGCCGATCACCACCGGGTCGTTGCCCAGGTGCGGCGAGGCGCCGTGGGTGGCGACGCCGCGGACGTCGATCCGCACGGTGTCCGCGCTCGAGTACATGAGACCGTCGCTGAACGCGATCTTGCCCGCCGGAAGCTTGGCGATCACGTGCAGGGCGAGGGCGAAGTCCGGTCGGCCCACGCGACGGTAGAGCCCGTCCGCGACCATGGCCCGCGCGCCGCCCAGGTCCTCCTCGGCCGGCTGTCCCAGGAGCAGCAGGGTGCCCCGCCAGCTCTGCTTCAGCTCCACCATCCGCCGCGCCACGCCGACCAGGGAGGTGACGTGCATGTCGTGCCCGCACGGTGCATCACCGGCATGTCGATGCCTTCCAGGTTGACCTGCCGCGCCGTCGACGCGTAGTCGAGGCCGGTCTTCTCCAGGACCGGCAGCGCGTCCATGTCCGCGCGGATCAGCAGCACCGGGCCGTCGCCGTTGCGCAGCGTGCCGACCAGGCCGGTCTTGCCGATGTTCCGGTTGAGAGTGAAGCCCAGCGCCTCCAGCTCACGCGCCAGCCGGTCGGAGGTCTTCGCTTCCTGCATCGACAGCTCGGGGTTCGCGTGCAGGGCTTCGAAGAGCGCTTCCAGGTGGGCGTAGTCAGAGGCGATCG
>Ga0299906_10002708_pt1 | contig 14666 bp, 11 predicted proteins | sample RVTome_14_FD_200259 | JGI IMG/M metagenome (GOLD analysis project Ga0299906, IMG submission 200259) | Soil microbial communities from uranium-contaminated site in the Upper Colorado River Basin, Wyoming, United States - RVT145D125 (version 2) ... | reverse complement strand
ACCTTGCTTCACGACTCGTGAAGCAAGGTATGACGATGGCGCTCCTGGGCGTGTGCTTGGGAGCCGTGGCGGCTTTCGGGCTCACGCGCTTCATGGAGGGGATGCTCTACGGGGTGGCGCCCCGCGATCCGCTGACGATGGTCGGCGCCCCCCTTCTGTTCAGCGCCGTGGCGCTCGCGGCCTGCTGGGTGCCTGCCGTCCGGGCTGCGCGGGTGCCGCCCACCGAAGCGCTACGGTCGGACTAGCGCCGGTAGGTGGCTCACCCTCATGGGCGCGCTGGGCACGCCGATCTTCAACCTGAAGGTCGTTGTGGGGGACGAGGACCGGACGTCTCGCTCAGCGGAGGCGTAGGCCCGAAATCCCGTCGAAGTCCCGGCGGTTGAGGGTCCAGAGCGCGGCATTCCAGGAGATCGCGCAGGCCGCGATCGCGAGGTCGATCTCTCGCCCGCGCGCCCGCTCCACCTCCCGGTAAAGCTCGGCGGCCGTGATCGCTTCATCGGTGGCGAAGGGAATCGCCTGCCCGGCGGGGAGGAGCGCTTCCTGGGCTTCGAGCTCGGCCGGCGTGCGCGGTCCGCGCAGCCACTCGTAGAGCACGAGCGTCGGGATCGCGATCCGTTCCCCCTGCGCGATCGCCTGTCGGAGCTCACCGCGCATCGTGCCGCCTTCGCCGAGCGCCTCGATCAACACCGAGGTGTCCAGGGCGATCATCGGATCTCGGTCGCTCGACCCCCGCCGCGGCGCGCGGCTCGGATCTCCCCCAACTCGGCCTCCACCTCCGTCCGGGGCCGATCGCCGATGGCGGGCACGACCCGGTCGAAGGTTTCCAGCATGGCCGCTCTCTCCTCGTCCGTGAGCCGGGCGAGCTGTTCCCCATACGCGCGCAGCGCTTCACGCACGACCTGGCTCTTGGGCATATCGAGTCGCTCCGCGGCGCGATCGAGCTCACGCACGGCGTCGTCATCGAGCGTGAAGGTCATCTTGATCAAAGGAGGGATACCAGAGTATGGCTGTATGGGGTACCATATCATAGGGCCCCCTGAGGCGATGTACAATACATCGAGTATCGCCTTGACACCTGATCATCGTTCTCGATATAGATTGACCTCGCTATATATCGCTTACGCCGAGGTCCCGCATGCGCATCACCTTTCCGACCGCGACTGTTCTGTACGCGCTTGCGCGCGGCCATGGGTACGGCTTCGAGATCATCGACGTCACCGGACTGGGCGCCGGGACGGTGTACCCCATCCTCAGACGCCTGGAGACCGCCGAGCTCGTGGCGTCGAGTTGGGAGCCGGTGGAGCGCGCTCGGGCCGAGAGCCGTCCCCCCCGGCGGAACTACCGCATGACCGCCGTGGGTGAGCGGCTCGCCGAGGAGGTTCGGGACCAGTACCCGGCGTTGGCGGGCCTCTTCGGCTCGCCGTCGGGCGGGGAGCCGGAGCCGGCTTCGTGACCCGAGCGGCGGCGTGAGCGCCGTGAGGTCGCCGTGGGTGGACGGGTTGCTCCGCGTGATATCCATCCTGGTTCCGCGCTCGCGGCGTGCGGATTGGCTCGCGGAGTGGCGCGCGGAGATCGCACATGACTTCATGCTTGCCGCTCGTCGTCGGCAGTCGGGGGCCTGGGTGCAGCTCCGCCTCGTGCGCCGCTTGGCCGGGGCCGTCGCGGACGCGCTCTGGCTGCGGCTTCGGAGGAGTGGAGCGCCCGGCTGGGGCTGGACCGCTCGTGACGCCACCCGTTCCCTGCGACGCCACCCGGGCTTCGCCGCTTCTGTCGTGGTCACGCTAGCGCTCGGCGTCGGCGCCGCAACCGCGATCTTCACGTTGGTCGACGGGCTGATGCTGGAGCCGATTCCTTTCGAGGGAGCCGACCGGCTCGTCTCGGTCAACGGGTACGGCGGTGGGCTCACGGTGGGGGCTGAGGAAATCGCGGCTCTGAGAGAGGACGCGGGCCGCGTTTTTGATGCGACTGTAGCGTACGCTCCAAGATCGCTCCTCATGACGGGGTCTGGCGACGCATGGTCTGGCCTCGCCTGGTACGTCGAACACCACTTCCTGGAGATGCTGGGATTGGCTCCGGCGCTGGGCCGAGGGTTCACACCGGAGGACGCCCAGCCCGGCAGCGAACGGGTGGTCCTTCTCTCGCACGAGCTCTGGCGCCAGGTCTTCGCGCGCGCGCCGGACGTTCTGGGCCGCACGGTCGAGCTCGACGGAGAGCCGTTCACGGTCATCGGCGTGCTCCCGCCCACCCTTCGGCGACTCCCGCTCGGTCTAGTCCATTTCGTCTTGCCATCCACCGGCGAAGAGGTGCGGGACCAGACGTCTTTCCTCGCCCGGCTCCAGACCAGTGTGACCCTCGAAGTCGCACGGGAACGGATGAGCCAGCTGGCGCGGGAGTTGGACAGGACGCATCCGCGGGAGTCCGATCGGTCCCTCGGCCTCGTTCCCGTCCAGCGGAACCAGGCCGAAGAGGTCACGAGAGGCCTCTGGACACTCTTGGCGGCGGTGCTCTGCCTGCTGCTCGTGGCGTGCGTGAACGCGGCGGGGCTCCTTTTCGTGCGGGGCGTGGTCCGGCGCCCCGAGCTCGCGCTGCGGGGGGCGCTCGGGAGCTCGCGGGTGGACATCGTTCGCCACGTGCTGGTGGAGAGCGCCATCCTCGCCCTGGCGGCCGGGGCGGCGGGAGTCCTGCTGGCGTGGATCGCCATCCGAGGCATGTCGACCCTGCTTCCCGCGCACCTGATTCGCTTCAGCTATACGACTGTCGAGCTCGACGGTCGCGTGTTGGCCGCTGCACTCGCCATGACGGTGCTCACGGTGCTCGTGTCGGGCGTGCTGCCTGCGCTCGAGGCTGGCCGGAACGGAGCGGTGCGGGCCGGAAGGTCTGTGACCGTCTCTCGCCATGACGTCCGCGTACGGACGGGTGTTCAGGTCGCGCAGCTCGCGCTTGCCGTCGTCCTGCTCACGGGAGCCGCGCTCTTCGGACGTAGCTTCGCCGAGCTGATGGACGTCTCCCTGGGGTATGATCCCGACCGCATCCTCCTCCTCGACCTCGTTTCCCTCGAGCGGGTCCACGGCGCGCCGGAGCGGACGGCGGCGTTCGCCCGGGAGTTGGACGCGCGGCTCGCGGCGCTTCCGGGGGTCGTGGGGGTCGGCCGGGTGGCGTGGGGGCTCCATACGGACGTGCGGGTAGGATCCGGCGACGACGATCAGGGGGCGCAGACCCTCGAGATGCTCCTTCACTCTTCCGTAGATCCCGGCTACTTCGGGGTGATGGGGATCGAGATCGTAGAGGGGCGCGCGTTCACGAGCGGCGACGCAGAGGTCAGTTCGACCGTGATCGTCGACCGTGACCTCGCCGTGGCGCTCTGGCCGGACGGTCGCGCCGTCGGCCGTACGCTGCGTATACGCGAGAGGGCCTTGACCGTCGTCGGGGTCACCGAGGACGTGAAGCTCGAGGGACCGAGCGATCCGTACGGTCCCTGGCTGATCTTCTACCCCGCCACACGGGATCGCCTTCGCGGCGCCACGTCCGTCATCCGAACGACCGGAGATCCCCGAGCGCTGCTGCCATCGGTCCGCGCGCTCGTCCAGGAGTTGGACCCACGCCAGCCGATCGCGTCGCTGCGCACGGGCCGGCAAGTGCTGGGCGAGTCCGTCGCCGATCCTCGCTTTCTGCTGGTCGTCCTGTCCGTGCTCGCTGGGGTCGCCGTCACGCTGGGAGCCATCGGCGTCTACGGCCTGGCCACCTTCACGGTTGTGCAGAGGACACGCGAGATCGGCGTCCGTCGGGCGTTGGGAGCGCAGGCGGGTCGCGTCGTTCGGGAGGTGGTGACGCGTGGCTTGTGGATCGGACTGGGCGGCGTGGCGATCGGTCTCGCCGCTTCCGTGCTCGTCGCCGGCTTCGTGCGTTCGCTGCTCTTCGGCGTGTCGCCGCTCGATCCCCTCGCTCTCGGGGGCGCGGCCCTGGCACTACTCGCAGCTTGTCTGGTGGCAACCCTCCTGCCGGCTCGCAGGGCCGCCCGGGTACAGCCATCCGAAGCGTTGCGCCTAGAGTGACGCCCCCGGCTCTGCGCCCGCGCCCCGGGTCGTCCGGCGTGACGCCTATCGCGGGTCGAAGCTCCCGATCTCCTCGACCGTCTCGGCGTCCAGCCGCGTCAGAACACCGATGAGCAGCTCGACGGCCTGATCGAAGTCCGAGCGCTGGATGATACCCGTGTGCGTGTGCAGGTAGCGGGTCGGGACGGTCATGTTCACCGACGGCCGGCCGGTGTCGTAGCGCTGGATCTCGGCTCCGTCCTCGCCGTAGCCGGTCAGCACGTCGGGTTGGAGCGGAATGCCCTCTTCCGCCGCCACATCGAAGAAGAAGTCGCGGAATCTCCGGTTCGGGATCATGGAGCTGTCGAGCAGGAAGATGCCGGGCCCGCCTCCCAGGTGCTCCTGCGCCTGCCCCGGTCCGATGCCGGGGTAGTCCGCCGCCACGCCGGCCTCGATCGAGATGCCGATGTCGGGATCGGCGAGGTCGACGGCGACGGCGGCCCCACGCAGCCCGATCTCCTCCTGGGTCGTGAAGACCCACACGACGTTGCCAGGCAGGTCGATGCCCTCGTCCTGGATGCGACGGGCGGCGGCGAGCATGACGGCCACCCCGACACGATCGTCCCACCCCTTCGCGGCGTAACGAGAATTCGGAAGCACGGTGAATGGGCTGAGCGGCGCGATCCCGTCCCCCGGGCGCACCCCCACCGCCTCGACCTCCGCGCGAGACGCGGCCCCGATGTCGAGGAAGACATCCTCGACTCCCCAGACCTGGCTCCGCTGCGCCTGCGTCGAGACATGGACGGTCGGAAGGCCACTGATCGCGAGCACGGGGCCGTCGCGGCCCAGAATGGTCCAGCGCTGGTCCGGATACGCGTGGCCGAGGAAGCCGCCGAGGTTCTTGACGCGGATGAACCCGTCGGTCGTGACGTGCTGGACGATGAGCCCCACCTCGTCGAGGTGGGCCGTGACCATGACGCGCGGACCGTCGCTCGGACCGTCGAAGGACGCGTGCACCGAGCCCAGCCCGTCGAAAGTGACGTCCGCCCCGAGCGCGTCGAGCTCATCGACGACGACGCTCCGCACTTCCTCCTCGAACGCGGAGGGGCCGGGCGCCTCCGTGAGGCGTCGCAGGAGATCCTCCGTTGCGTCGAGCTGCCGCGCCTCGACCGAAGTGGTGCCGAGGGTGGACATGAGCGCGAGAGCGGTGAGCGTGGCGATCGGCCGGCGACGGGACATGACGAAGCTCTCCTGCGTGGGCGCGGGTGGAACCGTTCATGCTGGACGGTCCGTCAGGCCAGTCTGAAGCAGGGGGGATGCATGAACAAGGACGACCGGAGGAAGGACGACCTGATCCTGCGGGCCTCGGTGACCATCGACGCGCCCGTCGACGAGGTGTGGAGCGCGCTCGTGGGCAGGGTGCCCGACGCGAGGCTGCCACTGCTCCGCGAGGAGGCGGCACCTCTCGAGGAGGTCGATCGGCTGGGGGTCCCCCGCGCCCACCCTCAGTCGTTCGTCCAACGGATCTGGAACTCGACCTCCTCCTCCTTCCCCTCCCGCTCGTGCTCGACCGAGATCGTCGCGCTCGAGGGAATCGAGACGCGCTCGCCACCGACCTGAATCCGGAAGCGCTTGTCGTTCTCGATCGCGTCCGCGAGGCGGCGGAGCTTCATGACGAACTGCTTGGCGGTGTAGGTGCGCTCGATGTCGCGGGCTTTCTTCTTGGCCATGGTGCTCGAGGTTGAGGTGGAGGCAGTGTGCGGATGATAATGGTCGTCGCATGCTCCGATAAGATTGCCGCCCGACGTCTGAAGACGTCGCCGCACGTCAGTCTGCCCGAAGCGTCTCCACCGGGTCGAGCCGCATGGCAGACATCGCGGGTATGCCACACGCAACGCCGCTGATCAGGGCGAGGAGCCCCGCGGCGCCGAGGTAGGACAGCGGGTCCAGAGCCGCCACGCCGAAGAGACGGTTCTCGATGAGGCGCGCCAGACCGTACGCGCTCAGCAGACCGAGCAGGGTTCCCGACGCGAGGATGTTCGTGGCCGACCGGAGCGCGAGACCCGCGATCGCTCCACGATCCGCGCCGAGCGTGCAACGGATGCCGAACTCACGCCGTCGATTCGCGACGGTGAAAGCGACGACGCCGTAGAGGCCGACGCCGGCTACCAGCACGGCCAAGGCGGCGAGCAGTCCGAGCAGGCGAGCGTAGAGGCGCTGCTCCGACAGGTGTCCCTCGATGCGATCCGTGAGCGGGACGAGTGCCGGGACAGGAAGGTCGGGGAGCGCGGACTCGAGCACCGTCTGGACGCGCTCCGCGGCCTCCGGGTCGGAGCTGGAGAAGCGCACGTGTGGCGTGACCGTTCCCGTCAGCCCGGGGATCGGGTAGGAGAGGAAGAAGAGCTCGTCGGGCTGGGACCGCAGATCGCCGATCCGGATCTCTCCTACGACACCGACGACGCGCGCCTCGTCGAGCTCGCGAAGGCCCACATGTACGATCCGGCCGACCGGCGGCTGCTCACCGAAGAGGCGACGCGCCAGCGGCTCGGTGAGCACGACCGAGCGCGGTCCGGCCGGCGCCCAGTCCTCCTCGCGGAACGTGCGGCCCGCGGTCGGCTCCATCCCGATCAGCTCGAACCAGCCGGGGCCGACCCAACGCATCTCAGCGGTGGTCGGCTCGGCGTCCCCCGCGTCGAGCCGCGCGATCCGACCCCGCGGCCTCATGCCCGCGTACGGTCCGTACGGAGCGACCGCGGCGCCCTCGACACCGGATTGGCCACCCGCCGCGCGCTCGACCTCTCGGAGGAGCGCGGCGAGCTCGTCGCCCTGGGGCGGGTCCAGGCCCAGATCGATCGTGGTGACCCATACGCCCTCCGGCTCGAGTCCCGGGTGAACGCCCTGAACGTTCTGGAGCGTCCGCCCGAGAAGCACGCCTCCTACCAAGAGCGGTAGCGAGAGCGCGATCTGGAGCGACGCCATCCTTCGTTGGAGGCTCCCGTCTCGCCCGGTGGCCCGCGCGTCGGCACGGCGCAGGCTCGCGGAGAGGTCGAAGCGACCGGCGAGCAGCGCGGGGACCGCGCCGAAGAGGAGCGTCGTTCCGACAACCGCGAGCGCGGCGAAAGCGAGCGCGCGGCGATCGAGCACGAAGCCCTCGAGGCTCGGGAGCCCCATGAGGCTCGTCCCCCGGTACGTCCACCCGATGAGGCGCGCTACGACGAGGCCCGTGCCGGTGCCCAGCGCCGCCAGAACCAGGCTCTCCACGATGTGGCGTCTCGCGATACGACCGACGGAGGCGCCCATGGCGCGGTGCACGGCGAGCTCGCCCCGACGATAGGACGATCGTACCAGCAAGAGGTTGGCTACGTTCGCGCAAGGGATCAGCAGGACGAGGATCACCACGGCCCCGAGGATCGCGACGATCGCCCTCGCGCCTTCCGCCAACTGTGCACGGAGGAGGCCGCGGGACAGGGACGCGCGAGCATCCGCCAGCGTCGGGTCCGCGCCTTCGGCGGCGCGCCCTCTAAGGATGGACGTGAATCGGGCTTCCACCGCGTCGCGCTCCGTTCCGGGCCGCAGTCGCACGACGTGATCCTGCAGGAGCCGCGATTCGGGTGACCAGAGCCGCTCTGCGGGATACGAGGCGAGCGGAGCGAAGGCGGAACGGGCGACCCACACGTCGACGGGCCAGAAGCGATCCGTGCCGCGGAAACCGTTGCCCGCCACCCCGACCACCGTGAGCGCGAAGCCGTTGGCCTCGAAGCGTCGACCGACCACGCGGGGGTCGCGGTCGAACAGGGAGATCCAGAGCGTCTCGCTGATGACCGCCTGGGTCGGGTCGCCGTCGGGCCCGGTGTCCGATGCCGCCAGGAGCCGACCGGAGGCGGGGCGCACCCCGAGCAACTCGAAGTAGTCTCCGAAGATCGTGTAGCCACGCGTGCTGAGGGGGCGCCGATCCTCCACTCGTGCGACCAGCGGCAGGTAGTCGAAGGACGCGAAGCCCTCGATGCCTTCGGAGAAAGCCCGCAGCTCCTCGGCGACAGGGCCCGACACGCCCATCGCGCGTCGCTCGGGGGAGCGGATCTCGACTCGGGCGAGGCGGTCCGGCTCGACGACACCCGGAACGGGCCGAAGCAGGAGCTGATTCACGATCCCGAAGACCGCGCCCGCCGACCCGACACCGATGCCGAGCGTGACGATGGCGACGAGGGAGAAGAGCGGTTGGCGCCTGAGCGAGCGGAACGCGTGACGAAGGTCGGACACCATGGCTGTCGGCGCGCGCTCCCAGCCGGATGACGGTGGCCGCGGGTCGGTACCGCCCACGGGGCCCATCGAGCGTCCAAACGAGCGGCCCTGGGAGTGCCGTGCGAGGCCGGACCCGAGCAGGTCGCGGAGGCAGGCCAGCGAGGCGAGCACGGCTCCGCGCCTCCGGACCCTGACGAAGTAGAGCTCCTGGAGGTCCCCCAGAATGAACTCGCGATCCTCGGGTGGGAGGACGAGCGCGGCCAGGAGTCGGAGCCAGCGCGGAGCGCGCATCACCCTTTCTCCTCGGCGAGACGGTCGAGGCGTCCGAGGACGCCCGACGCCATGTCGCGGATCCCGCCGTACCATTCGCGGAGCGCGGTCGCGCCCTCCGGCTGGATCCGGTAGACCTTCCTGCGCCGTCCTCCACGCTCGGGGATCGATTCGCCGATCCAGGATTCGACGTAGCCCTTCGTCTCGAGCCGATCGAGGACGGTGTACAGCGCTCCCGGTGATACGTGGCGGCCTGTCCGCTCACCGATCTCATGGACGAGCGGAGCGCCGTGCGACTCTCCGCTCTGACGGACGAGCGCGAAGAGCACCACCTGTTCGAGGTCTCCCAGTGTACCGGACATCGGCCCCTCCCCCTCGGTCATCGGTGACTAACTTGTAGTTTTCGTTGGCCGGCCGCGCAAGCAGCGTGCTCGGAGGGTGTGCGGGCTGGTCCCCCTCGCCCTGGCGCGCGAGCCCCGAACGCGCGCTTTTCTGTACCCTCCGTTACAGCCAGCCACCCTGGCACAGCGCCACCATCACACCGCCGCCACCGCGCCTCCCGCAGGTGGGCGCCCCGCCGACCGATGACGACCATGTCCGACGACCCGACCCTCTCCGATTTCCGTGCCGAGCGGGCGCGCATGTCCCGCGCGACGGCCAAGGGTATCGGCATGCCGATGGCCGGCATGCTCTACTGGCTCGTGGCGGCCTGGGTGCTTCGTGCCATGCCGACCGAGACCGCCCTCGTCTGGTGCTTCATCCTGACCGGTCCGGTCTTCCCGATCGGCTACGCGCTCACGAAGGCGTTCGGGGGAGACCTCTTCGCGAAGAGCTCCACACTGACGCCGATCGGCATTCAGCTCGCGGCGCTGCAGCTCTTCTTCTGGCCGATTATCATCGTCGTGTTCCGCAACGCGCCCGAGTGGACACCGTTCACGCTCGCCGTCCTCTTCGGCTCGCACTTCCTGCCGTACGGCTGGATGTACGAGAGCCGCGGCTACCCGTTCCTGACCGTGTCGCTCGCCGTGACGATGTGCGTGGGCGCGATCGTGACGGGCGGGCCGATGTACCTGGCCGTGCCGTGGCTCGCGGCCGCCTGCTACGCGATCGCGATCGGGATCCTGTGGACGGAGGTGGCCGCGCTGAAGCGCGTGCCGGCGCCGACTACCGCGGGTACGTGACCCGCCGTCTGCCGACCGGGCTCAGCGCCCCGCCTTCGCCCGCCCCGCGTCCACGGTCTCGAAGCCGCTCTCGCCCCAGCCCATGACGAAGACGCTGAAGCCCTGCTCCATGCGCGTCTCGATGTCGCTCGCGTTCGCGGGATAGCCGCACGCTACCTCGAACTCCTTGCAGGCCGACAGCACCTGCTGGATGGCGTTCTCCCAGCCTTCCTCGTCGAGGACGCGCTGGCCGTCGGCTCCGGTGCTGGAGAAGAGGCCACGCAGCGTACCGGCTCCGGGCCACAGCACACCGATGCCCGGGACGGCGGCGATGTCACGCACGTTGGCGAGTCCCTCGTGGCTCTCGACGATGACCCAGCTGATGAGCTCGCCGTCCGGGTCGAGCGGCCAGAGATCCGCCTCGGCCTTGTACTCCTCCTCGGTGAGGCCCCAGTACGCGGGCGCGGTGCCGACCCGGTCCGGCCGCGTTCCGCCCTCGGAGGCGTAGCGCATGGCCGACAGCCCGGCGCGCGCCTCGTCCGCGCTCTCGACGCCGACGAACATGATCCCGCTCACGCCCGCGTCGAGCTGCATGGCCACGTCGCGCATCGCCTGCTCCGGGCTCTCGATCTTCGACATCTTCACGACGAACGGGTGCGTCTCGACCGTCGCGCCCGCCGCGTGCATCGCCTCGGCGAGCGCGGTGAAGGTGGGTAGCCCCTCGTCCACGCCGCGCTCCATGCTCCCGTCGAAGACGTAGTCGGAGCGAGGAAAGCTCATGGTCTCGGTAGCGCGCTCCGCCGGCGTCTTCACGGGCGGCGGCGCCGAGCCGCCACGACCGCGACCCCCGCCCGGCCCCGGCGCGTAGAGGCCGAACACGGGCATCCCGGCCTCGTGGAGATCGATCATCGGGTTCAGATGCCCGTCCGAGGCGGCCATCGACGCGGGGGCCGACGACGCCTGCGCGTCCGCCGGGGGCTCTCCTGCTCCGCATCCGAGGGTGAACGCCGCCGCGAGGGCGAGTGCCGATCGGCGCATGATCGCTACTCCGCTGAAGATGGGACGCTTTCGAAGGCGGGGGAGGGGGATGCTAGAAGCGGAGCGGGAGGCCGGCAAGCGCACGGGCGCGTTCAGACCGTCGCGAGCTTCCTCGCCCCGATCGGCTCGAAGGGCCGTCCCGGCGACCAGCTCGTGACGTATCCGGCCACGGCGCTCGCCGCGACCGAATAGGGCGAGCCCAGGTACAGGTTCCCGGGCCCGGACCGGCCGGGGAAGTTGCGGTTCTGAGACGAGATCGACACCTCGTCGGGCGAGGTCGTGACACCCGGGCCTGCGGCGATGCACGCCCCGCAGCCGGGCTCGATGAACTCGGCGCCCATGCGCTCGAACAGGTCGAGGTATCCCTGCCGCCGGCAGTATTCGCGCACCTCGATGGAGCCGCACTGGATGTAGGCGCGCACGTCCGGATGGATCCTGAGCCCCTGGGCATCGGCTTCGGCGAAGACGCGGGCGTACATGTCCATGTCGTCCTTCTTGCCCGCGGTGCAGGAGCCGGCGTACGCGATGTCGATGCGGATCGGCTCGGTCCCGAGCTCGTCGATGAAGACGCCGTTGCCCGGGTCGTTCGGGAGCGCGGCCATGGGCCGGATGCTCGCCGCGTCGATCTCGATGACTTTCACGTATTCGGCGCCGGGATCGCTCTGCATGCCCTCGACGAGACGCTCGGCGCGGGGGCGGTCCATGCCCCGCTCGTTCACCATGAACTCGACCGACTTCTCGTCGGCCGCGATGATGCCGGTGAACGCGCCGACCTCGGCGGCCATGTTGGTCATGGTCGCGCGCTCGTCCACGCTCAGCGCCTCCACCGCGGGCCCGGCGTACTCGATGATCTGGCCGATCGCCTCGCCGTCGCGGATGTAAGGATGGCGCAGGATCTCGAGCATGTAGTCCTTCGCCGTCACGTTCGGCGCGGGCGTCCCGGTGATGACGACCTTGAACGAGCTCGGCACCTCGACGCGTACGTCCTTGGTGATCCAAGAGTTGAAGATCGCCGTGGTGCCGACGCCGAACGCGACTGCGCCGATGGCTCCGGCGTGCGGCGTGTGCGAGTCGGTTCCGATGACGAGCATGCCGGGCTCGGCGTACTCCTCGAGGATCTTCGAGTGGCAGATGGCCTGCGAGCCGAGCTGCTTGCCCATCTGCTCCCCGTACAGCTTCACGCCCTGCCGCTCCGAGAACTCACGCTGTTTCACCTCGAGCTCATTCGCGGCCTCGAGCAGGCCCTGCTCGATGCGCTCCTGGCTCATGACCTTGTCGAGGAAGGTCAGGTGGTCGCGGAAGAAGAGGATGGTGTCCGCGTCCACGACCTTGGCGTCCTCACCGACCTTCTCCTCGAAGAAGATCGAGGCCATGGGCGTGACGTACTCGTGGCTGAACCGGATGTCGGTGCGGAAGAAGCCTGCGTCGCCCGGCTTCACCCACGGCACGCCGAGCTCGCCCTTCGAGGCGTCGGTCACGAGATGCTTCGCGAAGATCTTCTCGGCGACCGTCATCGGACGGGTCGTGGGCGGGGCTTCCAGCGTCCTCGCCTCACCGTCCCGGGTGCCGCCCTGCGCCGCGGTCCGCGGGATCGTCACCCGACCTTGCAGCCGCGCCACGTTGAACTCGAAGAGCCCGCCGTATTCGATGATCTGGCGGGTGATCTCGTCCTTGCCGTCCGTGAACTCGGAGAGCGGGATATCCTCTCCCGCGAGAATCCGGTCGATGATGCCGAAGTCCGTGGTCGTCAGGACGCCGAGGTTCTGGCAATTCTCGTTGTAGATGCGCTCGATGCTCTCGGCGACCACGACCCGGATGCCCGCGTGCAGCTCCGCATAGGGGCTCGCTTCCCGGCTGCTTCCCTTGCCGCGTCGCTTGCCCGCGACCGAGCAGACGAAGCCACCGTTGCGCACCGCGTCGCGCTCGACCGGATAGTCGGTCTCACCGGTCGACCGGTTCGTCGTCCGGAGCCCGAGGTAGGGGAAGTCTCCGAGCGTCTCGTCGTAGAAGAAGCAGATGTACGCCGGAGTGATCTCGTCCGTGGAGATCTGGTCGCGCAGTCGTTCCCTCAGCTCGTCCGTCAGCCCGATGTCCCGCCCCTCGTAGAGCTGTGCCCGCACCAGCTCGGTATCGTCGAGGAGATGGAGGATGCGACCTTCGAACCGAAGGGTGCTCGGTCGCTTCTCGATGGTCCGGTCGAGTAGGTCCTTGATCATGCGCGTCCTGTCCTGGCGGGCCTGGCGCGTCTCAGGAGGCCCGCGCAGCCCGGGGACCTCGTACACGCCGAAGGACCTGAAAGGTGCTCGCGGCGCGTGGGGAGGCAAGAGCCCCGAGCGGCCTGTCGCACCTCGGGGGCGGGTCGCACCTTCAGGTCGAGACGACACGCCCGGATCCCAAGGAGCTTCCGATGATCGCTCGAGGCCGGCTTCGTACCGCCACTCTGATCCTAACGCTCGCGGCCACCGCCCGCCCGGCGGGGGCGCAATCGTACACGGTCGACGACTGGCTGACCGTGTCGGCCGTGGTCGAGTACGTCTGGGCGCCGGACGGGGCCGCGCTCTACTACTCCAGCAACGCGGCACCAACCGGAACCAACGCGATCTTCCGCGTCGACGTAGACGGGGGCACGCCACGGCTCCTGAGCCGCACGCGCCAGGGAGAGCGTCCGGAGCCCGTCGAACAGCTCGCGATCTCGGCGGACGGGCGCACGCTGTACTTCACCCAGGCTCGGTACTTCCAGGCGTACACGAACGTCTTTCGGATGCCGGTCGAGGGAGGCGTCCCCGAGGCGCTCACGTTCCACGACGCGGTCATCCAGACTGGGCCGGCTCCGTCTCCGGACGGCAGGAGTCTCGCCTTCTGGGACCGAACGGGCCTCGGGACGAAGATCCACCTGATGGACCTCGAGCGGCCGACCTGGACGCGGCTTCTCTTCCCCGACGAGGGACAGGAGCGGGGCGCGAGCTGGTCGTCGGACGGCAAGCTCGCCTTCACGCGCGGCGGTGCCATCTGGCTTCTCGACCGTTCCGGGGCCGAGCCCCGGCCGCTCATTCGGGACGATTTCGCGGGCGGGGCGGGCGGCGGCGTGTGGTCGCCGGACGGCACGCGCATGGCCGTGACGAACGGGGCGAGCGGATATGCGCAGATAGGCGTCGTCGACGTCGAGACGGGCTCGATTACACCGATCACGTACGAGCCCCGCGAGCACTCGTCGCCGAGCTGGTCGCCCGACGGCTCCCGACTCGTCTACGTGCGCAGCGCCGACGGTGGAATGAGCAACGACATCGTCGTCGCGCTCGCCGATGGCTCGGGCGAGGAGCGTGTTCTGACCAGCGGCAAGGGATGGCGCTCCTCGCCGTCGTTCGCGCCGGACGGAAACCGAATCGCCTTCCTGGAAAGCACGTCCGTACGCGCGCCCGACGTCTGGACGATCCGCCCGGACGGATCGGACTTGAGCCAGGTCACGAGCTCCATGGGACGCATCGATCCGAACCGGCTCCGGGAGGCCGAGGAGATCTCGTACGCGGCCTCCGACAACATCGCCATCCCCGGAATGTTGTGGCTCCCCGTCGACTTCGATCCGGAGCGGAGCTATCCGGTGCTCGTGCGCCTGCACGGGCATCCGGGGCAGTGGAACCACTCCTTCCAGCTCCTCACCCAGTACTTCGTGGGTCGCGGCTTCGTGGCGGTGGCCCCGAATCCACGTGGTAGCCGCGGTTTCGGGGGAGGCTTTCACGACCTGCACATCGCCGACTACGGAGGCGTCGAGCTCGACGACGTCATGCGTGTCGTGCCCTTCCTCGACTCACTCGGCTACGTCGACATGGGGCGGAAGGCGACCTGGGGCGGAAGCGGGGGCGGCTACATGAGCTTCGTGATCGCGACCGAGGCGCCCGAGGCGTTCGAGGCCCAGGTGATCCGTGCG
>Ga0299906_10002707_pt1 | contig 14667 bp, 10 predicted proteins | sample RVTome_14_FD_200259 | JGI IMG/M metagenome (GOLD analysis project Ga0299906, IMG submission 200259) | Soil microbial communities from uranium-contaminated site in the Upper Colorado River Basin, Wyoming, United States - RVT145D125 (version 2) ... | reverse complement strand
GCCGACCCTCAGTGCCGCCAGCGGGCGGCGCGCCAGGGCTCGAGGCGGAAGAAGACCAGCACGGTCAGCAGCTCGAGCCGGCCGATCCACATCTCCAGGGTCAGGACGATCTTGCTCACGGGATGGAGGTCGGCGAAGCTCGCCATCGGACCGACGCCGTCGAGGCCCGGACCGATGTTGCCGAGGCACGCGATGCTGGCGGTGATCCCGGTCATGAGGTCGGCCCCGAGGCCGACGACCACGGCTGCCCCCACCGAGAAGACGAGCAGGTAGAAGAGCATGAACACCTGCACGTTCCGCAGAATCGACTCGGGCACGATGCGCTCGCCGAGCCGCACGGGCAGCACCGCCCGCGGGTGCAGCGTCCGGCGCAGCTCGCGGAACGTCAGCCGCGCCATCAGGATGTGCCGCACGACCTTCGGTCCGCCGGCCGCCGAGCCGGCGCACCCGCCGACGAACATCAGCAGCACCAGCACGACCTTGGCCTGATCGCTCCAGAGCTGGAAGTCCGCGCTCGCATAGCCGGTCGTCGTCGCGATCGACAGCGCCTGGAACAGGCCGTGGCGCACGGCGTCGCCCGGGGCCGTCCCGTCCCGCAGCAGCACCGCGGCCAGCAGCGCGGACGCCACCAGGACGACGCCTCCGTAGACGCGCAGTTCCTGGTCCTGGGCGATCGCCTTCAGGTTGCCGAAGATCAGGCGGTACTGCAGCGCGAAGTTCGTGCCGGCCAGGAACATGAACACCACGACGATCCAGTCGATCGTGGCGCTGCCATACCCGGCGATCGACTGCGCGTTGGGCGAAAAGCCGCCCGCGGCCATCGTGGTGAGCGCGTGGCACACGGCGTCGTACGGGCTCATGCCGCCCAGCACGAGCGCGATCGCCTCGACGATCGTCAAGCCGACATAGAGACGCCAGAGCGCGATGGCGGTCGCACGGAGCTGCGGCGTCAGCTTCTCGTCGGTGGGCCCCGGCGCCTCGGCGAAGAACAGCTCGCGCCCGCCGATGGCCAGCCGCGGCAGCACCGCCACGAACAGCGCGATCACACCGAGGCCCCCGAGCCACTGCGTAAGCGCGCGCCAGAAGAACATCCCGCGCCCGAGCGAGTCGAAGTCGGTGAGCACGGTGGCGCCGGTGGTGGTGAGGCCGGACATCGACTCGAAGAGCGCATCCACCGGGGCGAGCCCGGCCCACACGTAGGGAATGGCCGCGACCTGCGCGACGCCGAGCCAGGTGGCCGCCACCACCGCCATCCCCTCCACGCGCCAGAGGCGCTCGGCCGCGTCGAGCGCGCCGGAGGAACCGGCGCGGCTCATCGCCGTGCCCGCCAGCGCGCAGATGGCGCCGGCCGTCAGGAAGGCGGCCAGGTCGGTCCACTCGCGGTAGAACGCGGCGACGCCTGCCGGCGCCAGCAGCGCCGCGGCAAACAGCCGGATGAGCACGCCCGCCAGGTGGACGACGACCGACAGTCGCATCCGGCGTCGCTACTCCGGGGACCTCACTTCACAACCGTGAAGTAGTCCCGGACGCGGTCTGCGGCCGCGTAGGTGGTGAAGACGATCAGGCGATCGCCGGGTGCGATCCGGTCGTTGCCGCGCGGCACGATCGCCTCCCCCCCGCGCACGATCGCGCCGATGATGCTGTTGCGCGGCGGATCGAGCTCGCGCAGCGGGCGCGGCTGGTACCCGGAGGGCACTTCCAGCTCGAGGATGCGCCCGGCGCCCTGCTCGATGACGGCGAGCAGCCGCGTGGAGCCGCCGTGGATCTGGTGGAGGACCGAGGCGACGGCCGCGCCGTTGGCCGAGAGCGCCACGTCGATGCCGACGCGCTCGAACAGGCGCAGGTTCGGACGCCGGCTCACGCGCGTGAGGATGCGCCGCACGCCGAGCTGGCGCCCGAGGAGCGAGGCCAGCAGGTTGCGTTCGTCGTTGTCGATCACCGAGACGAGCACGTCGCTGCGCCCGATGTCCTCCGACTCCAGGAGCTCCAGGTCCGTGCCGTCGCCATTGAGCACGAGCGTCCGCTGGAGGCGCCGCGCGAGCAGCTCGCCGCGGTCCGGGCTGCGCTCGATGATCGTGACCTCCGTGCGATCCGTCCGCTCGAGGCGCTCGGCCAGGCGGAGCCCGACGTCGCCGCCGCCGATGATCGTCACGCGCTGGCGGGCCGCGCCGGGACGGGTCGAGACGCGGCGCCGCACGTCGTCGAGCGCCTCGGGCGTGCCCACGATCACCACCCGGTCACCGGCGCCGAGATCGCTGTCGCCCCGCGGGATGAAGAACGCGTCGCCGCGCCGGACGGCGACGATGAGCGCGCCGTGCGGCAGGTGCTGGCCGGCGATGCGGCCGAGCATCGACGAGCCGGCCTCCAGGCGGTACTCGACGAGGCGTACCGCGCCATCGGCGAACACCTCGGCGTCGAGGGCCCCCGGCGTGCCGATGATGCGCTCGATGTCGGCCGCGAGCTGCGCCTCGGGCCAGACGACGCGATCGATCCCGAAGTGCGCCAGCCCGCCGCCGTCGCCCTCGAACTCCAGGAAGTCTTCGCGGGAGACGAAGCAGAACGTGCGGGGCGACCCCAGGCGGCGCGCCACGGCGCAGGCCACGACGTTGACCTCGTCGAAGCCGGTGCACGCCACGAGCACGTCGGCGCGATCGACGCCGGCGCGGCGGGCGATGTCGACGCTCGTGGCCGGGCCGAGCAGGAACTGGACGTCGAGGGTCTCGAAGCGGGCCGCGACCTTCGGGGCCTGATCCACCACGAACACGTCGTGGTCGCGAGCGAGCGACTGCGCCAGGGCGAAGCCGGCCTCTCCCCCGCCGACGACTACGACACGCACGGCTGGGGCGACTCGGGCGATGCAGGTGGGGACGGGCTCACGGCGTACGGATTCCCGTCCCGAAGGATACAACAGCCGGGCGGTATAATCCGGGCTCCTCATGGTTGAACAGACCCTCGACGACGTGCTGCGCGCCGCGGGCGACCCGGTGACGCTCCTGCGCAACTCCCAGATCGGCCCCTACGCGTTCCCGGTCGTGCCGCCCGAGTTCACCAACTGGCGCGACGAGCAGCGCGCGTGGCGCGAGAGCTGCGTGCTCTTCGACCAGTCGCATCACATGACGGACCTGGTGATCGAAGGGCCGGATACCCTGCGGCTCCTGTCCGACACGGGCATCAACGGCTTCGGCTCCTTCCCGGTGGATCAGGCCAAGCAGTTCGTCGCCTGCAACCCCGACGGCTTCGTCATCGGCGACGCGATCCTCTTCCACCTCGACGAGCACCGCTTCAGCCTGGTGGGCCGCCCGCCCGCGGCCAACTGGGTGCAGTTCAGTCTCGAGACCGGGGGATACGACGCCACCGCCACCCGCGACGAGCGGTCCGCGGTCAACCGCGGCCGACGGGCCTCCTTCCGGTACCAGGTTCAGGGACCGGCCGCGCGGGAGCTCATGCACAGGGTGACGGGCCAGGTCCCGCCGGACATTCGCTTCTTCGCCATGGGCGCGTTCACGATCGGGGGCCATCACGTCCGCGCGTTGCGGCACGGCATGGTCGGCCAGCCCGGCTGGGAGCTCTTCGGCCCGTGGGAGGACGGCGAGGCCGTCCGCGACGCCATCCTCGAGGCCGGGCAGGCGCTCGGCATCCGGCGCGTGGGATCGCGCGCCTATCCGACGAGCTGTCTCGAATCCGGATGGATTCCCTCGCCCCTGCCCGCCGTGTACACCGGCGCCACGATGCAGCCCTACCGGCGGTGGCTGACCTCCCGCAGCTACGAGGCCATGGCGTCACTCGGCGGCAGCTTCGCCTCCGACGACATCGCCGACTACTACCTGACACCGCACGACCTCGGCTATGGCGGGCTGATCCGCTTCGATCACGAGTTCGTGGGCCGTCAGGCGCTCGAGCGCATGGGGCGACCGCCCCGCAGGAAGGCGACGCTCGTCTGGAACGGTCAGGACTTCGCGCGCGTCTTCGAGGCGATGACGCAGCCGGGCGCTGGCCCGAAGTACATCGACCTGCCGATCGCCAATTACGCAACGCTGCCGTACGACAGGGTGCTGAAGGACGGGAAGACCGTTGGACTCTCCACGTATACGGGCTTTCTGTACACCGAACGCGCGATGGTCTCGCTCGCGATGCTCGACGAGGCGCATGCGACGCCCGGGACCGAGGTCACCATCGTCTGGGGAGAGGAAGACGGCGGCACCAGCAAGCCCACCGTCGAGCGCCACGCGCAGGTGGAGATCCGCGCCACCGTCGCCCCCGCGCCGATCTCGACCGTCGCCCGCGAGTCCTACCGCCCAAAGTAAAGGGGTCGGGCGACGAAACTGTAATGGGGTCGGGCGTCAGTCGGCGGGCGACAGATCCCGACTGACGCCCGACCCCATTACAGTTTCGTCGCCCGACCCCGCGCGGAAGAGCTCGTCGGCGGTGTGGAGGATCGTCCACCGCAGCCGCTCGGGGTACTGCGGCTCGCCCGCGAGGAAGTCGCGGACGATCCGGGCCACGTCCGGCGACGCGTGGCCACCGAGCGTGGCCTCCATCCAGCGCGTGGGGAAGAAGATGTCGCCGGTCTGCTGAATCTCCCTGAGCAGCTCGAGCGCCGGCCGCACGAACTGCCGCGCGTGGGACTGGCGCAGCGGGTGGTTGAGGTAGGCCAGCGATTCGAGCACCCACGGCTCGCGCTGCCGGTTCTCCACGAAGCGCAGCCGCGCGAACGCGCGCTCGCGGACGCCTGGATCGGCTGACAGCGCCGGCACGACGAACGTGAACCGCGCGCGGCGATCGGGATTCTCGATCCGCTCCTCCTGCGTGCGCAGGATCGCCTGCCAGTCGTCGACTGCACGCACGGCGAGCTCCATCGCCAGGTTGATCTCGTCTGCCTCCGCCAGACGCAGCCCCGGCACGGACTCCTCCCGACGCCAGACGCGCTCCAGCCACGCCAGGCCCTCGGCCGACAGCGCCATGTCGCGGTACGCGCCAAACCAGGCCGCCTTGCGGCTCTCGGTGCCAGCGCTCGCGAGCCCCTCGCGCAACATGGTCTCGAGCGCCGGTCCGCGACCGTCCCGATCCTCGGACGACAGGAATCGCCAGAAGGCGCGTCTCAGGTATCCGAGCACCAGCTCCGCGTTCTGCTCGTCCGGCTCCTGCGGCAGCGCACGCATGACCGCCTCGACGAAGTCGGCCGGTGCCACGCGCGACTCCAGCAGGTTCTCCCACAGGGCGATCCAGGCCGCCCCGCGCGTGACCTCGTCGGGGACCTCCTCGACGTGTGCGAGCAGGTAGTCGCGGCTGCCCTCGTCGAGCAGGAACAGCCCGTAGCCCAAGCCGGCGCCCGGCAGCACGTAGAGCGGCCGCCCGATCCCGCGCGGGCCGCGCGCGAAGGTGTTGCGATCGGTCACGTCGACCTCGACGTGCCGCACGCCGTCTCGGTCGCCGAAGGCGAGCCGCAGCCGCTCCGGCCACACGAGCCCGCGACCGCCCGGATCGTCGAGCCGCAGGTGCACACTGTCGAGACGGCCCCGTGCGTCCTCGATGAGGCGCACCGTGAAGACCGGCCGCCCGCGCTCGTCCACCCACGCCCGGCTCCACTCGGCCACGTCTCGCCGCGTGCGCGCATCGAGGATCTCCACCAGGTCCGTCCAGGTGGCGTTGCCGAAGCTGTGCTGCGCGAGATACTCGCGCAGCCCATCGCGAAAGCCCTCCTCGCCGATGAGCAACTCGAGCTGCCGCATCACGACGGGCGCCTTCTGGTAGATGATCGGCCCGTAGAGCTGACCCGCCTCGTCGAGGTTGTCGAGCGGCTGGCGGATCGGGTTCGCCCCCTCCGTGCGGTCGGCGCCGTAGGCCACCGGGTGGTGTGCGAGCAGGAAGCGCAGCTCGTGGTTCAGGTCGGGGAACGACGGGTTGACGATCTTCGCCGCCATGAAGTTGGCGAACACCTCTTTCATCCAGACGTCGTCGAACCAGCGCATGGTCACCAGGTCGCCGAACCACATGTGTGCCGTCTCGTGCGCGATCACGCTGGCGCGCGCCAGCAACTGGTTCTGCGTGGCCGATTCGTCGAGCAGCAGCCGCTCGGCGTTGTAGAGAATCGCCCCGGCGTGCTCCATGCCGCCGAACTGGAACGAGGGGATCAGCACGAAGTCGAACTTGCCCCACGGGTACGCGATCTCGGTATAGTCCTCGAGCCAGGCCAGCGCCGCGGCGTGGAGGTCGAAGATCGCGTCGCGGTTGCGCGCCAGACGCGCCGCATCCGTTTCGCGATGGAACATCCGGTACGTCCGTCCATCGCGCCCGGCGGTCTCGACCTGGAAGCGGCCCGTCGCAAACGCGAACAGGTACGTCGGCAGCGGCGGCGTCTCGGCGAACTCCACGACCCGCGCCCCGTCACGCGTGATGGCCGAGACCTCGGCGCCGTTGGCCACCGCCTGCCACTCCGCCGGGACGGTGAGCGTCAGGCGGAACCGCGCCTTCAGATCCGGCTGATCGAAGCAAGGAAAGGCCAGACGCGCCCGCGCGGGCACGAACAGCGTGTACAGGAAGTCGTTCTGACGGTTGAGCGCCTCGTCGCCCGCGGTGAACGCCACCGCGATCGTGTTGGTCCCGGCCACCGTGCGCTCGGCGGGCACGACGATGTGCCCGCCGGCGATCTCGGCCTCGACGGCCACGCCGTTCACCTCCACACCCCGCACGCGATCGGCCGGCTGAGCGAAATCGAGCACCACGCGGTGCGGCTCTGCAAGCGTCAGGCGGATGCCAACGCGCCCCTCGACCGGCTCGTCCCGGGCGTCCGGCACCACGAACCCGAGCTCGTACGCCAGGTCGGTGATCGCTGCGGCGCGCTCGCGGGCGAGGGCCTCGGAGATGCCCGGACCTGGGGGAGTGAGCGCGGCGGCCATGCCAAGGGCCACGATGAAGCCCATGGCCACACGATAGCAGGCTCCCGGGGGCGGGCTACAGGCTACGGGCTCCAGGCTCCGGGGGGGACGGGCCACGGGCTCCCGGCTCCAGGTGTTCGAGGTTCGGTGTCCGGTACCGTTTCAGGCGGGAAAGAAGACGCGCTGGACGAACCAGTAGGTCCCCGCGGCAATCACGACCACGGATCCGGCCACGGCGACGCGCGCGCCGAGCACCGCGCTGCGGCGGCGCACCAGCGCCAGCGCACTCGCCACGACGAGCACGACGGCCAGTTGCCCGATCTCGACGCCCACGTTGAACGAGAAGAGCGACCAGCCGAGCGCTTCCGGCGGCAGGCCGAACTCCCGGAGCACGTTGGCGAAGCCGAACCCGTGCACCAGGCCGAAGGCAAGCGCCACCCATGCGCGCAGGTCGCGCCCCTCGCCGCGCACGAGGTTGTCGGCGCCCACGAAGACGATGCTGAGCGCGATGGCCGGCTCGATGAGGCCCGCCGGAGGGCTCAGCAGGTTGAGCGCCGCCAGCGACAGCGTCACGCTGTGACCGATCGTGAACGCCGTGACGATGCGCACGAGCGCCAGCGGCGTGCCACCGAGCAACAGCAGGCCGATCAGGAACAGGATGTGGTCGGGCCCGATCAGGATGTGGTGCGTGCCCGACGGGATGAAGGTCATCATCACGGCGATCGCGCCCTGCGTGGTGCCCAGATAGTAGGTGTAGGGCTCGCTGTCGGCGTTGAAGATGGCCTGCTGGCGGAGCTCCTCGTCCTCCCAGATGTTGATGAAGGTCTGGTGGATGGGGTCGTACGGAAAGAGATTGGTGTCCACGGTGAGCGAGCCGGGGGCCTCGGGGATGCGGTACCGCAGGCGCAGGGCCTGTTCCTCCCGCAGCAGCTCGATGCTCTCCCACCCCGGCACGAGTGCCCGCCCCCCGCGGAGCGTCAGGCGACCGGCCAGCATGTCGCCAATCCGCGCGAACTCGCGCTGGACGAGCGCCTCGTCCATCACCTGCTCCGGCTCGAGGTCCAGCTCGTGCGCCACGTCGATCACGTGGACGACGAGCGAGCCCTCGATTACGCCGCCGCGGAACACGACGTCGAGGTAGCTGAACGGCGCCGGATGTGCCTGCACGGGCGCGGGCGCAACCGCGAACAGCGCCAGCAGGAGCGGCAGCGCGCCCGTCACTCGTCGAGGTGGCATGCGGATCGGCATTCTACCCGGACCCCGACGTCGGTCCCCAAGGGCATGCGGGTCCTGCTCGGCCCGTCAGGGAGTCACCCCCGTGCGGAACGGATCGTCGTCGTCGAGCAGGAACGTGGACTCCCCCGTGATCCAGGCCGCCCCCTCGACCTCGGTGACCACGGCGGGCAGCTCGCCCACCTGGGTCCGCCGCACGACCCGGCCGCGCAGGACGGCGCCGGTGAGACCCTCGTGCACGAAGGGCTGTCCGTCGCCCAGCAGGCCCATCGCGTCGAGGACGGCGATGACGGCGGCCGTGCCCGTCCCACCCGGCGACAGGTCGACCGCACCGCCGGCGCTCACCGTCACGTTGCGTAGGTGCGCCTCGGGATCGCTGGCCGCCCCGGTGAAGATCACGCCGGCGAGCCCGCCGAGCGCGGACTCCACCGGATGGGCCGGACGTGCCGACGCTTCGAGCGACTGGCAGATCTCGATGCCGAGCCGCCGCAGCTCCGGTAACCCCGCAGCACCGAGCGGCACGCCGGTGGCCTCCGTGTCCACCACCGCGTAGAAGGCCCCGGCAAAGGCCACGTCGACGCGCAGCTCACGACCGCGCGCCTTGACGGGCTGTCCGGCGGCCAGCACGAAGGCCGGCACGCCGGTCACCGCCACGGTGTCCACGCGCACCGCGCCATTGTGTGTTTCGAGGCGCGCCAGCGCCTGCACGGAGCCGGCCGGCGTGTCGAAGACGAGCGGCGCGGCGACGGCACCGTGCTCGGCAGAAAACAGCAGGCCCCGCTCGACGGCGATCGTGGCCGCCGCGATCACGCCGTGCCCGCTCATCAACGGGTAGCCGGACGCGTCGAGGAACAGCAGACCCGCGTGCGCGCCCGGCGAGTGAGCGTGCGTGAGCATCGCCGCCGTCAGGTCGGCGTGGCCCCGGGGCGGATTCAGCAGCGCGCGTCGGAACGGGTCGGCACGGCGCGTCAGGCGCTCGCGCTGGCGGAGGAGCGGCCCGCCTTCCGGGGTGGGCATCCCCTCGACGACGAGGCGAACGGGTTGTCCGCCGACATGGGCGTCGACGGTGCGGATGACGTGAATCACTTCGGGCTACAGGCTGCAGGCTCCGGGCTACGGGCCCCTGGCTTCGGGGCGGTTTTGACGGGCCTCGGCCGGATCCGTAACATAGGAGATTCCTGCAAGGGGGCCGGTATCGTCTAGGGGTTAGGACGGGTGGTTCTCAGCCATCAAACCGGGGTTCGAATCCCCGTACCGGTACCAACCTTCGCTGCCAACTCACGCGAAGGTTGCCCACCGTAGCGCGCAGCGCGAAGGTGGACCTCCCAGTTTCTACTACATTCCCTATCACCGCAGTTGAAGTGGCTGCGACACGATCCCTCGACCACTGAAATCCTGTACTGATCCTGCGCGGCAACCTGTTTGCACGCGCGCGCCTCATGTCGAAGCGTTTCGTCTACGTGCTCAAGAACGGCGACATCCCGCCACGGTACTACACTGGCCTGACCTCAGACGTTGCGAGACGATACGCGGAGCACAACGCGGGCAGCTGTATTCACACGGCCAAGCATCGACCATGGTCGCTTGACGTCATGATCGAGTTCGGCGACGAGCGACGCGCTGTCGCACTCGAACGTTACTTGAAGTCCGGGTCAGGTGTGTCGTTCGCCCAACGGCACCTGCGATAGTTCATCGACGTACCTTGGGTACAGGCTCCTCTACCGATCGCCTGGAGGGGCCCTGCAGCCAACCCTCCGCTGAACGCCGCGACATCGGCGTCATCCGCGTTGATCCGTTGGGCCAGCGGATCTTCCGGGTCCACCACGGTCGAAAGCCGCGGCGATGGCAGCCGATGGGCGTGTCCGGCTGCGCGACGTGCACGGTCGATCGCCAACCGCGCCAGAAGGCACGACAGTCACGTCATCGCTGCTGGCTCGGACGCGAGAGGCGCTGCAACTCTGTCGACCAGTTCAACAGTACCGACAGCGCGCCGCGTCCCGTACGTGAGACCACCAGGAATCGCTCCCCGTCGCTCGTCACGTCGTAGAGGTGAGCAGGGGTCCCTGCCTCTCCGACACGAATCTCCGCGTGGAACAGCGGGACTGGCGGTTCGGGCACGAACCTGTCGCCCTCTGACACCGCAACCGCCATCATGGTGTCGTCTGGCGCGAGGTAGTACAGCTCCCGCCCGTCGCCCCGCCAGCGAGGCTGCGAGCCGCCATCGACGGTCGAAACCCTCATGGGCTGCCCGGAGCCGGGAAACGGCCGGACGTAGACGTTGTCTCGCCCACCCTCGTTCGAGGTGTACGCGATCCACTCGCCATCGGGTGAGAACTGGGCCTGATATTCGTTGAACCGGCTGTCCAGAAGGGGGCTGTTCTCCTCTTCGGCAAACGAGTACACCCAGATGTCGGTCGACAGCGCGCCGATGCGGCGCAGCGCGAGAAACCGGCCGTCGCGCGACCAGTCGTCCACCCACCATTGTTCGCCAGCCTCCGCGGGTACGACGAGCTCGGCGGTCTCTGGCGTTTGTCCGACTTCCTTCACGAAGACGCCCAAGGGGCCGTCTCGCGTCGACGAAAAGGCGAACCTGCGGCCGCTCGGGGACCACACGGGACCGATGTCCGGGGCAGGATGCGTCGTGATCTTCGTGGGGAAGCCCACGTCCACCCCATACAACCAGATATCGAGATCGTCACCGAAATTCGCCGCAACCTGCTGGTCGTCACGAGCCAGCGCAAGGCGAAAGTAGTTCCCTTGACCGAACGCGCCGACGATACGGCCGCCTCGGTCTACCCACAGGAACCGGCTGTCCGACTCGCCGCTCTCGCGGACCGTCTGGAACGTCAATGTATCCGTCCGGCTGACGGAGAAAGCCGCCCAGACGCTTGGGGTCCACACGGCCCCTCGAGAGAGCGGCACGGGAGAGCCGAGCGGTGTGAGCGCAACCGGATCGACCGGTTGAGCCACCAGCAGATGGGACCGGTCCAGATAGAAGAGATACCCGTCTTCCGCGTACTCCGCGCGGCTCTGGATGGGCAAGGATCCGATCAGACTTCGAGCAGAGATCTGGTCGTCGAGGGACGCCACACGAATCTCGGCGGTTCCGTCGAGCGTCGTCGCGCTGAACAGATAGCGCCGGCCGTCAGGAAGAAACGCGGGCCATCTCAGCAGGACGTCGCCGGCCGCCGAATCTGGTACGCGCAGGACCACCGGTTCCCCACCGGTGGTAGCTGCCACCTGCTGGATCGCGCCGCCGCCCCCGAAGAGGATCGTCCCCTCAGGGCTCCAGCTCCCGCCCCACGGTCGAGCCGACGCCTCGCACAGGGTCTGGATCGTGCCGCTCTCCACATCGATCGTCTTGAGGAAGCCACGCGCAAAGAACCCGATCGCCGAGCCGTCAGGCGCCCAGAAGGGCCACTGCGCCCCGTCCGTCCCGGGAAGTCCGCGAGCTTCGTCTTCGCGCAGTCCGCGGAGCCAGAGTTGATGCGGTCCCCCGCCGGCGGGCGGGCCGCTGTAGACGATCGAGCGACCGTCAGGCGAGAGCGCAAATCCTCCGTTGACCGTTCCGGCGTCGGGCACGATGGAGAGCCTGAGTAGCTCGGCGGACGGCGGTGCGTCCGTGACCAGAAGCTGACCGACGGCGACGGCACCTGCGAGCGTCACGAGCACGGCCAGGCCCCAGGTGACCTGCCCGCGCGAGATGCGCGGGGCAGGCCGCGCGGTCGAATCCGAAAGGGCGGCATCGGCGAACGCGCCCTCCAACACCAGTCGGACGCTGTACATGTCGCCAAAGCGCTGCCGGACGTCCTTCCGCAGACAGACTGCCAGCGTTTGGCGAATCCGGGCCGGCGCATCTTCTGGAAGCGCGGACCAGTCCGGCTCTCGCTCGATGACGCGCGCGAGCGTCTGGGACACGTCGTCGCCGGGGAAGGCCGTGCGCCCTGTCAACATCTCGAAGAGCACGGCGCCGAACGCCCAGATGTCAGCTCGCTTGTCGACGGGTCTGCCCCGTGCCTGCTCCGGCGACATGTACGCCGCCGTCCCCAGGATCATGCCAGCCTGCGTCATCGCTTGCCCGCCGTAGCCTTGGCGAAGGTGGGCTGGTGTCGTAATCGTCGGTGACATCGTCAGGGCTTGCCCCGCCGAAGGGCCCTGCGCGTAGGCGGGCTCCAGGGCCTTGGCCAGCCCGAAGTCCAGCACCTTCACCGTGCCGTCGGGCCGCACCTTCACGTTGGCCGGCTTCAGGTCTCGGTGGATGATGCCCTGCTCGTGCGCCGCCTCCAGGGCCTCGGCGATCTGCTTCGCGATGGCCAGTGCCTCGTCGACGGGGAGCGGCCCCTCGGCGATGCGGTCCGCGAGCGTCGGCCCCTCGACCAGCTCCATGACGAGCGCCGTCTGCACGGCCGAGCGTTCCAGGCCGTAGATGGCCGCGATGTTCGGATGATTCAGCGCCGCGAGCGTCTTCGCCTCGCGGTCGAAGCGGGCGAGCCGTTCTGCGTCCGCGGCGACCGCCTCGGGCAGCACCTTGATGGCGACCTGCCGGGCCAGGTTGGTGTCGGTGGCTCGGTACACTTCCCCCATGCCGCCCGCGCCAATCTGCGCCGCGATCTCGTAGGGGCCGATTCTGGTGCCGGGGGTCAGCGCCACGCTGGCGCGATTCTAGCGTCAGACCTGCACAGGGCGCCCACCCACCTCGTCGGTCAATCGATCAGAGCCTGATATACCAGTGCAGGGACCAACTGCCGGTAGTAGCCCCGAATCTCGCCCGGCGTCTGCGCCATGTACACCACGACCAGTTCCTCCTGCGGATCGACCCAGAAGTACGTCCCCTGCGAACCGGCCCACAGGTAGCTGCCCTCCGAGCCCACGGTGCCGCCCAGCCCGTCTCCCCGCCGCACGGCCACGCCGGGGCCGTAGCCGTATCCGTACAGGGGCAGCGAAGACATCAGATACAGCCGCGACAGATCCACGTCTTGGCCAGTGGCGTCAGACGTCATGTACTCGACGGTCTTCGGTCCCAGCACGCGCGTGGGCCCGAACGAGCCGCCGTTGAGCAGCATCTGCGCGAACGTCAGATAGTCGGCCGCCGTCGATGCCAGACACCCGCCTCCACACTCCATCGGCTTCGGTGTGGTCTGATCGCGCGTCGTTTGAGAGGCACCCGTAATGGGATCGACGGGTAGCGCGCGGGCCTGGCGGGTCGCCTGGTCGCCCCGGAGCACGAACGCCGTGTCGTGCATCCCGAGTGGCCCGAATAGTCGCTCGTTCAGGTACTCGTGCATCGGCCGGCCAGTCATCCGCTCGATGGCCAGCCCGAGGATGTCGAAGCCAGGTCCGTACTCGAAGGTCGTATCAGGCTGGTATCGCAGCGGCAGCTCCGACAGACGAGCCAGGTACTGTTCTCCGGTCAACGATCCCGCCACGACGGCATCCGGGTATCGACCGTGAAGACCGCTGTCGCCTCCCTGGGGTCCGACCCACCCGGAGGTGTGCCGCAACAGATCCTGCACGACCGGCTGGCGCACGGCTGGCTCGGTACTCGTCCCGGCATCGTTGACGGCCACGGAACGGTCCCGAAGCTCTGGGAGGTAGGCCGCCACCGGCATGTTCATGAGCAGGCGCCCTTCTTCCAGCAACTGCATCGCCGCCACCGCGAAGATCGGCTTGGTCATGGAGGCGATGGCGAAGATCGCATCCTTGCGCATCGGCATGCCCGCCTCCTTGTCGAGGTACCCGAAGGCCTCGTAGAAGGCCAGTTGCCCGTGGCGGGCGATCGCCACGACCGCACCGGGCATGCGGTCGGCCTCGATCTCGCGGTCCAGCGCTTCGCGCCGCCGCTCGAGTCGTGGGGAGGAGATGCCGACGTCCTCGGGCTGCGCCGTCGGGAAGCCCGGAAGGCCGGGACCTTCACGCTGGGCGTGGACGCCAACAGCCAGGAGAACCGCCCTTCGTTGGGATCCGGCAGCGAGGGATGGGGTCTCGCAGCCGGCACCAGCCGCGGCGGGGATACGTCAGAGGGCCAGACTCGGAAGCTTGCGCTCAAGATAGGTCGCGCCGGCAGTGAGACGGGGGCGATGCTGGCGTCGAAGCTGCGGGCCTTCGACGCAACTCGATGTCGCGCCAGGGCGCTGTAGGCTTCGGGGGACTTCAGTGATCCGAGTCCGCCTTGCCGTCATCGAAACCGCCACCGGCCACCGTGTAGAGCTTGCGCGCTTCGGCATTCGACTCCTCGAAATCGCGGCGCATCCGCATTCGCGTGTCGCGAGAGAAGTGCCAACACCAGCGCACGACCGGAACCAGGAGCATGCCGACGACGAGTGCCACCGCACCGATTCGTGGCGTGGCCGCCTGTGACCCGAATACGACAAGCAGGATCGCGTATGTGCAGCTCACTGAAGCGAGTGACTCCCCGAGTCGCGGATAGCCGCCCCCTCTAGTCAGCGCACCCGCGCGCTGCGCCCGCTCGAGCACCTCGTGCGCGGGCCGGGCCTGGTAGAAGTCGAACACGTCCGGGTGCTGATGCTAGCACGCGTCGGCCGCCCTGAGGTCGTGTTGA
>Ga0299906_10002706_pt1 | contig 14669 bp, 15 predicted proteins | sample RVTome_14_FD_200259 | JGI IMG/M metagenome (GOLD analysis project Ga0299906, IMG submission 200259) | Soil microbial communities from uranium-contaminated site in the Upper Colorado River Basin, Wyoming, United States - RVT145D125 (version 2) ... | reverse complement strand
GATGCTGGCGGCGATCTGGCGCGAGGTCCTCGGCGTCGACGAGATCGGCATCTACGACGGCTTCTTCGATCTCGGCGGCCATTCCCTCAAGGCCATGCGGGTGCTTTCCCGCGTCCGCGAGGCCTTCCAGGTCGACCTGCCGGTGCGCGCGCTGCTCGAGGCGCCGACGATCGCCGGCCTCGAGGAGGCCATCGCGCGCGCGCTCATGGAGGAAGCGGGCGAGGAGGCGGTCGCGGAGATCCTGGCGGAGATGGAGTGAAGAGGCGTAGGGCAGGCTCCGCCTGCCGATTCCTACGAAAGGACGAAGGGCTATGAGCGGAGAATGCAAGCCACCCCACCGGACGACGATTTCTCACGCCGAGACGCTGGACGAGATCGCCGAATACTGGGACACTCACAGCCTGGCCGACCACTGGGACCAGACCCGCGAGGTTGAATTCAAGGTTCGAGCCCAGCGTCGTCGTCGGCTCGATCCACAGCCCCCAACGAGAGAGACGACGCCATGCACCTGACCCCCGAGCTCCTGACGCAGATCCTGCTCCGCCAGGGGGTGCTGAGCAAGCCGCAGGCCGAGCAAATCCAGAAGGAAGTGCGGATGATGCCGCGCCACCTGCGCTCGGCGAGCGCCTACGCCCAGAAGTCGGTGGCCTACGACCTGATCCAGCGCCTCGGCTTCAAGAACGAGAGCGCGGGCAACGGCGCCGCGATCGACGAGTACGCCATCGGCGCGGCGATCGCCCGCGACGCCAAGCGGGACTTCGTGCGCATCGACCCCCTGGCGCTCGACGCCGACCTCATCGAGTCGCAGATCTCGCGCCCCTTCGCGCGCCGCCACCGCATGATCCCGCTGGCGGTGGCCAACGGCGTGCTGCGGGTGGCCTGCGCCAACCCCTACGACATCGAGGGCCTCGATTCGTTCAAGCGCATCGCCGGGCGCCAGCTCGAGATCGTGGTGGCCTCGGAGCCGGAGATCTTGAAGGCGCTGACCGAGTTCTACGGCCTGCGCCACTCGGTGAAGAAGGCCGAGCGCGACCTGACCGCCGGCATCGACCTCGGCAACCTCGAGCAGCTCGTGCGGATGAAGAACGAGGCCGAGATCGAGTCGAGCGACCAGCACGTCATCAACGCCGTGGAGTTCATGCTCCAGCACGCCTACGACTCGCGGGCCTCCGACATCCACATCGAGCCCAAGCGCGAGCAGAGCCTCATCCGCTTCCGTATCGACGGCGTGCTCCACGACATCCAGCGGCTGCCGAAGGTGGTGCACCAGGCGGTGGTCAACCGCATCAAGACGATGTCGCGCCTCGACATCGCAGAGCGCCGCAAGCCCCAGGACGGACGCGTGAAGACGGTGCGCGCGGACCGCGAGATCGAGCTGCGCGTCTCGACCCTGCCGGTGGCCTTCGGCGAGAAGCTGGTGCTGCGCATCTTCGACCCCGGAGTGCTGCTCCAGGACCTGACGGGCCTCGGCTTCTACCCCGAGGAGCTCGACGTCTTCTCGGGCTTCATCACCCGGCCGCACGGCATCATCCTGGTCACCGGCCCCACCGGCTCGGGCAAGACGACGACGCTCTACTCGGCATTGAAGACCATCGCCACGCCGGAGCAGAACATCACCACCATCGAGGACCCGATCGAGCTCGTCTACGACATCTTCAACCAGACGGCGATCAACCCGAAGATCGGCATCACCTTCGCCGCGGCCCTGCGCCACATCCTGCGCCAGGACCCGGACATCATCATGATCGGCGAGATCCGCGACGCCGAGACGGCGCAGTACGCCGTCCAGGCGGCCCTGACGGGTCACCTGGTCTTCTCGACGCTGCACACCAACGACGCTCCGTCGTCCATCACCCGTCTCTCGGACCTCGGGGTCGAGCCCTTCCTGATCAGCTCGACGCTGATCGGCGCCATGGCCCAGCGCCTGGTGCGGCGGATCTGCCCGCAGTGCATGACCGAGCGTTTCCTGGAGCGCGACGAGGCCGAGACCCTGCGGCTTTCGGTGCCGGCTGGCAAGCGGATCAAGGTCCGCGAGGGCGAAGGCTGCCACGATTGCCGCGGCACGGGCTATTTCGGCCGCAGCGGAATTTTCGAGATCCTGCCCATCGAGCAGAAGATGAAAGAGCTCATCATCGACGGCGCCGACGCGCCCAAGATCAAGCGCGAGGCCGTCACCAGCGGCATGCGCACGCTGCGGCAATCGGCGTTGCGCAAGCTGGCCGACGGGGTCACCACCTTCGAAGAGGTGATCCGCGTTACGGCTATCTGACGCATGACGCACGCACGCGAAGCGACACGCGATCGGGTCACCGAGCTCCTGCTGCGATGGTCCGAAGGCGACCGCGACGCCAGCGAGGCCCTAATGCCTCTCGTCTACGACAGCTTGCGACGGATCGCCGCCGGCTACTTCCGGCGCGAACGTGCCGACCACACCCTGCAAGCCACGGCGATCGTCAACGAGGCCTACATCGAGCTCGTCGGGCAAAGCGGGATCCGCTGGCAGAGCCGCGCCCACTTCATCGGCTTCTTCGCGCGCGTGATGCGCCGCGTGCTGGTAGATTACGCGCGCGAGCGAAACTACGCCAAGCGGGGCGGCAAGCTGCGCAAAGTCACCCTCGCCGAGGCCGCGGCCCTGGCGACCGCGAAGACGCCCGACCTGATGGCCCTCGACGACGCGCTCTCCTCCCTCGCCGAAATCGATCCCCGCAAGGCGTCGCTGGTGGAGCTGCGGTTCTTCGGCGGATTGACGAACGAGGAAGCGGCGCAGGTGCTGGGCGTCTCGCGGGCGACGGCGATCCGCGAGTGGCAGCGCGCCCGCGCCTGGCTTTACCGGGAGCTGTCCCCCTCGGCGTGATGAACGCGCAACGCTGGCGGCAGGTCGACCGGGTGCTCGAGGCGGCCCTCGAGCTCCCGGCGGCGGAGCGTCCGCCCTATCTCGACGCCGCCTGCGGCGGCGACGCCGAGCTGCGCCGCGAGGTGGAGCAACTGCTTCGCGCCGAGGAGGACGCGCGCAGCTTCCTCGAGACGCCGCCGAGCGACGAGGTCGTCGCCGAGGCGCTCAAAGGTCCCCAGGAGGGCCGGCGGGTGGGCGCCTACCGGCTGCTGAGGCGGATCGGCGAGGGCGGCATGAGCACCGTCTACCTGGCGCGGCGCGACGACGACCAGTACCGCCGCGAGGTGGCCGTGAAGCTGTTGCGGCGAGGCTTCGAGACGCCGGAGCTGCTCCACCGCTTCCGCACCGAACGGCAGATCCTGGCGGGCCTCGAGCACCCCTCGATCGCCCGCCTCTACGACGGCGGCACCGACGAGGACGGATGTCCCTTCCTGGTGATGGAATTCGTCCGCGGGCTGCCGATCGACCTCTACTGCGACCGCGAGCGGCTGCCGGTGGACGCGCGGCTGCGGCTCTTCCAGGAGGTCTGCGCCGCGGTCCGGCACGCGCACCAGAACCTGCTGGTCCACCGCGACCTCAAGCCCGCCAACATCCTGGTGGCCTCGGAAGGCGAGGTGAAGCTCCTCGACTTCGGCATCGCCAAGCACCTCGACGCCGGCAAGCAGGGTACCGAGAGCCTCCACACCCGCACCGGATTGCGGCCGATGACGCCCAGCTACGCCAGCCCGGAGCAGGTGCGCGGCGCGGCGATCACCACGGCGACGGACGTCTACGCGCTCGGCGTGCTGCTCTACGGCCTGCTCTGCGGCCGCGGCCCCTACCAGCTCGCCGACGACCTCCCTCACGAGCTCGAGCGGGCGATCCTGGAGCAGGAGCCTCGGCGCCCGAGCGACGCCCTGACGCGCGCCGGCGAGCCGAGCGCCGAGGCGATCGCCCGGGCGCGCGGCACCACGCCGCGGGAGCTGGCGCGGCGCCTCGAGGGCGACCTCGACACGATCGTTCTCACGGCGCTGCGCAAGCAGCCGGAGCGGCGCTACGGCTCGGCCCAGGAGCTCGCCGACGACGTGGAGCGGCACTTGACCGCGCGGCCGGTGGCGGCACGCCCGGACACGGTGGCCTACCGCGTCGGCAAGTTCGTGCGCCGCAACACTCTGGCGGTCGTCGCCGCCTGCGCCCTGCTGAGCGTGCTCGTCGCATTCTCCGTGGTGACCCACCGGCAGTCGGTTCGCATCGGGCGGGAGCGGGACATCGCGCAGCACGAGCGCCAGCAAGCGCAGCAGGTCTCCGACTTCCTCTTGAAGCTCTTCGAGCGCTCGGACCCGACCGACGCCGACCGCGCCGACCTGACTTTGCGCCAGGTGCTCGACCGCGGCGTCGCCGAGATCGACGACCTTGCCGATCAGCCCGAGCTCCAGTCCGCCTATATGACGGTGCTGGGCAAGGTGTACCGCGGCCTCGGACTTTTCGACGTCGCCGCCGGTCTGCTCGAACGGGCCGTGGAGCAACGGCGCGACCTTTCCGGCGGCGACCACGTGGAGGTGGCCGCGAGCCTCAACGAGCTCGCCAGCCTCTACCAGGACCAGGGCGACTACGCGCGCGCCGAGCCCGTCTTCCGCGAGGCCCTGGCCATTCGCCGCCGGCTGCTCGGCGTTTCCCACCCCGAGGTGGCGCAGTCGCTCAACAACCTGGCGCTGCTGAGGTACGTCCAGGGCGATCACGAAAGCGCCGAGACGCACCTGAGGGAAGCGCTGGAGATGACGCGCGAGCTCTCCGCCGGCGAGGCGAGCCACGATGTCCTGGCGGCGGCCGCCAACCTGGCGCTGGTGCTCCACGAGAAAGGCGACTACGAGGAGGCCGAGCCGCTGTACCGGGAGATCCTGGAACGTCGCCGGCGACTCGGTGCCGAGAGCTACGACCTCGCCGTGAGCCTCAACAACCTGGCCATGCTGCTCCTGGACCAGGGCGCCCTCGAGAGCGCCGAGCCGCTCTTCCAGGAATCGCTGGCGCTCCGGCGCCGGCTCTTCGGCGACGAGCACCCGCACGTGGCGCTCGCCCTCTACAACCTCGGGCTGCTGCGCCACGAAGAGGGCGACTACGAGGCCGCCGAGCGTCTCCTCGCCGATGCCCTCGCCCTCGGCCGCGAGCTCCAGGGCGAGGATCACCCGCGGGTGGCGAACACGCTGACCAGCCTCGCCCGCCTCTATCTCGCCACCGGCCGGATCGAGGGCGCGGAGCGGCTCAGCCGCCAGGCCCTCGACGTCTACCGCCGGAAGCTCCCGCCCGTACACTTTCGCACCGCTTACGCGGAGACCGTGCTCGGGGGATGCCTCACCGAGCTCGGCCGCATGGAGGAGGCCGAAGCCCTCCTCGCGGGCAGCTACCCGGTGCTGGAGAAACAGCTCAGCCGCCGTGAGCCGATGACGCGCGACGCGCTCGCGCTGATGGCGCGCCACCGCGCGGTCAAAACTGGAAATAGATGAAAGGCGCGGCGCGCATCGGCACGAAGGCCAGCGCCAGCGCCGTGGCCACGCCGTAGGCGGGCGCGAAGAGCCCGTCCGGCACCGCGGCCACGAGCCGCTCGAGCGGCATGCGGCTCGCCAGAGCGTGGACGGCGGCCAGCGCCGCGAAGAGCGCGAGGAGCCACGGCTCGAGCGCCAGCGTTCCGGCGGCGTCGAAGAGCACGAACGCCTTCAGGAGCACCGCGGCGTCGCCGAAGCTCTGGGCGCGGAAGAAGATCCAGGCGCAGCAGACGGCGTAGAACGTCGCCGCGGTCCCGAGGATTCGCAGCGTCCGACAAGTCTGACCTGTCCGACCTGTCCGACCCGTCCGACGGATCCACTCCTTGTGCGCCACCAGGCCAAGGCCGTGGAGCGCCCCCCAGGCCACGAAGGTCCAGGCCGCTCCGTGCCAGAGGCCGCCGAGCAGCATCGTCAGCAGGAGGTTGCGGTAGGTGAAGAGCCGCGTTCCGCGGCTGCCTCCGAGGGGGATATAAAGGTAATCGCGAAGCCAGCTCGAAAGGCTGATATGCCAGCGGCGCCAGAAGTCCGTCAGGCTCGAGGCCAGGTAGGGAAAGTTGAAATTGGGGCCGAGATCGTAGCCGAGGAGCCCGGCACAGGCGATCGCCATGTCGGTATAGCCCGAGAAGTCGCAGTAGATCTGCACCGCGTAGAGCAGCACCGCGATCCACACCGCTGCCGCCGCGTAGAGCTCCGGCCGGGCGAACACTCTGTCGACGTAGGGAGCCACGGCGTCGGCGACGCAGGCCTTCTTCACGAAGCCGGCGAGGAAGAGCGCCAGGTATCGGCGCTTGTCGATCGCCGCCCAGCGCGGACGCCGCGCGAGCTGCGGCAGGAAATGGGCGGCGCGCACGATCGGTCCCGCCACGAGCTGCGGGAAGAAGCTCACGAAGAGGGCGAAGTCGGCGAAGCTCGTCAGCGGCACGAGCTTGCCGCGGTAGACGTCGATCGTGTAGCTCATCGTCTGGAAGGTGAAGAAGCTGATGCCGACGGGCAGCACGATCGCCAGGGCGCGGTCGCCGATCTCCGCCCCGAAGGGCCGCAACAGGAGCGCCGCCGATTCGACGAAGAAGTTGAAGTACTTGAAGGCGGCGAGCATCCCCAGGTTGACGGTCAGGCTGGCGATCAACCAACCCTTGCGCGCCGACGAGGACGGCGTGCGCTCCATGGCGAGGGCGGCCGCGAAATCGACGGCGGTGGAAGCCAGGATGAGCGACAGGAAGCGCCAGTCCCAGGCGGCGTAGAAGAGGTAGCTCGCGGCGAGCAGCACGAGCTTGCGGCGACGGTCGTCGCGCGTCGACCAGGCGAGGCCGAAGACGGCGGCGAAGAAGACGAGGAAGAGGGGCTGGGTGAAGAGCATGGCCTCAGCGTCCCAGCGCCGCGAGACGGTCGGGCTCCTCGCCGAGGACCTCGGCGGCGAAGCGCGCCGCCAGCAGACGGGTGAAGCGCTCGGCGCCTTCCTGCGTCAGGTGCTCGTGGTCGAAGCGCTGGTCGACGGCGAAGAGCTCGCCGTAGTCCCGCGGGCGGTTGAAGGCCAGCAGCGCCGGCACGTGCTCGGCCAGCCGCGGCACGGCGCGCGGCGACGGCGGTACGAGGTGGACGCTCCGGCGGCCGGCACGGAGGATCATCGCTACCTGGGCGCGCACGGCGGCGACCTCGGCGGGGGAAGCCGCGACGTCAGCGCCTTCCTCCAGCCGTCGGACCGACGTGCGATAGTCGTCCGGACGGTCGAGGAAGCGCTTCCGGAGGGGGTTGTAGCGGTACGAGCTCTCGGTGTAGGGCTTGAAGCCCTGCCAACGCTCGAGGTCCGGCGACGTTTGCCCCGCCGTCCTCGCAAGAGAACGGACGGCATCAGGCCCGCGGCCGAGGGCCAGAAGACGCGCCGCGAAGTGAAGAAGGTGGGTCGAAGCGAGATCCGCGCGCGCGGCGAGGGGCGCTTCGAGCGCCGCGGTCGAGCGCAGCGCCGACCAGGTCTCGGCGGCGTCGTGCCAAAAGACAGCCCGGCGCTTGAAACGGTTCTCGTTCTCGAGGACCGGATCCCAGCCCTCGAGCTCGACGACGACCCAGCGAAGGCGCGCAGGCTCCGAGGCGAGCATCCGGCGCATGAGAGCGTTCGCCTCGTGGGCCTCCATGCCGGCGACGCCGAAATTGAACGACCGCAAGGGCCGCCCCCGCGCCGCCAGCTCGGCGTCGAACACCGGGGGCACCACGCCGCGCTCGATCCGGCTCGAGCCCACGAAGATGACGTCGTACTCGTCCCCATGGACCGCGAAGTGCCGGAGCTTGTCTTCGAGGGTCCCCATTTCCGGGAGCCCGGCTTGCCGACCCACGAGCGCCGCCGTCAGACCCAAGCCCAGGAGAAACAGCCCCCAACGGGCGATCCGGCGTGTCGGCGGGGGGGCGAAGGGCATGAGCCGCGATCCGTCCGGTAAAAGCGGCCGGGAGAGCGCCGCGCTCCCCCGAGCCGCGTCACGGTTCGTCAGCAATGGCTCCTACAGGCTTCGAACTCGACCTGGCACTGTTCCAGGCACGGCTGATTGAAGAAGCCACAGGCTTCTTTGCAGGCCTGCCTCTGCTCGAAGCAGTCGGCCCAACAGCAGGCGTCGACGTTGACCCTGTCGGGGTCCATCGCCAACAGGTCTTCGGACGTGAGCTCCTGCTCGTCCTGAGCCTCGTCGTCGATTTGCTGAGGATGGTCGGCCGGGGCCGGAGCCGCCGGCGCGAGCTCGGTGACCTCGCCGGCGCTCGCCCAGGCGAGACCGGCGGAGACGAGGAGGAGGGCGATCAGGGTACGTAGAGTCGCTTTCATCGTTGGGCTCCTTGGTGAGACGTGAACGGTTCTTCGGTCGTCGCGCTGGCCGCGGCCGCGGACGTCCGGGCTCAGCACGTAATGCGGGATCCGGGGGTCGGATAGGATCAGCCGGCCGATGCTGACGCGCAAGCTCTTCATCCTGTGGGTCCTCTATTTCGTCCAGGGCATGCCCTTCGGCTTCCAGGTCACGGCCCTGCCGGTCTACCTGCGTTCGGAGGGCGTCTCGCTCACCGGCATCGGGCTGGCGACGGTGCTCGCCCTCCCGTGGGTCCTCAAGTTGGCGTGGGGGCCGCCCGTCGACCGCTTCGGGTCGCGGCGGCTGGGCCGCCGGCGCTCGTGGATCCTGCCGCTGCAGGCCGCCCTCGCCGCCTCCTGCGTGGCGGCGGCGTACGTCCCGGCCGAGGGCGGCGTGCGGCTGCTGCTCCTGGCCGTGCTGTTCATGAACCTCTTCGCCGCCACCATGGACGTGGCCGTCGACGGTCTGGCCGTGGACTTGCTCGAGCCCGGGGAGCTGGGCTACGGCAACATCGCCCAGGTGGTGGGCTACAAGCTCGGCATGCTCACCGGCGGCGGGCTGCTGGTGTGGGCCAGCGAGTCGATCGGCCGGCAGGGGCTGTTTTTCGCCATGGCCGGCCTGACGCTGCTGGCCCTCGCGGTGACCGCCGGCTACCGCGAACGGCCGCCGGAGGGCGCGCGCGCCACCGCCGCGCCGACGTCGATGCGAGCGGTGCTGCTGGCGCTGGGGCAGGCCGTGCGCCTGCCCGGCACCGCCTGGTTGTTCGTCTTCATCGCCACCTACAAGCTCGGCGAGACGCTGGCCGACACCATGTTCCGGCCCTTCCTCGTCGACGCCGACTACGATGCCGGCGACATCGGCCTGTGGCTCGGCACCTGGGGCGTGGCGTTCTCGATCGCCGGCTCGCTGCTCGGCGGCATACTGGCCAGCCGCATGGACCTGCTCGGCGCGGTGGCGCTGACCGCCGCGCTGCGCGCCCTGGCGGTGGGCGGCGAATGGTGGCTGTCGCTGGTCGAGCCGACCCTGCCGCGGATGGCGGCGGTGGTCAGCGCCGAGCAGCTCTTCGGCGGCGCCCTGACGACGGCGCTCTTCGCCTACATGATGTCGCGGGTCGACCGCCGCATCGGCGCCACCCACTTCACCCTGCTCGCCACCGTCGAGGTGCTCGGCAAGCTGGCGGCGTCGTGGGCCTCGGGTTTCATCACCGACGCCACCAGCTATCCGACGCTCTTCGGGCTCGCCACGGTCCTGGCGGTGGCGTTCCTGGCGCTCTTGGTGCCGCTGCGGCGCTCCGTGGAAGGGCAGTCACTCGTGATATAGTGCATTCGAGTGCATGATTCCTCAGACCCAGGAGGCATCTGGATGGACTTGAATGCGATCGTCGAAGATCAGAACCCGTGGTGGCGTGAGCCCACTCGGCGTACCGCAGGCAGATTCCCTGTTCGCCGCGATCTGCAAGGGGTGCTGCTCGAGCATGTTCTCGACCTGGAAGACCGTCGAGCGACGGTGGTCCTCGGCCCTCGTCAGGTAGGCAAGACCACCCTGGTCTTGCAGACCGCGGACGACCTTCTCGATCGAGGCTGGCCCCCTCACAACCTGACCTACTTCGACTTCTCGGACGACCGGATCCTCCAGCCGGTCACGGCGCGCCAGGTCGTCGATGCGCACCCCGTCGGCTTCGACGGCGAACAGCCGAGAGCGCTCCTCCTCGACGAGATCCACCTGGCGCCGAACTGGCCGAGCTGGCTCAAACAGGCCGTCGACCGAGGGGGCGGACGCGACCGCATCGTAGTGACCGATTCGGCTGCCAGCCTGCTCCGGGAAGCCGGGCGAGAATCGGGACAGGGACGCTGGGACGAGCACCGGCTCGAGGGCCTCTCGTTTCGTGAGTTCGCCCGCTTGATGGCCGATGAGGAGGAGTCCGTCGAAGAGGCCTGGCGCAGAACGCCCAATCTCCTGGAGCGTTATCTCGCGACCGGAGGATTTCCCGAGCACGTCGCGGCCACCGATCCGCAGTCGGTGCGGCGCCGGCTGCGTAGCGACATCGTCGAGCGAGCGATTCTCCGGGACCTGGCCGGCCACGTGGACCGCGTCGAGCCGGTTCGCGATCTCTTCGTATACCTGGTTCAGGAATCGGGAGCCATCTTCAGTGCCCAGGGCGCGAGCAACGTGCTGGGGCCGGACGTCCGATCGGTCCGCCGGTGGATCAGCCTGCTCGAGGACACGTTCCTCCTCGTATCCCTGCCTAAACACGCCCAGCGGGCCTCTACCGGGCTGAAAAACCCGCAGCCGAAGATCTTCGCCGCCGATCATGGCTTGATCTCGGCGTTCAGCGTGCTGCCCATGCAAGAGCCGGCGCTGCGAGCCCAGGCGTTCGAGGCCGTCGTCTTCCGGCATTTGCGCGACGTGGCTCGAAAGCTGGGTGGAGAGCTGTCGTATTTCCGCCTCCGTCAGGATCTCGAGATCGACTTCGTGCTCGAGACCGCGGAAGAACGGCTGGCGCTCGAGGTGACGGCGGCACGGCAGCTCAAAGCAAAGAAGCTCAACAGATTGCGCAACGCCCACAACGCGCTCAAAGCCGATCGTTCCTTTCTCCTGCACGGTGCGTTGATCGAAGGCGAGCCGGAAGGTTTGACGGCTCTTCCCCTTCAGCGCTTCCTTCTCGATCCTCTCGACAGCTTGACGGGGAACGCACGATGAACGCTCCACACCCTCTGCGACGGCGGGAAGACCTCCACCTGGAATTCAAGTCGGCCGAGGCGCTGGCGCGGCCGGAAGCCATCGGACGCGAGGTCGCTGCAATGCTCAATGCCGATGGCGGAGAGGTCTGGATAGGCATCCGCGAGGAGAATGGGACGGCCGTCGAAGCCCAGTCCATTCCTGATCCCGAGCGCGCCGCCGAATCGCTCCTCGACTCGCTGGTCGATCGGTTGAATCCCAGCCCTTCCCACGCCGAGGTTCAAGTCAAGCCGGTGAAAGTCGAAGACAAGATCGTCCTGCGAATCGACGTCGTGCCATCGTCGAACCGTCAACCTTACGCGCTGATCAAGTCCGGCGGATGGCATTTCCCGAGACGCATCGGTAACAGGATCCGTGCCATGTCGCGGGAGGAGGTCTTCAACCGCGAGCCTGAGGCGGACCTCGAGGACGCGAGCCGGAGGATCCGGGAGGAGCGGGAGAGGATCCAGGAAGCCGGACGTGACTCGATGTGCCTACTTCTAGAGCCGGCTTGCGAGGTCGCGATCGACGTCTCCGCTCTCGCTGACGAGCTCCGCAACGACCTGCTGAACAATCCCGCCAGGATCGGCTTTCGCCGCATCGACTGGCATTTCGCGCAGGCTTCGGAGGCTCCACGGCTGGGGAAAGAGCGGGTTCAATGGGGATGGGGATTCCCGGAACCCGCCTACCGCGCCGAGGTGCGCGCCCACGGCGCAATGCTCTTCGAGTGCGCGCTCGGAGCCCTGCACTGGAAAGGGGAAGAGCGCGAAATATGGCCGCTTTGCCTCCTGGAGTATCCGATTTCGGCTTTTCGCTTGGCTCGATTGATCTTGCAGAAGCCGGCGACCGACGAAACACCGATTATCGCGGATATGGCGTTCTTCGGAATCCGCGGCTGGAAGCTGCGACAAGGCTCGCCTCTGGACGGCTCTTTGTTCCGGATACACGAAGCCGTCGAGTATCCCGAGCCCGACCAGGACCTCACCTGGGCCAAGCCGCTCGTCTTCCCCTTCACGGAGATCCGGGAGACGCCCGACCGCTGCGGCTTCCGTCTCGTGAGGCGGGTCTACGAAGCCTTCGGGCTGCCCGAGACGGCGATCCCTCGCGAGTACGACCGCGAAAGCGGCCGCCTCGTCCTGCCGGAGTGACGAGGTGGTGCCGTTGCGTCGTCTACCCCGATCTGAGAAAATCTCCCTGCGATGAAGAAAGCACCGCCGCCGTGATCACCCCCGCGGTCATCGACTCCTTCCTCGCCGGCGTCCGCGGTCAGGCGGTCCGCGAGGGGACGCGCTACGCGCGCGAAGCCCGCGTCGAGGGGCTCAGCGGCACTCTCGAGAGCGTCAACGCGATCGTGCGCGGCTCGACCGACGACTTCGAGGTCGCGCTGTGGTCCGAAGGCGGGACCCTGCGGCACCGGTGCAACTGCGCGTCCTGGCGGGACCCGTGCAAGCACGAGGTCGCGGCGGCCCTGGTGCTGCGGCAGACCCTGGACGCGGCGGCGGTCGGGAGCGACGAGGAGGACAGCGACGTCGCCAGGATCGTCAGCCTCGACGGCGACGGCAGCGCCGGACCGGCGCTGCCGGCGCTGCTGGCGGAGCCCGATCCGGAAACCGCGCGGCGTACCGCCGTCGAAGCGCGGGTGACGGCCGCCCGCCGCGAGAAGCTGGTCGTCAAGGCGGCCTCGCCTCCCTTCCTGACCGTCGAGAGCGCCTCGGGCTTCGACTACCGCGTCCAGTTGCGCGGCGACGCGGACGGGCCGCACTCCTGCGACTGCCCGGACTTCGAGGCCAATCGTCTCCATAGCTGCAAGCACGTGGAGCGCGTGCGCACCTACATGCGCTCGCCGGCCTACCGGCGGCTGAGAGGGCATCGCACGCGGGCGCGTCGCCCGCATCCACCGGATCGGCTCGCGCGGCACCGTGCAGATCCTGTTGCTGGTGACCAAGGAGTCGGTCGAGCACCGCATCCTCGAGCTCCACGACACCAAGCGCAACGTGCTGGACAACGTCTGGGCCGGCGAGGGCGAGGACGTCATCGCCGCTCCCGGCGGCAGCGGCGCCTTCAAGCAGATGCTCGAAGCGCTGCTGCGGACCCGGGGACCGGAGCCGGCGCAGGACGCGGGCGACGCCGTCGAGGTCGGTGCTCTCGAGGTCGAAGCGGCGGCCGTCCCGGAGCCGGAGCCCGCCCAGGAGACGCCAGTCCCGCAAGCGCCCGAAGACGACGTTCCGTCCGCCGGGAGGCCCGAGCGTCCGGCCGCGGTCGATGCCGAGGCGCTGGCCCAGGCGGTCGCCGCCGTGGCGCCCGCCTTGCCGAAGGAGCACCGGCGCTCGCTCGCCTTGGTGTTCCGTGCCCTCGCCGACGTCCTCGAGGGAGACGTCTGACACGATAGCGGCCTCCCGTCTGGCGTGCTAGGATGACCCCGTCGCGCTTGAACCGATTCAGGAGATCAGAATGAACGCCGCCAAGGAAGTCACTCTGCAAGCGGTCAGGAGCCTGCCGGAATCCTGCTCCATGGACGACGTGCTCGACAAGGTCAACCTGGTCGCCCAGGTCCTGGAAGGCTTGGAAGACGCCGAAGCCGGTCGCCTGATCTCAACGGAGCAGTTGCTGAAGAAAGTCGACGAATGGGGCACGTGAGCTGGTCCTACAAGGCCTCTTCCAACCTTGAAGCCATTCACGACCACATCGCCACTGACTCGGGCTCGCTATTCTATGCAAAGCGGTTCGTCCGGGCTCTGATCAACGCGACTCGAAAGCTCGAGACCTTTCCACGCTGTGGCAGGACTGTTCCAGAGTTCGAGGGTTCTGGCTTTCGGGAGGTCATTCACAAGGGGTACCGGATCATCTATCGGATCGTGGAGCCCAGCAACGAGATCGAAGTTCTGGCGGTTATCCATGGTGCCAGAGATCTCGAACGAGCCTTTCAGGAAGACTGGGAGGTCTGAAGGGGCTGGCCGCAGGCTTCGACTACCGCTTCCACTTGCGGGGCGCTCTCGAGGGAGGACGTCCGAGGGAGGCTTGGAAGACGGTCAAGTCGCCGCGGCAGACGTCCACTCTCGCCGCAACCGATCCACAGCCGAGCCGAACTGCAGATGCTCCAGCTCCGGAGGAGGAGGACACCGCTCGGGCGGCTCCGGGCTCGCCGTCAGCAAGAAGTCCACGCGGCGGTGCGGAGGCTTCCAGATGAGCTCGGCCTCGGGCTGATCGATGGTGAAGTCGTCCTGCGCCGCCGTGACGAGCTGCACCGTGAGACAGGCGCCCTCGGTTCTCTGAGACCAGTCGACGGTGAAGTCCACGATCTCATCCCGAAGATCGTGGGGAGCCCAGCGCCCTTTCAGGGCTCCCCGGCGTCCGTGGTGACGATGCGGAGCTCGCTACGCGCCACGGAGACGGCGGAGCTTGGCCGCCAAAGCCGGCCCGGGGCGATTCTCCAAGTCCTCTTGGCGGCCAAAGCCGGCTCCGGACAAATTCCCGGGCTCTCTTGGCCGCCAATCCTGTTCCTGGGGACGAAATCGTCCGCGTTTGGCCGCCAAAGCCGGCTCGGGGCGAATCTTCGAGTCCTCTTGGCGGCCAAAGCCGGCTCCGGGCAAATTCCCGGGCTCTCTTGGCCGCCAATCCTGTTCCTGGGGACGAAATCGTCCGCGTTTGGCCGCCAAAGCCGGCTCGGGGCGAATCTTCGAGTCCTCTTGGCGGCCAAAGCCGGCTCCGGGCAAA
>Ga0299906_10002704_pt1 | contig 14674 bp, 10 predicted proteins | sample RVTome_14_FD_200259 | JGI IMG/M metagenome (GOLD analysis project Ga0299906, IMG submission 200259) | Soil microbial communities from uranium-contaminated site in the Upper Colorado River Basin, Wyoming, United States - RVT145D125 (version 2) ... | reverse complement strand
TTCAAAAAAGCGTAACGGCCCCGGCGGCGATCGACCTGATCAATGAGATTCAGAGCTTCACAGGCCCTCTCAGTCAACTCGGAGCCGATTCCAGGATCAAACGAAAGGTGCAAATTCTTGAGACAATCCTCGGAGCCGCCTAGCTGAAGGTGTAAGTTGGACATCCGCCGTCCAACAGCAGCATGCAGCGGACGGCGCTCCGTGCCGCCGCTGATGCTGAGCGTTGGCCATGAAAGGAATCCATGACCCAACAAGTGGAACAGACTGGCGACAAGGAGATACCGCTGGAGAATCTGATCCAATGGAAAGCCTTTCTCGAAGACTATCCAATCAACTCGGTCCAAAATGTCACCGGCTACTACGAGCGGAAGGAGGACGAGAACGCGTACCGACCCTTCGTCCGGCTTGCGCCGATCCTTCGCCTTCATTGCTCGAAATGCGAGGGTATTCGGAACTTCGCCGGCCGTTGGGTGCATGAAGGTGATTTCCGCGAGGGCGGCATAGTCCAGGACTTTCTCCTATACACATGCAAGGACTGCGGAGAGGGAAGCAAGACGTTTTGCGTCATATCGCGTGATGCGGACGACAATGGGAATGGCCAAGCAGTCAAGATCGGAGAATTCCCTGAACTGCACCTTGACCTGCCGCGAAGCATGAAGGGACTATTGGGCGATGATTTCTCGCTATTCATCAAAGGACTCACCTGCGAAAAGCGCGGCCTCGGAATCGGTGCGTTCACATATTACCGAAGAGTCGTCGAGGCTCAGAAGAACCATCTTATAGCGGAGATCGCGCGTGTCGCAGAAAAACTTGGCGCACCCAAGGAGGTCACCGACACGCTGACACGTGCTCAAAAGGAGCGGCAATTCACTCGTGCCGTGGAACTACTACGGGGCGCTATCCCAGAGTCCCTCTTGGTCGACTCGCATAATCCGTTGCGGCTGTTACACGACGCCTTGTCGGTCGGTGTGCATGCCGAATCAGATGACACCTGCCTCCGCATCGCGCATAGTATCCGATGTGTCCTTGCGGATCTCTCAGAGAGACTCAAACTGGCGCTCGGCGAGCAAAACGAGTTGCGGGCGTCTGTGTCGGAACTCATGAAGTTCATGTCGGAAACAAGGAAGAAGGCCAAGGAAGGCCAACAACCCGCTGGAGGATAGCGTCCTCCCGCGACAGGCCTAGCATCCACAGCCGTGAGTTTCGGTACGATTCCCATGATCTCAGTTCGCGCGAGTGCTGCGGCCTGGCCCGGCCGCACGGGCACGGGGAATTCGCCGGACTTCTCCCTGCCTGATCGGCCGACCTCACCAATTCCGGCGGCAGCTTCGCTCACCGGCCCGCCCATCGTGCGCATTCCGCCCGCGATCATGCCCGCCGGGAGCGCCCCTTCGCCTCTTCGAAGCGTCCACTTGCTTCATCGAATCGTCCCTTCGCCTCTTCGAAGCGCCTCTTCTCGTCTTTCGCCCCCTGATTCGCCTCTCTGCGCGGGCGATACGGGTATTCGCACCATCGCCCGCGAACTGGGCGGTTTCCTGCCGCAGGTTCGGCCGCTCCCGGCCGGAGGTCGGCCCATCGAACGGACGCATCCGCCATTCGCGTGACGGCAATCGTCCATCCAAAGCCCTCCTTCGCCCCCTCATCGCCGTGAAGGGACGTTCCATCCGCCGGATTCGCGCCCCCGGATGCGGGGATCGCCCCCTCATCCGCCGGGATGGGCCATCGATCCTCATGCCGCGCTAGCCCATCCGCATCGCCGAATCCGCCATCCCCGCCGCCGGGTGGCCCGGCCCGGAGTCTCGCCGGGCCATCCTCGAGGATGAAGGCCTTTTTGCGCCCGTTTCCGGACCTTTCCTCAATTCGCAGCCCCCGGAGGCCGATCCACGGGAAGAAGATTCACCACAGAGTCGCAGAGGACGCAGAGAGGAAGAGAGTGAGATCATGTTTGGAACGGAAGGGAATCAGGAGTGGGAGTTGAGCTGATGCGCCGATGCGGCCAATCCCGGTGCCGCTCCCGAATCCGATGCCCCGCTTGATCTCTCTGCATTCTGATCTGCTTCTCATCTCTGTGCCCTCTGTGCCTCTGTGGTGAACTCTTCTTGAATCAGGAGTGGGAGTCGGGCTGATGCGCCGACCCGGCCAATCCCGGCGCCGCTCCTGAATCCGATGCCCCGCTTGATCTCTCTGCATTCTGATCTGCTTCTCATCTCTGTGCCCTCTGTGGCTCTGCGGTGAACTCTTCTTGAATCAGGAGTGGGAGTCGGGCTGATGCGCCGACCCGGTCAATCCCGGCGCCGCTCCCGAATCCGATGCCCCGCTTGATCTCTCTGCATTCTGATCTGCTTCTCATCTCTGTGCCCTCTGTGCCTCTGTGGTGAACTCCTCTTTGCGGAACATTGCCATGACCAGACGACAAAAACGATGCCGGCGTCGAAGGACTCGGGGACGAAGGAACCTCAGCAAGTTCATCCCCTCATCCGACAGAGATTTCGCCCTCACCGCCGGGCAGTTCGCCGCGCACCTGGCCGCCCACCCGGCCGAGTGCGGCATCTCCGCCGAACAGGCCGAAGTCGTGGCGGAGTCGGTGGGCATATTCCGGGGGGCGCTGGCGAAGGTCGTGCACCGCGGCTCGCGCACGCAACTGGGGGTCCTCCAGAAGAACGAGGCCCGACAGCGCGCTGAGACGGTCATCCGCGAGATCGCCAACATCATCCGCGCCCATCCAGGCGTCGATGCCCAGCACAAGTTCATCCTGCGCATCCGCCGGCGGCCCGCGCGGCTCAGGAAGCGCCCGTGCCCGAAACGCGCGCCGATGCTGATCTTCCGGGGCTCGCGCGATGGTGTGCGATACGAGGCCGGAACAGGAGGCGGCAGTGGCGCGCACATCCTGGAGTTCCTCGATGTCGGCGACACGCTGCGCAAGGACCTCGGCATCATCAGGCGGGCCCGGCCCGAGGGGGCGGTGCGCCTGGAACTGTTCGTCGATCTCGTGCCCGCGGGCCAGCCCGTTCCGGGGGGCCCGCTGGATTGCGTGCGGGCCGGCCGCGGCTGGCCGTGGTACCTGAGGTCCTTCACCCGCAGCCCCATCGAAGTCCAGTTCCCGCTGCCCGCGCAGCCCGCCCTGGTGTGCTACTGGGGCAGATGGGCCGATTCATCGGGTGAGGTCAGCCGCTTCAGCCAGACATGCATCGCCCGCATCGAGGGCTGGACCCCCGGAAGCCCCGCCCCCGGACTCCCCGCCCCCGCCCCCGCCCCCGCCCCCGAATGCGTGGCCGCCGCGCTGCCGGGCAAGGCTGCGAGAGTGAGCGTGGAGATGCCCGAGCCGCGCTGTCTGGAGCCGAAGATCGTGATCGTGCGCCTGCCGTACATCGAGGACCTGATCGCGGAATCGCGGGAAGCACGGGAAGCACAGGAAGCGCAACCGCCGCCGCTGCTGCCGGATGCGGTGTGATGGCTTCCCGGGCGATGCGTTCTCCGCGCCCCACGGTGACCTCCGTGGTGATGTCCTTTCCCTTTCTGTTCTCTGTTCTCAGTCTTCCTCTGCGCTCTCTGCGCCTCTGTGGTGAATCCCCTGGGGGGACTGACCCTCAAGCGCGGGGCCGGGCCCCGCCGCTAAACAGGTCGCGTTTCGATCTGGCCCGTTCCGCGCCATCCGTGTCCATCCGTGTCCATCCGTGGTTTCATTCCCCCCTCCGCGCCCTCTGCGCCTCTGCGGTGAATCCCCCTCTTCTCAGTCCATCGTCACCCACACACCGCCCGCCGCGCTGCTCTCGAGCACCTTGTGGATGAAGCGCACACCCCGGGCGCCATCGCGGACCGTGGGAAACTCCAGGCCGAGGCCCTCCGGCATCCGCCCGGCACGCTTCGCCCGGATCGCCTCGGCAACACCGCGATAGATGTTGGCGAAGGCCTCGATGAAGCCCTCGGGATGACCGGAAGGAATGCGCGTGCCTCGCGCGGCGGCATCGCCCCCGGGAGCGGCCGCTGATCCGGGCGTGGCGCGGGTGATGATCTGCTTCGCCCGGCCTTCCGGCTGATACACGAGCTCGTTGGGGTTCTCCTGATTCCAGTGCAGGGCGCCTTGGGTGCCGTAGATGCGCAGGCGGAGGTTGTTTTCCTCGCCGATGGCGATCTGGGAGCACTGGAGCGTGCCGCGCGCTCCCCCGGACAGTCGAAGGAGGACCGAAGCGTCATCGTCGATCGTGCGTCCGGGGATGAACGTGTGGACATCGGCGCAGAGGGATTCGATGCTCAGGCCGGTGACGGTCGAAATGAGGTTCTCGGCGTGGGAGCCGATGTCGCCGACCGCGCCCGCGCCGGCCATCCGGGGGTTCGTGCGCCAGCCCGCTTGCTTCTGTCCGGTGTCTTCCAGCTTCGTGCTCAGCCAGCCCTGGAGGTATTCGACGATCACGCGGCGGATGTCGCCGATCGCGCCCGCGCGGACCAACGCCGCGGCCTGTTTGATGAGCGGGTAGCCGGTGTAGTTGTAGGTGACGGCGAATACGGTCCCGGTCTGCTCGACGGTGGCGACAAGGTCATCGGCGTGGGCGGTCTCGATGACCATGGGCTTATCGAGGACGATGGAGATGCCCGCCTCCGCGAAGGCCCTCGCGGGTTCGTAGTGCATGTGGTTGGGCGTGACGATGGAGATGAGGTCGATGCGGCCACCGGGGTTCGAGCCATCGGGGTCCTCGGGTCGCTCCAGTTCGCCCGCGAGCATGTCCTGCCAGGTCGGGTAATTGCGATCATCGGCCAAGCCCACTTCGCGCCCGGAGGCGAGGGCGCGATCGGGCGTTGATGACAGAGCCCCGGCGCTGAAGCGGATCTGGCCATCCAGTTGGGCGGCCATGCGGTGAACAGCGCCGATGAAAGCGCCCCGGCCGCCGCCGATCATGCCCAGGCGGAGGGGCGGGGGCGCCAGTGCGGCAGGAGTCGTATCCGTCATGGCGGTGAGGATATCAAGTGGCAAACGCGAGGTGGCGTGCGACGGATGATCGCCGCATAATTGCCAACCATGAGATGGAATTCACCCGCGTGTGCCACGGCCGTGTCGGCCGTTCCGATGGTCAGTCGATGGCCCACAAGCACGGCTCACAGAGCCGTGGCACGCGCGATGGCGGGCCTGCTTGCCCTGCTGGCGCTTTTCGGGCCAGCCCACACCGCCGCGGCGGCCGAGCCGTTCCGCATCCTCATCTTCAGCAGGACCGCCGGCTTCCGCCACGATTCCATTCCCGAAGGGATCGCCGCGATCCAGGGGCTCGGGCGCGCGCACAGCTTCGACGTCGAGGCGACGGAGGATGCCGCGGCATTCGCCGAGGACAACCTCAAGCGATTCGCGGCGGTCGTTTTTCTCAATACGACCGGCGATGTGCTGAATGACGAGCAGCAGGGCGCGTTCGAGCGGTACATCCGCGCCGGCGGCGGATACGTCGGTGTGCATGCCGCCAGCGACACGGAATACGACTGGCCGTGGTACGGCCGGCTGGTGGGGGCGTATTTCAAGGGCCATCCCGCCATCCAGGAAGCGACGGTGTGCGTGCTCGATCGCGCCCACCCATCGACCTCGATGCTGCCCGAGCGCTGGGTCCGCACGGATGAGTGGTACACCTTCCGCGAGAGCCCGCGGGGGAAGGTGCACATTCTGGCGACACTCGATGAGACGACCTACGAAGGCGGGGGCATGGGCGGCGACCACCCCATCGCGTGGTGCCACGAGTTCCAGGGCGGCCGGGCGTGGTACACCGGCGGCGGGCACACGAAGGAAAGCTATGCCGAGCCGCTGTTCCTTCAGCACTTGCTGGGCGGCATCCACTGGGCTGGACACGCCGGACTTGAGGTCCCCCGAAGGTCCGGGTCAGACGTCAATGCAGCCGGGGATTCATCCGGGGGTGCATTCGGGGGTGCATCCGGGGGTGCATCAGGGGGTGCAACCGCCACGATCGATGACCACTACGAGAAGATCGTCCTCGATGCCCACGTGACCGACCCGATGGAGCTCGCGGTCGCGCCCGACGGCCGTGTGGTCTTCGTCGAGCGCGGCGGCGTGATCAAGGTGTGGAAGCCCGACACCCAGACCACCGTGCAGGCGGCGTACCTGGATGTCTTCACGGAGCTGGAGGATGGCCTGCTGGGCGTCGCCCTCGACCCCCGGTTTGCCGAGAACGGCTGGATCTACATCTACTACTCGCCCGATGATGGCATCCCGAGGAATCGTCTGTCGCGCATGACCATGGATGGCGATCTCATCTCGCCCGGCAGCGAGATCGTGATGCTCGAAGTGCCGACCCAGCGCCAGGAGTGCTGCCACAGCGGCGGCTCGATCACCTTCGACAGCGCCGGCAACCTCTATCTCTCCACCGGCGACAACACCAGCCCCTTCGCCTCCGACGGCTACACGCCGATCGATGAGCGGCCAGGCCGCATGCCGTTCGACGCCCAGAAGTCCTCCGCCAACACCCACGACCTGCGCGGCAAGATCCTGCGCATCACGCCCCAACCCGATGGCACGTACCGCATCCCGGATGGCAATCTGTTCCCGGCCGATGGCTCGCAGGGGCGGCCGGAGGTTTACGCGATGGGCTGCCGCAATCCGTTCCGGATTTCGGTAGACCCCCGGACGGGCACGGTTTACTGGGGCGATGTGGGGCCGGATGCTTCAGCCGCGCGCCAGGGCCGCGGGCCGGCGGGGCAGGATGAGTTCAACCGTGCTCCGGAGGCGGGCAACTTCGGCTGGCCGTACTTCATCGGCGACAACAAGGTCTACCACGACTACGACTTCGAGATGGATGCCCCCGGGGGCGGGGGCGCGTTCGATCCGGCCCAGCCGGTCAACGATTCGCCGAACAACACGGGCAGCCGCACGCTGCCGCCCGCGCGGCCCGCGTGGATGTGGTACGCATATGGAGCGTCGGCGGAGTTCCCCGAGTTCGGCGAGGGCGGGCGGTGCGCGATGGCGGGGCCGGTGTTCCACTACGACGAGGCCGCAGGCGGGCAGCCGGGCTACCGCGGCTTGCCGGCGTACTTCGACCGGACACTGTTCATCTACGAGTGGGCCCGCGACTGGATCATGGCCGTCAAGCTCGATGAGCGCGGCGACGTGCTGGACATGCACCGCATCTTCGGCGCGATGAAGTTCACCCGCCCCCACGAGATGGAGCTCGGGCCGGACGGCTGCCTCTACGTCATCGAGTGGGGCACGGGCTTCGGCGGCGGCAACCCCGATGCCCGGATCGTCCGCATCGAGCACTATCCCTCCGGCGACCGTCCGCCAGTGGCCCGCGCCAGCGCCGACCGGACCAGTGGGACGCTGCCTCTGACCGTGACCTTCGATGCGGCGGGCTCGCACAGCCGCAATGGTGATCGGCCGGTCGCGTTCGAGTGGGATTTCGATGGTGATGGTGTAATCGATTCGACCGAAGCCGCGCCGACGTTCACATATGAAAGGCCGGGGGCGCATGCCGCGCGCCTGACCGTCTCCGATGGCGCCACGCAGCGCGGCACGGCCAGCATCCCCATCGTGGCGGGTAACACGCGGCCGGTGGTGGAGATTCTCTGGCCGCCGGATGGGGGGTTCTTCTCGTTCGGCGATGAGGTGGAGTATCGCGTGCGGGTGGTCGATCCGGAGGATGGCGCCATCGACCCGGCGCGCATCATCGTGCAGCCATCACTCGGCCACGACACCCACGCCCATCCCTTGCAGGCCTACTCGGGCGCGGCAGGCCGGTTCCAGACCCTGCGCGATGATGGGCACGGCGAGGAGGCGAACCTGTTCACCGTGCTGGCGGCGACGTATGCCGATGGTGGGGCGGATGGGCTTCCGGGGTCGTTGACAGGCCGGGCCGAGGTGATCCTCCAGCCGCGGCGCAAGGAGGCGGAGTACTACACGGAATCGCGCGGCGTGCGGATCGTCAAGACCGACGATATCGCAGGCGGCGGGCAGGAGATCGTCTTCACGGCGCCCGATGACTACGCCATGTACGCGCCCGTGAACCTGATTGACATCGACACGGTGACCGCGCGCATCGCCACGGATGGCGGCGGGGGTGTGCTGTCACTGCGGGCGGATTCGCCGGACGGGCCGGTGGTGGCCCAGGCGAAGATTGAGCACGAGGGTTCGCTGCGCCTGGCGAAGGGCCTGCACCCGTTCCGCATCGAGTTCTTCCAGGCGGGCGGCGGGGCGGGACTGGTTCTCCGCATGCGCGGCGGGGGACTTGACAAGCAGGGAGTGCCAGCGGAAGTGCTGTTTCACGGATGGCGCGTGGGTCACGCCGGACCTGAGGTCCCCCGAAGGTCCGGGTCCGGGGGCGGGTCCGAGTCTGCATCCGGGGGCGCGCCACCCGATCGAGGCGCCCTGCGCCCTGCCGTGACCGTCGAGAACGCCGAGCCGGGCGTGCGCGTGGCGTACTACGCCCTGGGGCCGGTGGGGGAGATGCCGAAGTTCCATGAACTGGAGCCGTTCCAGGTGGAGACGGCCGTGACGGTGGAACTGGCCATGGGCGAAAAGGGCTTCGGATCATCGGACCGCCGCGACAACGTGGGCGTGGTGATCAGCGGCTACCTGTCGATCCCCGCGGATGGCGCGTACACGCTCTACCTGGAGTCCGATGACGGCTCGCGACTGCTGCTGGGCGAGGAGGTCATCATCAACAACGATGGCACGCACGCGATGGAGGAGAAGTCCTCGGACCTGTTCTGGCGGGAGGTGGAGATGCCGGTCACCGATCCGGGCGGGACGCGGGAGTTGTTCCTGGTCTACAGGCCCGATGGGAAGTCCGGGGGCGAATTTAAGGTGAACTGGCTGCACTTCCGGGGGCGGGGGGTGACGGCGGAGGGAGTCGGGGGGCACGACGAGGATTCTGAGCATTGACCGCATTGTAATTGGCGATTGGCCCCTCTTGGCCCTTCACAACTACCCACGGTTGTCGACAGAATGCGACAACTTATCAACAGCCAGATCCCGGAAACCACATTGCACCCCCAGCGGATGGCGTGGGAAGATTTCGACGTTGACCAAGTTGCCCCAGGGGCGTCGATAGGGTACTGTTCGGGCATCATCAAACGACTTGCCAACGGAGGCAAAAGATGGCTAGGCGACAAACCGACCAAGCGAGTTCACCGCGTCCTGCAAAGGTGCGGTATTTCGAAGTAGAGGGCAGTGACGAGACTATCCAGAAGGTGCTGGACACAGTCGAGCGCATGCGCAGGCCCATTGAGGTACTGCCACCGCCGGTCAAACGTCTGCCCGATAGCTCATCAGCCACTGTCGTCCCAACGCTTTTCGATGAGCAGGACGCAGTCAATGCCGATCTAGGCGAATCTGACGGAGAAGCTAGTGGTGAAACGTCGGCGGCACGCAACAAGCGGGGGCAAGGGGAGAAGCGCGACCATAACGCCGGCATTTCGCTGGTTGGAGATCTTGACTTCGTCCCCAACGGCAAGCTCTCGCTCAAGGCCTTCTTTGCGGAAAAGGCACCCCGCTTCCATGTGGATCAGGTGTTGGTGATTTGCTACTACCTTCAACACACCTTGGAGCTGGCCGCATTTGGACCGGGACAGGTTCTCTCTGGATTCAAGCACGTAGGGAAGCCCGTTCCACGTGACCTCTCGAAGACCATCCAGAATTTGAAGAAGAAGAAGGCATGGCTGAACTTCACTGACATCAACATCATTCGGGTCACCACCGAAGGCGACAACCATGTCGAGCACGAACTTCCGAAGAGCGGAATAACGGGCGACGATGGATCGAAGTAGCCGTGAATCTTGCACTGGCTGATTTCTGCGAGATCCTAAGGGAATTGGATAGATCAAACGCCGAAAGGGCGCTCGGTGTGCTTTGGTACCATGACCAAAAGGCGCCTGGTGTCGCTATGAAATCGGGTGCTCTCGCGAAGATACTGGACGATCACCGCGCCGGTACCCCGAACAGCACTTGGCTTGCTGAGCAAATTCGTGCAACACGACTAGCAAACGAATCGGCGAAGGGGTTCTTCCTCAAGCCTGGGTCACGCAAGATCATTCACGATTGGCTCCCGAATACTACTGCGCATGGGCAAACGAGCGACGCTCCTCCCGATTTCGCGTCCCTGGTTTCTGACGTGCGCATGCGACAGATCAACGAACGCCGCTGGAAGGAATGCGTAGTCTGCTTAGAGAATGGTGCCCCTCTCGCGGCGGTTGTGATGATGGGCGGTCTGCTCGAATCACTGTTCGTCTCGAAGCAGAAGGAGATCGCAGACAAGGGGGTACTTATCGAGGCCTCACGAGCGCCGCAATGCAAGGGCAAGAAAGTTCCGCTTCAACGATGGACTTTGAACGACTACATCGAAGTCGGTAATGAATTGGGATGGATTGGCGACGCGGCAAAGCGCGTGAGCACGGTTCTTCGCGACTATCGGAACATCATCCATCCGGAGATCGAGCACGCGCACAAGGCTTCCGTCGAGCTGGCCGACGCACGACTGATGTGGTCGGTGACCAAGAGCCTGATCTTGGAACTGCTCCAGTAGCCGATGGCTATGCATCTGGTATTCGACGTGAAGAGATGCCGTGACCAGATGGATGGGGCCAGTCACGCTTTGTTGAGTGCCCGCACCCGCCCGGCCAGCGGGCCTGCCGCCAGGACGTTCACGAAACGTGCAACCGCCGTGATGAGCGGGCAGTCGTGCGCGATCGCCAGCGCGAGGTACAGCCCGTCGTAGACCGTCCGGTCGTGCCGCAGGGCCAGCCGGATCGCCTCGGGCAGCAGGGGCGCGGCATCGTGGGGCTCGACAGGGAAACTCTGCATGTCGTGGACGATGCGCTGGGCCTCATCCGGGTGCAGGATGCCCCGGCGCGCCAGTTTCCACGCGACCTGGGCCACCTCGATCCAGAGCAGGTCCGGGGCGATCAGCGCGTAGGCCGGGTCGAGCAGCGCCCTGGCGTCAGCAGCGCCCTCCTCGGGCAGGAACCACTTGGCCGCGACGCTGGCGTCGATCACGACTGTCTTCATCGGTCCCGATCCTCGCGGATCAGTTCAGCGCTGTCGGGAACGTCCCGCCCTGCCAGCCGCGCGTGCCAGTCGTCGACCGATGCGCGGGCCTCGGCGAAGTTGCGGCGGGCATCGCGCTGAAGGGCGACATGCAGTTCCTGCTGAAGCGAGCGGCCGGAGCGCGCTGCGCGGGCCTGGAGCACTTTCAGCACATCGGGGTCGATCTCGCGGAGCAGGAGGTTGCGGGTGTTCTTTGTGCCGCGCGATTTGGCGGGGGCGGTGCGGGCCGATCTGGCGGACTTGGAGGTCTTGGCGCGGCGGTCGCGGCCCCGGGTCTTCCTGGAGTTGGTGCGATTGGTGGACATGCTGGATGATACCATTTCGATACCACGTGGGCAAGTGGGGGCGAACGAAGATCGCTCCCTCATGGTCGCGGCTCGTTTTGGAGATTCGCACGGGCAAGATGCCCGTGCCACCTCTGGATTGAAGACTCGCACAGGCGGGACGTCTGTGCCACCAGCGCCACACCCGGCGCTGTAGGATGCGCCCATGGCACTCCCCGACCTTCGCGAACAGGCGATTCAGCGCTCACCTGAGGATCTGCTGAAGCACTTGAACAACTTCGAGCTGGACCTGCGCTTCTCCGCGGGGATCTGGTTCTTTACTCCGCCCTTCAGCCGCTTTCACGCCAAGTACCAGCCGGACCTGACCATCGAGCAGCGGCTGGAGATCGCGGCCGGGCTGGCTGAATACGGATTGGTGGGATTGGAGGCCCATTACCCCAACGACGTCAACGAGGAGAACCTGGACGTGTGGAAAGCGTTCAGCCGCGACACCGGCATCCGGCTGATCACGGTCATTCCCCTGCTGTTCTGGGATGAGCAGTTCGAGTGGGGCTCGCTGTCCAACCCCATCAGGAAGCACCGCCGCGCTGCTGTCGAGCGGACGAAACAGGCCCTGGCACTCAACAAGGAACTCGACACGGACTTCGCGGTCGTCTGGCCCGGCATCGACGGCTACGAGAACCCCATGGGGATCGACTTCGCCTCGATGCGGCAGCGCTTCGCCGAAGGTCTGGCCGAGGCGATGGACTCAGTTCCGGGGGTGCGGATCGCCTTCGAGCCCAAGCCCTACGAGCCTCGGGGGCGCATCCTTTTCGGCACCACCCCGGAAGGCGTCCTCCTGGGCCACATGGTCGAGTCGATGCTCACACACCCCGACAACCGGACCCTGCTCGATCAAGGCCACGCACTGTGCTGCATGAACCCCGAGGTCGGCCACATCCTCATGGGCTTCGAGGACCTGGCGTACGCGTTTTCGTGGCCGCTCTCCGAGGGTCGCCTCGCCCACTCACACTGGAACAGCCAGCCGCTGGGCAACTACGACCAGGACCTCAACGTGGGCGTGGTCTCCCCCGAGCAACTGGAGGCGCTGCTCTACACGCTCAAGTTGCATGGCTACCGGGGCCACTTCGGCATCGACATCAACCCCGAGCGCATGCCCGTGGACACGGCCCTGCGCATCTCGATGGATGCGATCCGCGCCGCCAACGACCGGATCAACAACTTCGATCATGAGGCGATCATGTTCGCCCACGCCAATCCCGACCGGCCCGCGGTCCGCGGGTGGCTGGAGGCGTATCTCCTGCGCGCGCGGGCGCGCCGGCCGGAGATGCTGGTCCCCCTGAAGCGGCCGCTGTAGCGTGATTGCACCATGGCCGCAGCATCGCTCTTCCTCGGCATCGACATCGGCACGGGCGGCAGCAAAGCGCTCCTGATCGATGCGCAAGGGCGGGTGGCGGCGAAGGCCTTGACGGAGTATCCACTTTCGTCGCCGCGCCCGTTGTGGTCCGAGCAGTCGCCCGAGCAGTGGTGGGAGGCGACGATCGTCAGCATCCGCGCCGTCATCGCGCAGGCCGACATCGAGCCGCGCGCGATTGCTGGCGTCGGCCTGACGGGCCAGATGCATGGCCTCGTCCTTCTGGATGGGCGCGGCGGGGTCCTGCGCCCGGCAATCCTCTGGAACGACCAGCGCACGCAGGCCCAGTGCGAGGCGATCCACCAGCGCATCGGCCGTGAGCGCATCATGGCCATCACTGGCAAGCCGATGCTCACGGGTTTCACCGCGCCGAAACTGCTGTGGGTGAAAGACCACGAGCCGGAGGTGTACGCGCGGATCGCGCACATCCTCCTGCCCAAGGACTATGTGCGATACCGCTTGACCGGCGAGTTCTTCAGTGATGTCGCGGATGCATCCGGGACCTCGTGGTTTGATTGCCGCCGGCGGGCATGGTCCGAGGAGTTGATCGAAGCCCTGGAGATTCCGCGTGACTGGCTGCCGCAGGTGACTGAGTCGCCAGTGGCCAGCGCGAAGGTCAGCGTGGCCGGCGCTTCGGCGACGGGCCTGCTCGAAGGCACGCCCGTCATCGCCGGCGCGGGCGACCAGGCGGCTGAGGCGGTGGGCAGCGGCATCATCGCTCCCGCCCTCGGAATTGTGTCCGTCACCGTCGGCACATCCGGAGTGGTGTTCGCGGCGATGGGCGACTATCGCATCGACCCCACGGGCGGCATGCACGCGTTCTGTCATGCCCTTCCGGGGATGTGGCACGTGATGGGGGTGATGCTCTCGGCGGGGGGAAGTCTGCGGTGGTTTCGCGATGTGCTGGGAGGCGGGGCGACGTACGAGCAGATCATCGATTCAGCGCGGACCGTGCCGGCCGGGTGTGAGGGGCTGGTGTTCCTGCCGTATCTCTCCGGCGAGCGCACGCCCCACGCCGACCCGAACGCGCGCGGCGCCTTCGTCGGTCTGACCTTGCGCCACACGAAAGCGCACCTGGCCCGGGCGGTGCTGGAGGGGGTGACATTCGGCCTGCGCAATGCCTTGGACCTGGCGCGGCACATGGGGGTGGGCATCGAGCGGATCAGGGTGTCCGGGGGTGGGGCACGCAGTGCGTTCTGGAAGCAGATGATGGCCGACGTGTTCGCTGTGCCGGTCGCCTCGCCGCAGGTGGTGGAGGGCGCGGCATACGGGGCGGCGATCTTGGCGGCGGTGGGGGCGTGGGGATACCCAGGGGTGAGGGAGGCGGTGGCGGCAATGGTCAACGAAGGTGACGAAGTGCGGCCTGGGAGTCGGACCGGGGCTTATGAGGAGGTCTATGGCCTCTATAACGGCCTGTACCCGGCCCTGAAGCCGCATTTCGAGGCCGTGGCGACCGAGGCGGGGGCGATGTCCTGAGAGCGATCAGGAGTTCTCAATCGGTGTGAATTGAAGCCGTTTTCGGTTGACAGATATCGCTGCGGCTATTACCCTAACAAAGACCGACTATGAATGGAGGGAAACGCCAACTCGTGCGTCTGGCGGCGGAGATCCGCGCGGTCGAAGAGCGCTGGATCCTCGATGATCATGATCCGGAACTGCCAAGCGATGTTGAGACGCCGTTTGGCTGCCTGAGGCGCCGGCGTCTGCACGAGTGGCTGGGACTGGAGGCGATGTCGGGCCACGTCTGGGCGCCTCCGATGGCGGTGCTGTGCGATGCCGCGCAAAGGTCCAGGCGATCAGTCGGGATGGGGCTGATCGTCTGGGTCGGGCGCGCGGTGTGGCCGTACGCGATCCAGTTTGAGGATGAGGTGCTGTCGGATTGTCTGATGGTCGATCCGCCGGATTCGCGAGCGCGGCTGTGGGCGATCGAGGTAGCCCTGCGCAGCGAGG
>Ga0299906_10002703_pt1 | contig 14674 bp, 14 predicted proteins | sample RVTome_14_FD_200259 | JGI IMG/M metagenome (GOLD analysis project Ga0299906, IMG submission 200259) | Soil microbial communities from uranium-contaminated site in the Upper Colorado River Basin, Wyoming, United States - RVT145D125 (version 2) ... | reverse complement strand
ATGACCGCGCTGCAGAACTGCATCGAGGCGCCGCTGACCGTGCTGAAGCTCTCGAAGGACGAGGCGGTGGAGCGCGCCAAGGAGCTGTTGCGCCTGGTCGGGTTGACCGACAAGGTCGACCACTATCCCGGCCAGCTCAGTGGCGGCCAGCAGCAGCGCGTCGCCATCGCCCGCGCGCTCGCCATGCGCCCGAAGGTGATGCTATTCGACGAGGTCACCTCGGCGCTCGATCCCGAGGTGGTGGGCGAGGTCCTGGCGGTGATCCGCGACATCGGCCGGGAGTACAACCTCACCATGCTGATGGTGACGCACCAGATGGGTTTTGCCCGCGAGTTCTCCGATCGGATATGCTTCTTCTCCAACGGCGCCATCGTCGAGCACGGGTCGCCGGACCAGATCTTCAACAACGCCCGCCACGAGCGCACGCGGCAGTTCCTGCGGGCGGTCCTGGCGGGCCAGTAGCATCCGTGGGCCAGCCATGGCGCTGAGAGCTCTCCGCAAGACCCCCTCGCAGATCCGCTTCGAGACCATCTATCACGCGATCCGGCAGCGCATCTGCCTCGGCCACTACCCGCCCGGCGCGGCGCTGATGGAGCAGGAGCTGGCGCGCGAGTTCAACGTCAGCCGCACGCCGGTCCGGCGCGTGCTGACGCGGCTGGAGTCCGAGGGCCTGATCGAGAGCCGCCACGGTGCGGGCACCTTCGTCACCCGCATCGACGTCGAGCTGCTGTCCGAGGCCTACCAGTTCCGCATGGCGCTGGCGGCGCTGGCCGGGCAGCTCTCGCCGATCCGCCCCGATGCCGCCTTCCTGGCGCAGCTCGAGCAGTTGTTGGCCGACTGCGAGGCGGCCAAGCTGGCGGGCACGCTGGAGCGCTTCGCCATCCTCAACATGACCTTCTCGCAGATGTGCTACCAGCTGATCGGCAACCGCCCGCTGGCGCGCATCTCCGAGCAGCTCTACTTCCTCACCTCGCGCATCATGCTGGAGCTGACGCCACCCGATAAGCTGGAGGCGGAGTTCGACTTCTTCATCCTGGAGATCCGCGAGGTGCTGGCGGCGCTGCGCATCGGCGACATGGAAGCCCACGGCTACATCCGCCGCGCCCACCTCTCGATGAACGTCACCCGTCTCATGCTCTACAAGCAGGCCGCGGGCGAGATGGCGCCGAAGCGGCTGGTGGCGGGGTAGCGCTTGCGGCCCATCCTTCGAGACGCGGTGCTTCGCACCGCTCCTCAGGATGAGGACCTTCGTTTGTCTCCAAACCCAGCGACCTCATCCTGAGGAGGCCGCGCAGCGGCCGTCTCGAAGGATGTGCCACCAGGCACAGCTCAGGCCGCGGAGCACTCCGCGCGGCCGCAGGTGGCGCTGCCGGCCGGCATGTAGGTGCCGCAGCCGGGACAGGGCCGCATCTCCTCGATGGCCGGGCGCTGCGCCGCAGCCGCGGGCCTGGAGCGCGCCGCCTGGCGCGCCGCCTTTACTTCCGCTTCGGCGCGCGCGCGCGCCTGGCGCTCCTGGAAGGCCTTGATGCGGCCGGCGTAGCGGAAGCCGGCGATGACCGCGCCGATGATGCCCATCAGCACGGCGATCTTGGCGAGCGAGATGCCGAACATCGCCTCAGAGCCCGAAGCGGTTCCAGAGGAAGCGCTCCTCGATCGCGGCGAGCAGCCCGGCGCCCGCCTCGACGAAGCGGTCCTCGCGCTCCGCCGTGCGCCCGCCCAGGAGGCTGCCGAGCCAGGAGCGCTTCCGCTCGATCGGCACCAGGCGCACCTTCGAGCCGAAGCGCTCGCGCAAGACGCCGCGCAGCTCGCCCAGCGCGTCGGCCAGGCCCATGCGCACGGCGCTCTCGCCGGTCCAAAAGGCACCGGAGAAAAGTTCGGCCTCGCTGCCCTTCAGCTTGAGGCCGCGGCGTTCCTTCACCCAGGCGATGAAGCGGCGATGGATCTCGCCCTGCAGCGTCTTCAGGTGCTCGACCTCCTCGGCCTTCTCGGGCCGGAAGGGATCGAGCATGCCTTTCTTCTCGCCCGCGGTGTGGACGCGCCGCTCGATGCCGAGCTTGCGGATCGCCTCGGTGAAGCCGAAGCCGCCGGAGACCACGCCGATCGAGCCGACGATGGAGCTGGCGTCGACCACGATCTCGTCGGCTGCGGCGGCCAGCCAATAGCCGCCCGAGGCCGCGACGTCCTCGACGAAGGCGATGACCGGCAGGTTCTTCTCGCGGCTGAGCTGGCGGATGCGCCGCGCGATCAGCGAGGACTGCACGGCCGAGCCGCCCGGCGAGTTGATGGTCAGCGCCACGGCGCGCGCGCCCGGCATGGCGAAGGCCTTCTTCAGCGACGGCGCGACGCGCTGCAGCGACAGCCCGCTGCCGCGCAGCGGCGTCTGCCCGGCGGAAAGCACCCCGGCGAGGCGCACGACCGGCACCACCTGCGGCGTTGGCAGCAGGTGCAGACGCTGCAACAGGCGGGAAAGTCCCATGCTTTCTACTTGGCACGCCTAGGGCCCGAGGTCCAGCGCGGCGCCCGCGCGCAGTATGGCCTCGGCCTCGGCGGTATAGGCGGCGCCCCTGTGCAGCACGAGCCCCGGCAGCAGACGCGCCGGCGCACGGCTGCCCTTGACCGCGGCCAGCAGCACCCGCTTGGCCGGCTGGCCGGCCCTGGGCCAGAGCGGGAAGATGCGCACACCGCCCGCACCCCTCTGCAGCGCCGCCAGGAGCGCACCCAGGCGGTCGGCACGATGCACCAGCGTCAGCCTGCCGCGTGGCCTCAGCCAGGCGAGCGCCCGGCCGATCCAGCCGGCGAGCTCGAGGCTGCTCTCCAGGTGGGCGAGGCTGCGACCCGGGTGGGCAGTGGGCCAGCCGGTGCCGGCGGCCAGATGCGGCGGATTGCTGAGCACGGCATCGAAGCTGCCCTCGGGCAGCGCCGGGTGGCCTTCGGCTGCATCGCCGCGATGCACGGCGAAGCGATCCGCCACGCCGTTCAGCCGCGCGTTCTGGTCCGCCAGCGCGGCGAGCACCGGCTGCAGCTCGAGACCGTCCACCCGGAGATCGGGACGGCGCGCCAGCAAGCAGAGCGCGGCTGCGCCCACGCCGCAGCCGAGATCGAGTACACGACCTTGCGCCGGCGGCGCAATGGCGGCCGCAAGCAGCACGGGATCGATCGCCACGCGGTAGCCTGCGGCGGGCTGCAGCAATTGCACGCGTCCGCCGAGCAGTCGGTCGAGCGTGGCGTCGGGCGGCGCGGTTGCATCGCTTCGCAAGGACGAGGTCCCCCTATCGCGCTGGACGGCGGCAGCTTGACCGCTGCCCGGCGCTCCCTATGCTCTGCCGAGGGTGGGGCGAAAGGGAAGCATCTTGGTTCTGGCGGCAAGCCGCACGGCACTACAGGCAGAGCGAGAGTCGGCAGCGAACGCACAGGCGCACAACGGCCTGGAGCGCCTGCAGGCGCTGGTGGCCGACGATCTCGCATGCGTCAACCGGCTGATCGTCGACAAGATGCAGTCCGAGGTGGCGCTGATTCCGCAACTCGCGGGACATATCGTCGCCGCCGGCGGCAAGCGGCTGCGCCCGCTCCTGACCCTGGCGACCGCACGGCTTTGCGGCTACGCGGGCACGCGCCATCATGCGCTTGCCGCCTGCGTCGAGTTCATCCACACCGCCACGCTGCTGCACGACGACGTGGTCGACGAGAGCGCGCTCCGGCGCGGCCGCGCCACGGCGAACGCGATCTGGGGCAACAAGGCCTCGGTGCTGGTCGGCGACTTCCTGTTCAGCCGCGCCTTCCAACTGATGGTCGAGGACGGCTCGCTCGAGGTGCTGGCGATCCTCTCCAACGCTTCGGCGGTGATCGCCGAGGGCGAGGTGCAGCAGCTGCTGACCGCCAACGACATCGAAACCACCGTTGCCGACTACCTGAAGGTGATCGGCGCCAAGACCGCGGCGCTGTTCGATGCCGCCTGCCGCATCGGCGCGGTGGTGGCCGAGCGCCCGGCGGCGGAGGCGGAGGCGCTCGGCACCTTCGGCCAGTCGCTCGGCATGGCGTTCCAGCTGATCGACGACCTGCTCGACTACACGGCGCGCGAGACCGAGCTGGGCAAGACCGTCGGCGACGACTTCCGCGAGGGCAAGCTGACCCTGCCGGTGGTGCTGGCGATCGAGCGCGCCCAGCCGGCCGAGCGTGCCTTCTGGCAGCGCGCGCTGGAGGATCTCGATCAGCGCGACGGCGACCTGGAGCAGGCGATCCTGCTCTGCGAGCGTCACGGCACACTGGCGGAGACCCTGGCGCTGGCCGGCCGCTACCGCGACCAGGCCCTGGAGGCGCTGGCGCGCTTCCCCGCCTCGCCGTTGCGCGAGACCCTGGAAGAGGTCGCGCGCTTCACCGTCGACCGCGGCTACTGAGCGCGCGCCAGTCGGCGCCTTAGCCCTTTCTTTCCGTCATCGCCGGGCTTGACCCACCGCTGTCCGGCTAAGGCCAGATCGGTTCTTGCACAGCCGTCGCAATCCTCCCTCTCCCCGCTTCGCGGGGCGAGGGAGGACTTCAGCGCCTGCGCGCAAACCGAGCCACGGCACCGCAGAAACACAAACGTCATTGACGGAACGTCTTGAGTATACCTCGGATGTTGCCAAAGCCGGACGGCAGTGGGCTTGACCCGGCGATCCGGCGCTTTGTCATCGACCTCGACAACGCTGGATGCGCGGATCGAGTCCGCGCATGACGGTCTGGGAATTTCCTCCGCGGTTATCTGACTTCCGAAAGGCCCCGCAAGCGAAAAGCGCCGACCGTCCGCTGACGATCGGCGCTCCGTCCCTCTAAGGCGCGGCTGGCCGTGATGGTCGGGGAGAGAGGATTCGAACCTCCGGCCCCTGCGTCCCGAACACAGTGCTCTACCAGGCTGAGCTACTCCCCGTGGGTAGCCGGCCTCACTTCGGGCGGCGGTGTATAGCTCGCGTCCGCTGCCTTGGCAACAGATCGCCGATCCCCGGCCTCTGCACAATAATCGGGCAGCATTCCCTGTTGTCGCTGCCAGCAGGCGGCGGCTAAGGTGCCGCGCAGGGGGCCGTTCCAACCGCCGCGGTACTTGGCGGTCTGTCACTGCTCCGGATCGCAGTTCCACCGCAGGGTGCTAAAGACACCACGTCTGGGAGGAGACAGCTCATGCATTTCGGCAAGGTTTTCGCCACGGCGGCTGGCGCCGTCGCGTTGTCCGCGCTGCTGGCCGGCGGGGCAGCCAAGGCGCAGTCCGTTCAGTGGGACATGCAGTCGACCTATCCCGGCTCGCTGACCCAGCTCGGCACGCTCGGCATCTACATCCAGGACCAGATCGCCCTGGTCTCCGGCGGCGACATCAAGCTCACCTTCCAGGAGCCGGGCGCCATCGTGCCCGCGCTGGAGGTATTCGATGCGGTGGCCACCGGCGCCGTCGATGCCGGCTGGTCGACGCCGGGCTACTGGGCCGGCAAGGTGCCTTCGCTGCAGCTCTTCTCCGCCGTACCCTTCGGCCCTGGAGCCGGCGAATACTTGGCCTGGATGTTCTTCGGCGGTGGCGAAGCAATGATGCAGGAGATCTACGCTCCTTACGGCATCCACTCGGAAACCTGCGGCATCATCGCGCCCGAGGCCTCCGGCTGGTTCAAGAAGGAGATCACCTCCGTCCAGGACCTGCAGGGCCTGAAGATGCGGTTCTTCGGACTGGGCGCCAAGGTGATGGAGAAGATGGGTGTCGCCACGCAGCTGCTGGCCGGCGGCGACATCTATCCGGCGCTCGAGCTCGGCACGATCGACGCCACCGAGTTCTCCATGCCGGCCATCGACCTGAAGCTCGGCTTCTACCAGGTCGCCAAGCACTACTACTTCCCCGGCTGGCACCAGCAATCGACGCTGTTCGACTTGATGATGAACAAGGACGCCTACGACGCGCTCACCGACACGCAGAAGGCGCAGATCAACTCGGTCTGCGGCGACGCCATCCGCTACGGTCTGGCCGAGGGCGAGGCGATCCAGTTCGCCGCGCTGCAGGAGCTGCAGAAGAACGGTGTGCAGATTCACACCTGGCCGCCGGAAATCCTGGCGGCGCTGGAGACCGCCTGGGGCGAGGTCGTCGCCGAGCTGGTGGCCACCGATGCAGAGTTCGCGCGCGTCTGGGAGTCGCTCTCCGCCTTCCGCGCGAGCTACAAGACCTGGAAGGACCTGGGCTATCTGAAGTAGCCGTTCCGCGCCGGGGCGCCGGTCACCGGCGCCCCGGCCGCTTCCGGCGACGCGGCTGCGGCGGCTCGCCGTCAGCAGCGCCGTTTTCCCTCGGCGGCAGGCGATCACCATGCTGGCACTACTGCGTACAAGCCGGGCCCTGGCGTGGGCCGCCGATGCGCTCGGCCGCTGCGCCTCCTGGCTGTTCCTGCCGATGATGCTGGTGATCGTCTACGACATCGTCCAGCGCAAGGTGCTGACCTACTACCCGTCCTTCCAGTCCTCCTCGCTCTACGACTTCCTGCCCTCGACGAAGCTGCAGGAGGGCGAGTGGCACCTGCACGCCTTTCTCTTCCTCTTCTGTCTGGGCTTCGCCTACGTGCGCAACGGGCACGTCCGCGTCGAGCTGGTGCGCGATCACCTGAGCCCGCGCACCCGTGCCTGGATCGAGGTGATCGGCTGCCTCCTGTTCCTCCTGCCCTTCTGCCTGATGGTGATCTATTTCGGCTATGGGCAGTTCCTGCGCTCCTACGCGATGAACGAGGCTTCCTCGGCCACCACCGGCCTGCCCTGGCGCTGGGTGATCCGCGCCGGCATGCTCGTCGGCTTCTTCTTCCTGGTCGTTGCCGGTGTGTCCGTACTGCTGAAGCACATCGTCTATCTCTTCGGCCCGCCGGAGCTGCGCAGCCAGGTCAACGACTTCGTCGAGGTCAGCGAGATCGAGATCCTGAAGAAGGACGTCGAGCAGGAGCTCTCCGAGTACGAGAAAGCCAGGCGGGGGCAATAGGCCATGGAATGGATGGACCTGCTGCCCGGCATGATGTTCGTCGCGATGGCAGTGCTGATCTTCACCGGCTACCCGGTGGCCTTCGTGCTGGGCGGCATCGGGCTGGCCTTCGGGCTGATCGGCATCGGCATGGACCTGTTCAACGTCGCCAAGTTCGGCGCGGTCTACGGCCGGATCTACGGCGGGTCGATCGAGAACATCGTCCTGGTGGCGATCCCCATGTTCATCTTCATGGGGGTGATGCTGGAGAAATCCGGCATAGCCGAGGATCTGCTCTACACCCTGCAGATCCTGACGCGCGCGATTCCCGGAAGTTTAGCGCTTTCGGTGACGCTGCTTGGCACGATCCTCGCCGCCACCACGGGCATCATCGGTGCCTCGGTCGTGCTGCTGACGCTGATGGCGCTGCCGATCATGCAGCAGCGCGGCTACAGCCTGCCGCTCGCCTGCGGCACCATCGCCGCGTCCGGCACGCTAGGCATATTGATTCCGCCCTCGATCATGCTGGTATTGATGGCCGATCTGATGAGCGTGCCGGTCGGCACGCTGTTCCTCGGCGCCATCGTGCCGGGCCTGCTGCTGTCCGGACTCTACGTCGTCTACATCATCACCGTGGCAATCGTGCGGCCCAGCATGGCGCCGAAGCTGGGCAAGGACGTCGGGCCGCGCGGCGCGGCGCTTGCCGGCATGGTGCTCAAGACTTTCCTGCCGCCGGTCTTCCTGGTCACCCTGGTGCTGGGTTCGATCTTCGCCGGCTTCGCCACGCCGACGGAGGCGGCCGGCGTGGGCGCGCTCGGCGCCACGCTGCTTGCCCTCTTCAAGCGCCGGCTCTCGCTGCCGGTGCTGCGCGACGTGCTCTACCGCTCCGCGCTGACCAACGCGATGCTGTTCGGCATCTTCGTCGGCGCCACCTGCTTCTCCTACGTCTTCAACCGGCTGGGCGGCCACGCCTTCGTCCAGCACCTGATCTATTCGCTCGACATCGGCCCCTGGGGCGTGCTGGCGATGATCATGCTGGTGGTCTTCTTCCTCGGCTTCTTCATCGACTGGATCGAGATCACGCTGATCGTGCTGCCGGTCTTCGCGCCGATCATCGCCAAGCTGGATTTCGGCGGCCACATCGAGGCCGTGGCCTACGTGGTGCCCTGGTTCACCATCCTGCTGGCGGTCAACCTGCAGACCTCGTTCCTCACACCGCCCTTCGGCTTCGCGCTCTTCTACATGAAGGGCGTGGCGCCGCCGGGCGTGAAGATCCAGCACATCTACCTGGGCATCATTCCCTTCGTGCTGCTGCAGATGCTGGGCGTCGGCCTCTGCATCCTGATCCCGGAGATCGTCACCTGGCTGCCGGAATCGGTGCTGGGCTAGCCGCGGCGCCGAAGGAGCGGCACTGGCCGGCCCCCGACACAGCCGTCAGCGCAGGTCGCGGTCGTGGTAGAAGCGCTCGGCGGCGGGATGCAGCGGGGCGGAGAAGCCCGCGCCGCTCATCGACTCCGCGCTCAGCACCTGCAGCGTCGGGTGTTGCATGCGGAAATCCTCCAGCTCGTCAAACACCGCCTTCAGCACGGCATAGGCGTCGTCCTCGCTGAGCGCCGAGGTGGTGACCAGAGTCGTTATCAGGCCGAAGGAGCTGACCGGGTCGCCGAAGCCTCGGTACATCCCGGCCGGCACGGTCGCCTTGGCGTAGAACGGCCAGGTGGCGACCAGGCGGTCGACCGCCTCGCCCTCGATGTCGATCAGCACCGCACCGCAGAGATCGACCGCTTCGGCCACCGCCCCGTTGGGATGGGCAACGGGGATCAGGAAGGCATCGATCTCGCCGGCGCAGAGCGCGCCGGCCTGCGCTTCCACCAGCAACTCCACGGGGATGACCTCGGGAAACTGCAGCTGCTCCAGCAGGCTGCGGCCGAAGCCGTTGATGCCGCTGCCGGCCGGCCCGATGGAGAGCCTTTTGCCGGAGAGGTCGCCGAGCGCGAAGATGCCGCTCTTGGCGCCGGCCACCAGCGTGATGACCTGCGGCTGCAGCAGGAGCAACGCGCGCAGCGCCTCGAAGGGGCCGGAAATCCCTTCCGCGCTGCCGTTGGCGGCATGATAGACCCAGTCGGACTGCACGACGGCGAGGTCGAGCGTGCCGGCGGCCAGGCGTTCCAGGTTCTCCTGCGAGCCCTCGGTCTCCTCCACCAGGCAGCGCAGGCCGTTGACCTCCTGCCAGCGGTTGATCTCGCGGCAGATTGCGCCGGCCGCGGGGTAGAAGGTCCCCGCCACAGGCGCCGAGCCGATCACGATGAGCCGCGGCTGCACCGGCGCCGCGGCGGCCGGCTCGGGCGAGGGTTCAACCGGTGTCGGCTCGCTCTGCTGCTGCTGCTTCAGGCCGAGATCGGGCGGCGGCACCTGCGCCCGCAGCGGCCCAGCCGCGGCCGCCAGCAGGCAGAGCCCGAAGAGGACTGGTCGCAATGCTGCGGTCACGTCCAAGGCTTCTCCCAAAAGGGGGCGATCTTGCCCAGCCGATCCCGCCGTGGCTAGCGGGGAATCCGCCCGGCCGCCGGCGCCTTCGGCATCTTGTAGGCCTTCGTCCCGCCACCTAGTGTCGCGCAGAAAAGCGGGGCTGGGGGCGAAGCCGGGACCATGGACCTGAAGCAGCATATCCGTTCGGTGCCGGACTTCCCGAAGCCCGGCATCCTCTTCTACGACATCTCCACCCTGATCGGGAACGCGGCGGCCTGGCAGGAAACCGTGCGGCGGTTGAGCCACGCGGTCTCGCAGCATCGTCCCGACGTGCTGGCCGGCATCGAATCGCGCGGCTTCCTGGTGACGGCGCCCTTGGCCTACCAGCTCGGGCTCGGCTTCATCATGGTGCGCAAGAAGGGCAAGCTGCCCGGCTCCACCATCCCTTACACCTACGACCTCGAGTACGGCAGCGACACGCTGGAGGTGCAGGCCGACGCGATTCGGCCGGGCCAACGCGTCGTGCTGCTGGACGACCTGCTGGCGACCGGCGGCACCATGCGTGCGGCCACGACGCTGCTGCGCAAGGTGGGCGCCAGCGTGGCGGGTGCAGCGGTGCTGATCGAACTCACCTTCCTGAACGGGCGCGGCAAGCTCGACCTGCCGCTGACGGCACTGCTCTCCTACGACTCCTGAGCCGAGGCGAAGCGCGCGACGAAGGCGAGCAGCGCGCGGTCGCGGCCGCGCGGCGCGATCAGTCCCAGGCCGCGCGGCAGGCCGTCCGGGCCGCGGTCGGGCAGCGTGACCTGCGGCAGGCCGCAGAGCCCGGCGATGGCAGTCAGACTGAGCGTGCGGTTGCGCCAGGCCGTGCGCGCCTCGCCGGTCTCGCCCAGCAGCGGCGGCGCGCCGGGGGCGGCGGGCAGCGCCAGCAGCGCGTCCTCGCCCAGCGCTTCGTCCAGCCACTGCCGAAAGCGACTGCGCCGCTGCTGCGCCGCCGCCTCCGCCGCGGCGTCGAGCGAGGCCGCCCAGGCGAAGCGCTCGGCGACGTCGGGCCCGAGGCGCGGGCGTTCCGCCAGGACCCAGCGGCCGATGCCGCGCGCGATCTCGCGGCCCTGGATCGTGCGCATGTCGACCAGCCGTTGCGGCAGGCCGCCGTCGGCATCGAAGCTCAGCGTCTGCCGCTTGCCGAGCCGCCGCTCCAACCGGTCGACCGCTGGGGCGAGCGCGGCCCCGGTCCCGGCATCGGCCAGCGCCCAGGCGGCCGGGGCCACCAGGAGGCGGCGGAAGGGCCGGCCGGCCGGCCGCTGCGGCAGCAAGGCGGCGCCGATGCGGCCCAGCATGGCGGCGTCGCGCGCGAACCAGCCGACGGTGTCGAAGGAAGCGGCGAGGTCCATCACGCCGTCGAGCGGGATCGCACCGTGCGTGGGCCTGAGGCCGTAGAGGCCGCAACAGGCGGCTGGCACCCGTATCGAGCCGCCGGTGTCGCTGCCGAGTGCGGTGTCGGCCAGGCCCGCCGCCACCGCGGCGGCCGAGCCGGAGGATGAGCCGCCGGGGATGCGGCCGGGCGCGTTCACGTTGGTGGGCGTGCCGTAGTGGTGATTCTCGCCAGCGAGGCTGTAGGCGAACTCGTCGGTGATGGTGCGCCCGACCAGACGCGCCCCCGCGGCGAGCAGGCGCTGCACCGCCCAGGCATGGCGCGCGGCGGGCTGCTGCCGCTGCGCGTAGTCCGGGTTGCCGCAGCCGGTGACGAAGCCCGCCACATCGAAGATGTCCTTGGCGAGAAAGGTGACGCCGGCGAGCGGCCCGACCGCCGCGCCGGCGAGGTCGGGCTGCGGCCCCGGCACGAGCGCGCCCAGCGAATCCCTGGCGTCCATCGCGCGACATTAGGCGCAGGCGGCGCGCTCGCGCCACCCTCGACACTCGGGCGGCGCTGCGGCACCTATGGCGCCCCGGGAGGTGGGCACATGAGCGAAGAACTTGCCGGCCTGAGTGCGACCGCACTGCTGCACGGCTATCGCCGCAGGCAGTTCTCGCCGCTGGAGGCCGTAGAGGCGGTGCTGCGGCGCATCGCCCGGCTCGATCCCAGGCTGAATGCCTTCATCCTGCTCGATCCCGAGGGCGCGCTGGCCGCCGCGCGCGCCGCGACGGAGCGTTGGGCGAGGCGCAAGCCGATCGGCCGCATCGACGGCGTGCCGACCACGGTCAAGGACCTGATCCTGACCAAGGGCTGGCCGACGCTGCGCGGTTCCAAGGCGGTCGATGCGCAGCAGCCCTGGACCGAGGACGCGCCCACCGTGGCGCACCTGCGCGCCGAGGGCGCGATCTTCCTGGGCAAGACCACCACACCGGAGTTCGGCTGGAAGGGCGTCACCGACTCGCCGCTGACCGGCATCACGCGCAACCCCTGGAATCCGGCGAAGACGCCGGGCGGCTCCTCCGGCGGCGCCGCCGCGGCCGCCGCGGCCGGCCTGGGCGCGCTGCACATCGGCACCGACGGCGGCGGGTCGATCCGCATCCCCGCGGGCTTCAGCGGCATCGTCGGCCTCAAGCCCTCTTTCGGCCGCGTGCCGGCCTTCCCCGCCAGCCCCTTCGGCACGCTCGCGCACATCGGCCCGATGGCGCGCAGCGTCGCCGACGTCGCACTGATGCTGACCGTGATGGCGCAGCCGGATTCGCGCGACTGGTATCAGTTCCCGCATCCTTGCCAGGATTTCCGCCACGGCCTCGATGGCGGTGTCGGCGGCCTCCGGATCGCCGTGGCGAGGACGCTTGCGGGCGCCGCCGTCGACCCCAAGGTGGCCGCACTCGTGGCCAAGGCGGCCGGCCGCTTCGCCGAGCTGGGCGCGGTCGTCGAGGAGGCGGCGCCGGACCTGCCGGATTGCAATCCGATCTTCCAGATCCTCTGGTTTAGCGGCGCGGCCAATCTGCTGCGTGCCTACACGCCCGAGCAGAAGGCGGCGATGGACAAGGGCCTGGTCGAAGTCGCGGACGAAGGTGCCCGCATCGGCATCCTCGACTATCTCGCCGCGCAGAAGGCGCGCGAGGCGGTCGGCCAGACCATGAAGGCCTTCCACCGCCGCTACGACCTCTTGCTGCTGCCGACCCTGCCGGTGGCCGCCTTCGACGCCGGGCTCGAACGACCGCCGGGACAGGGCCGCTGGACCGATTGGACCCCGTTCACCTACCCCTTCAACCTCTCGCAGCAGCCGGCAATCTCCGTGCCGGCCGGATTGACGGCGGACGGCCTGCCGGTCGGGCTGCAGATCGTCGGGCCGATGCACGACGACGGGTTGGTGCTGCGCGCGGCCGCAGCCTACGAGAGCGTCGCCGGCCCCTTCCCGCTGCCGAAGCTGTAGGTCGGGCCCGGCGCTCACGGCACATCCTTCGAGACGGCCGCTGCGCGGCCTCCTCACGATGAGGTCAGAAGGTTTGTAAACAAGCGACAGACCGCATCCTGAGGAGCCCTGCAAAGCAGGGCCCGCTCGAAGGATGTGCCAAGGAGCCAGCGCTCCCCGCGCGCGCAGCGCCGCCGCCACGCAGAAAGAAAGCGCCGGCCGCGGGGGGATGCGGTGCGGCCGGCGCCCCTCTCCTGGTCTCGACTGGCGCGGCGGCGCTAGGCCGCCTCGGAGTCGGCACGGGACTTGTGGATATAGGCGCGTTGGCAGTGCTGGCTGCAGTAGGACTTGCCCGGCACCACCTCGGCACCGCAGAAGTGGAAACTGGCATCGCCCGGGTCGCCGATCGGCCAGAGGCAGGCCTTGATGCCGCGTGCCACGCGGCGGGTCGGCAGCAGCGGCCCCGTCGGCGGCGCGCTCGAGGGCTCAACCGTGGCAGCGGCCGGTGCCGGGTTCCCCGGCTTCTCGCTGAGCGCGGCCAGCGCCTGGCTCGGCTTGGCGTGGTGGCGACGCACCGGCAGCGTGAAGGGCTTCGGCAGCACCGCCATGCGGCGCACCGGCGGGCGCGCGCCCTTGCGGATCGGCGAGGGCCGCGCCGGCAGCTTCAGCCGGTGCGCCTTGCCGACCACGGCATTCTTCGAAACGCCAAGCTGGCGGCCGATGGCGGAGGCGGAAAGACCTTGGTCCCACAGCTTGCGCAGCTGCTCGATGCGGTCATCGGTCCAGGTGACGACTTCGTTCATGGCCGGACTCCCCAATCTGTCGCGACGGCCACGCTCCAAGATGTAGAGGCAATAGCGATATCTTGGGCTTGACTTCGTATTGACCACAATATCGTGAGGGTCGGAGAGCGTCGAGTCCCTTCGATTCGTGATGCTGTGGAAAAGCCGGGGATAGACTGCTAGAGCCCTGCGATGCCCGCTTTGCCACCCCGCGAACGCGCCGATCTGCGGCCCCTCCTGCTCGCCATCCTCGCCATGGTCGCGGTGGTGACCGCCTCCAACTACCTGGTGCAGTTCGAGATCAACGAGTGGCTGACCTGGGGCGCCTTCACCTACCCGGTGTCCTTCCTGGTCACCGACCTGGTGAACCGCGCCTACGGCCCCGGGCGCGCGCGGCTGCTCGTGGCGGTCGGCTTCGCCGTCGCCGTCGCGCTGTCGCTCTCGCTGGCACCCTGGCGCATCGCCGTCGCCTCGGGCGGCGCCTTCCTCCTGGCGCAGCTGCTGGACATCCAGATCTTCGACCGTCTGCGCCGGCAGCGCTGGTTCCTCGCCCCCTTTATCTCCTCGGCGATCGCCTCGGTGCTGGATACCTACGTCTTCTTTGCCGGCGCCTTCGCCGGCGAGGCTGTGCCCTGGCACACCTGGGCGGTGGGCGACCTCGCGGTGAAGCTCGCCATGGCGTTCCTCATGCTGGCGCCCTTCCGCCTGCTGATGCCGAGGATCGGGCCGTTGCGAACCGGCACGGCTTAGACATCGCCAGCGCCGCCGCCAGCGACGACGGCGTCAAGCAAGCGCGAGCAACAGGCCGACCAGCACCAGCGCCAGCGCGGCCGCCAGCAACCGGCTGTCGGACCAGCCGCCGAATGCACGGCCGAACAGATCGCTCCGCCGCGCCATCGGCAGGCTCTCCATGGCCGCGGCGGGGGCGAACCTGCTGATCGCCGCCATGATCGCAAAGGCGATGACGAAGATGGCCATGGCCATGTACGTGAAGTGCACCGGGGGAAGTCCAGCGGCGGCCCAGAGGCCGAGCACCTCCTTTGCCACGAAGAGCGCGAGCCCGGTCGAGATGCCGCCGGCGAGCGCCCAGAAGGCTCCGGCGGCGGTGAAGCGGGACGAGAAGAGGCCGCCGAGATAGACGGCAA
>Ga0299906_10002702_pt1 | contig 14679 bp, 11 predicted proteins | sample RVTome_14_FD_200259 | JGI IMG/M metagenome (GOLD analysis project Ga0299906, IMG submission 200259) | Soil microbial communities from uranium-contaminated site in the Upper Colorado River Basin, Wyoming, United States - RVT145D125 (version 2) ... | reverse complement strand
AGAAAAGCCTTCATTCGCCGAGGACCGCCGAAGGGACGGGTGGACCGGCGTTGGATGAGGCGCGCCGCTGTGCATGCCGCGCTGCACGCGGTCCGTCGCTGAACGCGCCGCGAAGAAATCATCAATTTCAGAAGGCCGCCGAGAACGTACACCCGGAGGAGGAGCTGGCGTGCGCCGGAGCTCCGCACTCCAGCACCTCGGCGTACTCGGCGATTGAAAGCTTTTCTGGACCCTGCCCCGCCGAACGCTTGTGTCTCGCGGCGGCGCTCGACCCCGATGTCGCGGCATGGGGATCGCGGCGCGCACAAACGGGCAGCGGCCGGCGCCGCGCTGCTCGATCCAGGCGGCGGCGCCGAGGTGCACAATGAACGATCGATTGATCCCGTTCCACGACCGGCCGGACGCCGGACGTCGGCTGGCCGACCTGCTCTCGAAGTACGGCGGCCGCGATGATGTGCTCGTCCTCGCGCTGCCGCGTGGCGGCGTGCCCGTCGGCTTCGAGGTGGCGCAGCGGCTGGCCGCTCCGCTCGACGTCTTCGTCGTCCGCAAGCTGGGTGTGCCCTGGCAGCCGGAGCTCGCGATGGGCGCGCTCGCCAGCGGCGGCGTCCTCGTTCTGAATCCGGAAGTCGCCGGCGCGCCGGACATCGATCGCGAGACCATCGGGCAGGTGGTCGAGCGCGAACGGCGCGAGATCGACCGGCGCGAGAGATCGTATCGCGGCGATGTCCCGCGGCCGGCTGTGGAGGGCCGCGTCGTCATCCTCGTGGATGACGGGATCGCGACGGGTTCCACCATGCGCGCGGCGGCTCAGGCAGTTCGCGAGCTGAAACCGAAGAGGATCGTCATTGCCACACCGGTCGCGCCACCGGGCGCGCGCGAGCGGCTTCGGACCGATGCGGACGAGTTCGTGTGCTTGGCCGAGCCGCGGTCCTTCCTCGCGATCGGCGAGTTCTATCGGGATTTCGCGCAGACGTCCGATGACGAGGTGCGCGCGTTGCTCGCGCGCGCCACCACGCCGGAGCCCGGTTCCATATCATAGAGCGTCGCCGTTCTTCTCGTTCACCGGCTCGACCTGCACGTACGCCGCGCACGGCGCAGCGATGCGCAGGTCCGATCCGTCCGTCATCGCGAGGACCACACCCTCCGGCCCGACATCACGCACCTGCACGATCATGCCCGGCCGCAATGAGTGCCTCGCGCAGTTGAGCTCGTTTTCAGTGCACAGCACAGAATCCACCGCCACCCGCTCGCCTGGCCGTGTGGTCATCAGAGTGCGTAGATCGCTGGGTATGCTCGGCTTTCTCATCCCGACCTCCCTTCGCACATCCGGCGGGACGTGGTTCAGGTCTCATCATGACGCGAAGCAACCCGTTCAGGGGCGGCGCCCCGCCCGTTCCGCGTCGCGGAGTGTCGCGTGCCGGGGCCCGTTCCGCGTCGCGGAGTGTCGCGTGCCGGGGGCCGTTCCGCGTCGCAGAACGCCCGAAGCCGCGCGGCCGCGAGTCCCGAGCCCCGCGGGCAAAACGTTGCTGGCACAAGGCGTTCCATCTTGCCGCCGCGCGGCACCCGGAATGCCACGATCGCGCCCGGGTTCGGGAACAGGCTGGCCCACAAAGGGAGAACGCGCAGTGGCAGAGGCGTCGATGCCTGCGAGTTCCACACGGAGATCCGTCCTCGTGCCGCTGGACGGCTCCGCACTGGCCGAGCACGCCCTGCGTGCGGCCGGTCTGGTTCTCGGCAGCGGTGATGAATTGCATCTCCTGCACATCACGCCCGCCGCCGAGCTCGCGCGGCTCGCGCCCAGCTCGGCGACCTCGATGAAGCCATCGATACAGGCCTACCTGCGGTCGATCCCGATATCCGATGGCGTCATCGTCAAGACCCTGGTGGTGCGCGGCCGCGAGCCGGCGCGCTCCATGCTGGACTACGCGGGGCAGAACGGGATCTCCCTCATCGCCATGACCACGCATGGGGCGGGCGGCCCGAGTCTGCACTGGATCGGCCAGCACGCGGCCGCGGTCGCTCACCGCGCGGCGGTACCGGTGCTGCTCGTCCCGCCGCTGAGCCCTGACGGGAGGTGGACGCCGCTTCCCGGGTTCCGCAGGGTCGTGCTGTTCCTGCACGCACCGGCTCCGCCTTCCGACTCCATCGCCGGGCTGGGCCGATTCCTCGCCGGCGCCACGGCCATGATCAGTCTGCCGGAGATCGTGGCGCCGCTGTACATCGGCACATCGGATCGGGCGGGGCCCGTCACGTCGGCGCTGGCGGACCCCTCTGCCGCACGGATCGGGCGCGTCGCCCTCGATCGCGCTGCGGCGGTGCTGCGCGAGCAGGGACTCGAGGCAACGCGGACGATCACGCGGTACTGCAATACGGCGCTCGGCGTGCTCGATCACGCAGCCGCGTGCAACGCCGACCTGATCGTGATCAGCGGACCCGCACCCTCCGGGGACCGTCCCGATCCGGCCGCCGACAAGATCATGCGCGGGTCTCGCCGGCCGGTGCTCCTGTGGCGGTGGCCGCGGTGAGCAGCGGACCGCGTGGTCGTGGAGCTGGAGCGCGGCGACGTGAGCGCGCTCGAGGACGAACGGAAGTGCTGACGCACGGCTTGGTCGCGGGCGTGATCGGCTATGCCGTCGTGGTCGTCTTCTACGCGACCTGGAACGTGGCGCAGGGCCGATCGCCGTTCTTCACCGCGGCACTGCTCGGTGGCGCGGCGTTCTACGGGCTCGAGGAGCCGGGCGCCGTCGTCGTCTGGGCCGGCCCCGTACTCGCGTTCAACGGGCTGCACCTCGTCGTCTTCCTCGGCATTGGAATGATCGCCGCATGGCTGGCCACCGTGTCGGAGCATGGCGCGAACGTCTGGTATGTCGGTCTGTCACTCCTCACCTACGGGCTGATCCACGTGCTCGGCATGGTGCTGTGGGTGGCCGAGCCGCTCCGTGGCGAGCTGCCGACCTGGTCGGCGCTGCTCGCCACGGTCCTCGCGCTCGGCGCCATGGCGCTGTACCTGCTGAAAGTCCACCCACGACTCCAGCAGGAGCTGCGCGAGTACGACGAGGACGCGTGACGGACGCACGGGTCACGTCGGCGCGACCACCATGCGACTCACGCGCCGGCACGTTCGACGAGCGTCAGCAGCGCCATGATGGCCATTCCCAGCGAGATCGATGACGCGCACATCCGGGCGCAGCCGTTGGAGCGCCTCAGCGCCTCGCCCCAGACGTAGGCGAAAGCGACCGTAGCGCTTCGAGACACCTCAAGCCGTGACGAACCAAGGGGCGCTCCGGGCGCGCTCGGGTCAGTGAGACCCGCGCCGTTCCAGCTGCTGCATCACTTCCTTTGGCGACGCGTCGATCCGGTTCCGGACTCCGTGGTGGTCATCGACGGTGATCGTCAGGTAGACCCGGTCGTGGGTCGCACGGAGCCGCTGCTCCGCACGTCGGATCACCGGCATGACGTCCTCCCACTCGCCCTCGATCACGGTATCCATCGCTGTCACCTGGTAGGGCAGACCGGCTCGATCGATCTCGTCGACGACCTCCGCAACCGGTTGCGCCAACGAATCCGCATCGCCGACCGGGAACATCGACACGCTGAACAGCATTCTACACCTCCCGAGGTTCGTGTCGGGCCAAATCGTGGCGAAGGTGAGCCGCGCCTAGTGTTGGCCCGTCTCGCTTCGGCTGTCGATCTCGCTGAGCTTGCGGTAGAGAGTGCGCCGATCGATGCCGAGCAGCTCTGCCGCGCGACCGCGATGTCCCTCCGTTCGTTCGAGTGTCGCCAGGATGTACTCGCGCTCGAGCCGGCCCAGGTCCCAGTTCGCCTGCGCCGCCCGTTCGACCATCGCATGGCCTGGACCGTCGCATTCCGCGGCGGGATCGGACCGGATCTCGTTCGCGCCCGCGTGCAGGATCACGCTTCGCTCGACGAAGTTCTCCAGCTCACGCACGTTGCCGGGCCATTCGTATGCGATCATCCGGCGCAGCGTGACGGCGGAGAAGTCCGGCGCCTCGATGCCGTTGTCGCGCGCGTAGTCCATCCGGAAATGGTGTGCCAGGAGCGGAACGTCATCACGCCGCTCGCGCAGTGGAGGCACACGGATCGGGAACACGTTCAACCGGTAATAGAGGTCTTCACGGAACGTGCCATCCGCGGTCCTCTGCGCCAGCTGCTCGTTCGTCGCCGCGATCAACCGGAAATCCAGTGCGATCGGCTGCGTGCTGCCGACGCGATGGATCGTCCGTTCTTCGAGCACGCGTAGCAGCTTGACCTGGATCTGCGGCGAGATGGTCGAGATCTCATCGAGGAACAGCGTCCCGCCCGCGGCCTCCTCGAACAATCCGCGCCTGCTCGCGACCGCGCCGGTGAAGCTGCCCTTGACGTGCCCGAACAGCTCCGACTCCAACAGTCCCTCCGGCAGCGCCGAGCAGTTCACCGCCACGAACGGGCGTCGTGCGCGCGGCGAGCGATCGTGGATCGCACGCGCGACCAGCTCCTTGCCCGAGCCCGTTTCGCCGGTGATCAGCACCGTCGCCCGCAACGGCGCGACGCGCTCGATCAGCTCGCGCAACCGGCGCATCGGCGGCGAGCGGCCGAGCAGCCGCTCACCGGCGGCGGCGAGAGGTTGCATGCCGCGCAGCCGCGCGACCTCGCGCCGCAGCTCGGTCTCCGCGCATGCCCGCTCCACAGTGAACACCAGTTCCTCGACGCGGAACGGCTTCATCAGGTAATCGCATGCACCCAGCTTCATCGCCTCGACCGCCGTATCCACCGACCCGAACGCCGTCATCACGATGAACTGCGCGTCCGTCTGGAGTGATCCCGCCGCTGCAAGGACGCTGAGTCCTTGCATCCGCGGCAGGTGCAGGTCGAGGAGCACCACGTCGTAGAACTGCGTGGTGAGCGACTTCAGGGCGTCCTCTCCAGAGCCGACCTCGTCGGTGGCGTAGCCGGCCTCGGTCAGGGCTTCGGCGACGAGCCCGCTCGCGATCTCGTCATCCTCGACGATCAGAACGCGGCGGTGCGGCGCCTCCGTGCCTTCGTTCATGATGCGATGCCTCCATGGCCTTCGGTGGCCTCGCCTCAGTTTGTCCCATCGCCCCCTCTGGCGCCATAGGGGAAATGCGTACAGCGGGTCCGCAATTCCACAACGTGCCGCCCCGGCTTCCGCCGGATCAACCCGTGCACGCGTGATGCGGTGGCGGTGCGGGCGTGCATGCGGCCGATGTCAGGATCCTGCTTACAGCGGCGGCTCCACCACCTGACAGAGGATCAGCCGGTTCCCGACATGCGACGGAGCTTTCCGCCGCCATGCTGACCGGACGACGCCGACGCTGGCGGCTGCATCGCCGACCTCACTCGCTCACCTGGCCTCGGATGAGGAGGAACGATGAACCCATCGTCGGCCGCGACCCGCGCCACACGGCCCGCGTCGGCACCCACACACCCGAGCACGGACGACACGGCCCGATGGTCGCATGCTTCGGGTCGCCTTTCGTACGCGATCGACGCATCGGCGGTCGAGCCGGTGGACGGCCTTGCATGCGAGCCGCGCGACGCGACGCGGCGCAGCCTGGCGGACATCCGTCCGGGCGAGGCCGCGCGCATCGAGGGTATCCTGTTCGGCATCCTGCGCGACCTCTGCTCCGGTTTCGGGCTGCTCAGAGGCGATCGGGTTCGGTGCCGGCGCAGCTCCACCGCTTCGGTCGTTCTCGAGGCCGCGGACGGCCACGCCGTCGTGCTCGATCAGGACTGGGCCCGCTTCATCAGCATTGCGAGCTGCGACTAGCTGCGCCGCAGCGCCATGTCCCTGACCTGCCGGGCGTGCTTCATCAGCATTGAGAGCTGGCGACTAGCCTAAGCCTAGGCTTCGGCTGGGCTTAGACTAGTGGTCTTCAACGTAATTACACTAACGTATGAATAGGGAGCGTCCGTTTGTCGCGTTCGCCTGCACCGCGGCCTCCTTTGCGCGGTGCGCAGCAGCCGCGCGCGAGCGAGCGTCCGTCGTCGCGTTCGCCTGCGGCGGCCGCGGCATGAACCTCCCGGTCGCGCGCAGGGAAGCCGAACCGGCGGGCGGCGTAAACTCCAGCCACAGCCGGCGAAGCTACCTCCTGGTGTAGTTGATGTCGCTGGGCGTAATCGTACTCCGCCCCGTTTTCGCGGCCGAGGGAGCCGGCGGAGTTGACACCGTTGAGCGCGCCGAACTCCACCACGATCCGAACCCACGACACAACGGCGCAGTCGTGGGCGCGGCCAGCTCGCGCGGTTCGTAGCGAATCCGGCGGGAGCAGCCGATTCCGGGCAGTCGGCCGTTATGGCGAGTGACCCCCCACCCGAATCCGCACGGATTTGCGGGCCGACGCCTCCGCCGTGGCGGCCGCGCCGCAAGAGGAGCGATCCCGGCCCGGTCGACCCGGGCTTTTCCTCCCAGAAGTGGTCGTGCAGGTGAAGGCTCTGGCTTGTGAACTGCCGAGCCGTTGGGGCGTACCGCTCTCGCGTTGAGTGCGCAGGAGCTGGCGACGGAAGTCATCAACAGCGGATGGGTCGCCGCGATTCGCGGCACCACGGTCTGGCGTGGGCTCAACGAGGACGCCATTCGCCCCTGGTTTCGCCGCTCGTGGATCCTCAGCGTCTGTTGGCCTTCCAGGCCCGGTACGAAGCGCTCGCCCGACCCTTCCAATGGGAGTTCACACGTGCCGAACCCGCCACCATGCTCAAGAAGCTGCCAACCAGCCCCACCACGTTGCCGCGGGCGAGCTAGCGTGGGAGAATACGTTGCCGTGCTTCTGGCCAGAGACACTTAGGCTTGGGCTAGGGCGTCGACGGTCCGGCGACGCGGCGACGCGCACGCGTACGCCATGTCCCTACCCTGAATCCGGTTCCTCCCGACTGTCACCGACCTCGCGCGGCGTGATGATCCAGCCACGCGAGGATGCGCGGGCGATGGCCGCCGCGGGCCGCGTCGCGTGATTCTCGCCGCCGGCGTCGTCTGGCGTCGGCAACCCTTCCAGGACAGGAGGTTGTCATGGCGATCACCCGCTATCGCCCGCTGCTCGCGCGCATGGATCCGTGGGTCGAGTTCGACGCGCTGCGGAATCGGCTGGCTTCGTACATGCGCGAGCCGGGGCTCATCACGGACGCGGGCAGCAGCTTCGGATGGAATCCGACGGTCGACGTGACGGAGGACGAGGAGGCGCTCGTCCTGACCGCCGAGCTGCCCGGCATCGAGGAGAAGGACGTGAACGTGCAGATCGAGAACAACGTGCTCTCGGTCAGCGGCGAGAAGAAGCGCGAGCACGAGGAGAAGGACGAGCAGCGGCACGTCTGGGAGCGGGAGTACGGCATGTTCGAACGCCGGATCGCGCTGCCGAAGACGATCGCGGAGGACAGGATCACGGCCGACTTCGACAAGGGCGTGCTGACGGTGCGGATGCCGAAGCTGAAGGAGGCGAAGGGCCGCAAGATCGAGATCAAGGGCAAGTGAAGACGGGTCGTGGGTCACGTCCTGGGCGGGCGACCCAAGCGGTCCCGACGTCCGCGAGAGGGCCGATCACGCCCGCGATGCTGATGCCCTGAGACGCGCTGGTGCGGCCGGTGCCGACGCCGGCGCCCGCCGCACCGCAGGATCGTGACGATGGGAGCGTCATGCCGGACTATGGTTGCGCGCCGCGGTCGTGCGAGATCTGCGCTGCTCGATGCCATCGACGCGCGCTACGGCGAAACCGGAGAGGCGAAGGCACGATGAGCGTAACAGTGCGAGACCGAGAACGGAGCCCGACCCCGCCGGTCGCGCCGCCCTTGCTGACTCGGACGTTCGCCGAGCTGTCGCGCAAGGACGTCGCGAGCGTGGGCGGCAAGGCCGCGAACCTCGGCGAGCTGGCGGCCGCCGGTCTGCCCGTGCCAGCCGGCTTCGCCGTGACCGTCGACGCGTACCGGCTGTTCCTCGAGCGGAGCGGGGTGGAGGCCGAGTTGCGGAAGCGGCTCGACGGACTCGACGTCGACGAACCCGCGGCGCTGCGCGAGGCGGCCGACGCGATCCGCTCGGCGATCCGCGGCGCCGCAATGCCGGCCGAGATCCGATCCGCCGTTGCCGACGCGTACGCACGACTCCGCGACGGCGACCAGGACCCATTCGTCGCGGTCCGGTCGTCCGCGACCGCGGAGGACACGGATCGCTTTTCGTTCGCCGGCATGTTCGAGAGCTTCCTCAACGTGAGGGGTGCCGACGCTCTGCTCGATGCGGTCAAGGGCTGCTGGGCGTCTCTGTTCGGTGAGCGACTCCTGTTCTACCGCGCAAAGCAGGGCGTCACCGAGCAGGTCCTCGTCGGCGTCGCCGTGCAGCGCATGGTCGACAGCGAGAAGTCGGGCGTGATGTTCACGGTCGATCCCGCGCTCGGCGATCCGCGCCGGCTCGTCATCGAGGCCGCGTTCGGCCTCGGCGAGGTCGTCGTCGGCGGCGTGGTCGAGCCGGACCGCTACGTGGTCCGCAAGTCGGACCTCTCGCTGATCGAGAAATCGATCGGCCGTAAGGCCGTGATGATCACGCGCGATCCCGAGACCGGCGCGAACCGCCGTAGCGAGCTCGGGCCGGACCAGGCCGAGGCGCGCGTCCTGACGGACGATGAGGTCCGCGCGCTCGCGGAGCTCGGCGCGCGCGCGGAGCAGCATTACGGCGTGCCGCAGGACATCGAGTGGGCCATCGAAGGCGGCGACATCTCGCTCGTGCAGGCCAGGCCGATCACGACGCTGCATGCCGATGCGGAGGTCGGTCGTGTCCTCGCGCGCGGCCTCGGCGCCAGCCCCGGCGCGGCGACCGGGCGCATCCGCGTCATCGCGACGCCGGCCGACGCCGACCGCCTGGCCGCCGGCGACATCCTGCTGACCGGCTCGACGTCGCCGGACTGGGTCCCGATCATGCGGCGGGCCGCGGCGATCATCACGGAAGCCGGCGGCATGACATCGCACGCGGCCATCGTCTCGCGCGAGCTGGGCATTCCGTGCATCGTCGGCGCGCGTGGCGCACGGTCCGTCCTCGAGGAAGGGCAGCTCGTGACGGTCAATGCTCGCGACGGCACCGTCCTCGACGGCAAAGTCGAGCTCGATGGAGCCGCGGCCGACGGAGCCGGCGGCGCACGCGGCGCGCGGGTCGCGCCGACCGGCGCGGCCGGTCGACTCGTCACGGGCACCCGCATCTACGTGAACCTCGGCGAACCCGCCCGCGCGCAGGAAGTCGCCGCGATGCACGTCGATGGCGTGGGGTTGTTGCGCGCCGAGTTCATGATGCTCGAGGCGCTCGAAGGCACACACCCGCGCCGGTTCATCGAGCAAGGCCGCGGTGAAGAGTTCGTCGCTCGGATGGCCGAGAAGCTGCACGTGTTTGCCGCCGCGTTCCAGCCCAGGCCGGTGATCTATCGCACGATGGATTTCCGCTCGAACGAGTTCCGTGGCCTGGCCGGCGGCGACGCGTTCGAGCCCGATGAGGCCAACCCCATGATCGGATACCGCGGCTGCTTCCGCTACACGCGCGAGCCCGACCTGTTCTCGCTCGAGCTGCGCGCCGTCGCGCAGGTCCGCAGCGAGTTCGACAACCTGCACGTGATGATCCCGTTCGTGCGCACCGGTTGGGAGTTCCGCGAATGCCGATCACTGATCGCGGCCAGCCCGCTCGCCACCGATCGCGACCTCCAGCTCTGGGTCATGGCCGAGGTGCCATCCGTGCTGTGGTGGCTGGACGAGTACGCGGCACTCGGTGCGACCGGTGTGTCGATCGGATCCAATGACCTGACGCAGCTCGTTCTCGGTGTCGACCGCGACAGTGAGATCGTGGCGCCGCTCTTCGATGAACGCGACCGCGCCGTGCTCGCGGCGATCCGCGCCATCATCAGCGAGGCGAGGCGGCTCGGCATGACCTGCTCGATCTGCGGCCAGGCGCCGTCGGTGCACGCCGACTTCGCCGAGCGGCTGGTCGACTGGGGGATCGACTCGATCTCCGTCAATCCGGACGCGATCGAGCGGACGCGCGCGAACGTCGCGGCGGCGGAGCGGCGGCTGCTGCTGCGCTCGGCCCGGTCGCGCGATGAAGAGTCGGGCTCAGCGCGGAGGCCGGGCGAGCACTGAGGCGCATTGCCGCCTCACCGCGCTCCAGACACCGGGTGCGCCAGCACCGGCCTCGGCTCGGTCGACTCGCTCTTGCGCAGGCTCAGCTCGCTCACGAGCAGCGGCGGCGCCACCACGCTGATCGGCACGGTGCCCCAGCGCAGGAACGACGTGCCGCCGCTCTGCAGGAAGTTGTAGACCTGCGGCTCGTCGCCCGCGGCGACGATGTCGCGGAGCAGTCGCATCGTGGCTTCGCCGACATCGACGTCGCGGAGCGGCTCCTCGCGACCGTCGAGCCACAGCCGGTAGACGGCGGTCGGCGGCGGCAGCTCGGTCCGCGCGCGCGACGCGCCCTGCGTCGGCGGCAGCATGCCCATGTCCTCGAAGCCGCGAATGACGAGCGCGTACTCGAGTCCGCGCTCGCGCGCGAGGCGCAGCAGCTCGGCGCGCAGATCGGCGGCCGGCCGCGGCGCGGCCGCCTCGAGGATCAAATTGCCCGTCATCGGCCTCAGCTCGCCGTTCGCGAGGTCGCGGCCGTGGCCGGTGCTCCCGTCGTTCGCGGACGCCGGGATGCGCGAGAGCAGGAACGCGCGCAGCGTGCCGTCCTCGACGGCGTGGACCGGCCGCGGCGCGACGCCCTCGTCGTCGAGACGGTAGTGTCCGAGCAGCGGCACGCCGGCGAGCTCGGCGCGCGTCGGATCATCGGTGACGTCGAACCCGGCGGGCAGGACGGGCTGGCCGACGAGCGCCTCGAGCCTGCGTTGGGGCGGCGTTGGGTAGCGCGGCGGCACGATCGGGTCCGGCGTGCCGCCGAGGTGCCGGCCGAGCAGGCCGTGCACGATCTGCGGCGCCGCACGGCCCTCGAGCAGCACGGGCCCCGTGTAGCTCTCGATCGTTTCGGCCGCCACGCGCGCGGTCAGCGCCTCCGCGAGTGCGCGCGCCTGCGCGACGATCTCTTCGTGCGATCCGAGACCGGCTTCACCCGGCGCGGCGAGCACGCGGTAGTCGCGGATCGTGCCCGCCGGCCCGCGCGCGATCGCGCTCATCAGCACGACGTACGATGTCTCGGGCGTGCGGCCCCGCGTGCCGTCGCTCGCCAGGATGTAGCGGTTCAGATGCTTGACCTGCATGCGCGTGCGCGAATCCTCGATCACGGGGTACTCGCGGAACACGGCCGACACGCGGCGCGTCAGCTCAACCCACGGCGCGTCGTCGATCACGAGCCGCACCGGCGGCAGCACCAGCGTTCGCGCGGTGTCCGCTACGAAGCTCGGCGCATCGGGCGCGGCGCGGCCCTCGAGCGCGGCCTTCTTCCGCTCCAGCTTCTCAGCCGCCCACTTGTAGCGCGCGTCCGTCAGCCGCCACGCGAAACGGCGAATCGCGCCGTAATCGTCGTCGAACCCGATCTCGACCCACTCGAGCCCGCGTGAGCCGGGCTCCGCGAAATTCGTCTGGTCCAGCTCTGGCGAGCCGATGCGAAGGTCCGCCTCGAGTCGCCGCGTGCGCGTGTTGCTGCGGCTCACGATCGCGCCGAACGTCGCGTCGATCAGCACCTCGACGCCGTCCTCGACGCGGTACGTCATGAAGTGCGGCCGCTCGAGCCCGTCGAGCCGCAGCGAGTCCATCGAGCGCGCCATCTCGTCGCTCAGCGCGCGGAACAAGACGTCCTCCTGCGCTCCGCCGCCGCGGCCGCCGCCGCCTCCGTTGGCGGCACCGCCGCGCGCTGCGGCACCCGCCGCGGCGCCACCGCGGCCCGCTCCGCCGGCCGGGCGGTCCGGCGGCACGGCCAGGATCGGTGGGCGCTCGAGCGATTTCGCGCGCAGGCCGATCTCGAGCTCCGCGACCAGCACGGCGGGCGACACCGCGGAAACCGGCAGCGATCCGGACTCCGCGCCGCACATGCCGCTGAAGACCTCGGGCCTGTCGTCCGTCGCCACGATCTTGCCGAGCACGGTCAGCGGTGTGCCGACGATGTCCGCACCGCGCACCAGGACGTCGGGCCGTCCGTCCGCGTAGACGCGGTAGACCAGCACGGGCAGGACCCTGAACGACTCGGGCGTCGTCCGGCCGGTTGCGGTAAAGCCGCCATCGATCTCCTCGAACCGGTAGCCGTACGGCTTGTCCTGGCGCCGGATCTCGTCGATGAGCTTCGCGCGCAGATCGGCAGCCGCGATCGCTTGGCTGGACGTCACGAAGAGGTTGCCCTGCCGCGCGACGGCGCGGCGACCCGGCTCGCGCCTGCCGTGGCCGTTCGAGCGCGGCTCCGCGCGGATCGGCGAGCGGCCCATCAGGAATCCAGCCAGAACGCCGTCGTCGATGATCGTGACCGGCCGCGCGGGCACGCCCTCGTCGTCCACCGTGTAGTGCCCGGCCAGTTCGAGGCCGCCGAATTCACGGCGCGTCGGATCGTCGACCACCGAGATGAACGACGGCATGACGGACTCGCCGACGCGCTGCGTGAACGTCTGCGTGAAGCCCTCGTCCTTCTGGCGGTGCCCCTCGACGCGGTGGCCGAGGATCTCGTGGAAGAAGACGGCGCTCGCGCGGCCGCTCAGGATCGCCGGTCCGGTGTACGGCTCGACCTCCGGCGCGGCGCGCAGCGCGGCGAGGTCCGCGATCATCGAGTCGACGGCGGCGCCGAGCAACGCGTCATCGGGCAGGTCCGGCGCCGACGAAGCCTGGAACGTGCGCGTCCGTCGCAAGTCCACGCCATCGGCGGTCCGCGTCTCCGCGGTCACCATCAGCCGCACGCGCGTATCGCCCGTCCGCACGCGCGTGCCGTCGCTGTTCACGACGTAGCGCACCTCGCGCGTCGAGACCAGCGTCATCACCGCATTGTGAATGTCGGGGTCCTCGTTGAACCGGGCCGAGGCACGGCGCAGCCGGTCGAGCCAGACGCCGCGGTCCAGCGCCGGCACCGGCGCGACGGGATCGAGCTGCACGTGCGCGTCCTCGCGGGAGAAGTCGCCCGATGAATCCGATGCCGCCGCGGTCCTCGCGAGGCTCGCCTGGACCTGCGCCAGCCGCGCGACGGCCGTGCGGTACTCGCGATCCGTGCGGAGCCAGATCGCGACGCGCAGCGCATCGACGTCATCGTCGACGGGCAGCACGGACGCGCTCTGCGGCGGCGGCGGCGGTGCGCCGCGGCCGCTCAGCAGCCGGGTATTGTCGAGATCGTGGTCGCCGACGCGCAGGTCCACATCGAGCAGGCGGTTGCGCAGCCTGCGGTCGACCAGGATCACGCCCGCGCCCGCGGTCACGACATCCTCCTGCCGGTCCCACACGCCGTAGCCGAGGAAGTACGGCGCGCGTTCCCCGGTCGCGGCAAAGCCTTCGACGGAACGCGTGAGCTCGGACTCGAGCGACGTGAGCACCGGGTCCGACTGTCTACCGATCGGAGATTGGTGCGCCGGCCCGTGTGCGGTCGTGATCAGGGCGAGCAGCGCGATCGGGAGCGGGCCGGCCAGCGTGCGGAACCTCACGCGCGGACTCCTGCGTTCGAGAAAACGGCGACGCGCGGTCTCGGGTCTGAGCGGGGGCTGGGGTCGTCGGGCATCGCCCGCGCACTCCCGGGCGGGAATGCTCGCGTCCTTGCAGGTGATACTCTCTTTAGCGAGCCGAGTCAAGGCTCGCACCGGACGGAGCAGACGACTTCGGCGCCGAGCGCCTGGCCAAGTCGATCCGCCACCCGCGCTCCGCCGAAGCGTGGCGTCGTGATCGGGGTCCGCCGTGGGATTCGCCGGCTACGGACGGATCGGGCGAGCGACGGCCGGACCGCCGGTCCGGCCGTCACCCGCGAGGGTCACGATCATCTCGGTAGTGGGGCTTGGCCCACTACCATCATCTCGGACACGCTGGCGGCGCGGCTGGCCCGGCGCTCACGCGGCCGCGCCCGCCGCCGGCCGCTTCCTCGTCGAGATCCTGAACGGCACGTACAGCGGGCACCAGCCGAGCATGCTCGTCGCCGCCAACGCGAGCGCGACGATGCCGAGCACGACCGCGAGCGTACCGCCGATCACGCCCATCACGTACAGCACCGCGATCGCGACCGCGATGGAAAACCGGATCACGCGGTCCGCGGGTCCCAGGTTCTTCTTCATCTCGGCCTCCGAGGATTGAGTTGCGCTGCACCGGATCGAAACTGGCACGCGTTCGCCGGTCCGCCGTAGGCGGAATCCGGATCATCGATGGAGGGTCTCCCCCGCCACGGCGTCGAGCGCGCGCTCGAGCCTGGCGCGCGCGTCGTCCGCGAACCCGCGCAGGGCGGACCGACCCGAGAGCGACATCTGCGCGACCGGATCCAGCGCCTCGACGATCGTTTCGCTCGCGGACGCTCCCGCTCGCACGACGATGTTGCACGGGAGCAGCAGCCCGATGTCCGGCTCGAGCTCGACCGCCTGCTTCGCGATTGGAGGGTTGCACGCGCCCAGGATCGTGTAATCGGCGATGTCGGCATCGAGCTTCTGCTTCAGCGTCGCCTTCAAATCGATCTGCGTGAGGATGCCGAAGCCTTGCTGCTGGAGCGCCGTGCGCACGCTCGCCTCCGCCTGCGCGAAGGGCAGCTTCACGATCCGTTTCATCGCG
>Ga0299906_10002701_pt1 | contig 14679 bp, 10 predicted proteins | sample RVTome_14_FD_200259 | JGI IMG/M metagenome (GOLD analysis project Ga0299906, IMG submission 200259) | Soil microbial communities from uranium-contaminated site in the Upper Colorado River Basin, Wyoming, United States - RVT145D125 (version 2) ... | reverse complement strand
ACAAAGCCAGTTCATCAAGAACCTGGTCCGGCGCGTTGCCCCACATGATCGAATTGACGACGGAGCCACACACACCGGCGAGCGCCCCGCCCGCCTCCTGGGCGGTGTTGCCGTTGAACGTGCAGTTGACGACCTCGGCCGCGGAATCGGGATCGAGATAGACGCCTCCTCCGCGCAACGCCTGATTCCCGACAAATACGCAATTGACTGCACTCGAGGTGCCGTTCCCGCTGAACATGAGACCGCCCCCTCCCTCGGCGGCGGTGTTCGCCTCGAACCACGAGTCGATCACCTTGGATTCGTTGTCGAAGTAGATTGCGCCGCCCGACACGGCCGCATCGTTCCCAATGAAGATGCAGTCGCGCACCGTCGGGGTGGAGGTCCAGTTGCAGACCATGGCTCCGCCAAAATAGCTCGATTGGTTGTCGATGAACATGCAGCCCTCGACAATTGGAGATCCGTACCCGACGCTGTCGAACGCTCCACCGTGGCCGACTGCTCTGTTCCCTTCGAACAGACAATCAATGTATCTGGGCATCAAACACGATTGGTTTCGTACGGCGCCTCCATGACTGGTCCCGCTGCTATTGCTTTCGGAGGCGTCCGTGATGTTGTCCCGAAAGTCGCAACCGATGACGACCGGACTGCTCCGGACATTGGCGAGGGCCGCACCACCGGCGTTCGTCTCAGTAAGGTTTCGTATGAACACGCAATCGATGATGGAGGGATTGCTGTCGATGTTGTAGATCCCTCCGCCGCCGCCCGCGCCGCCGATGTTGCTGTCGAACAGGCAATCGCGGATGGAGGGATGGCCTTCGGAGTTGTAGATTCCTCCCCCGGAACTGCCCGCGTACGGGAAGAAACCGGACACCGCCTTGTTGCCGATGAATCGACAGTTCGCGATTTGTGGGCTCCCTCCGAGATTCAACAGCCCGGCTCCGTTGAGATTTGGTCCGAACGGGCCGTTGGCGTACCCGGCGGTGATCAGGAATCCATCGAGAATGGTTGCATTGTCCGTTCCACTCGCGGTAACGACGTGGTGACTGTTCTCGTCGTTGTTGATGAATCCCGGTTCATCGTTGCCCAACAGATCACCTGTGAGGATCGACACGTACGTGTCGATATCTCGATCATCGGGATCGCCGCCCGCGAGTCCAGCGTATCCGCCGAAATAACGGACGCCGCTTGCCAATTGGAACGTCGCGAAGCGATCACCGGTCCCCGCGGGTTGGGTCGCCGACCGATCGGGCCGGTAGATTCCGCCGGCCACCCTCACCTCCGTCACATCGCCGGCGTCGTTCAGTGCATCCTGGAGGTATCGATACGCCGTGTCCCAGCTCATGCCGTCCCCTCCGGGTGAGGCATCATCATCGACGAAACGGATCGCCCCGCCGGCGTTTGCACACGCGAAGAGCGTCAGGAGAACCAGAGCCAAGCCGCACCGAGGTGAGCGTCGAACGAGATCGATTCCAAACATGGGTATCTCCTTTGTCCGGTTGGACCCGAATCACCGCCGTCATTCTCACCAAATGCCGTTTCAACGCCGATCCTGCGCACGATCCAAAAAAAACACAAATTTCAGATCTTCTTGCAGAGGTACGGATAGGCACCCTTATACGGCGGGGTATCGTGGCGGGATCGGATGGTGCGTCGCCTGGGCCTGGAGAGCACGCTGCGGGCGCGGGGAAGGCCGCGGCAGGCATCATTGGTGCCTGACACCTTTTTGACCGGATGCATGCTCGGACAAGCCGACCCCCACGCCGTGGTTCCCGCCCAATGCGGCGGGTACCACGCCACCCAATGTATGGGCGACATCGCACCCGGACCCCCGGATGCATGTGCGGCTCGCCCTGGGCGACTCGCGCGGGCAGGTCTCTGCTCGCCATGTCGAGTCCGCCACGGCGGATCCGCCACCGCGGACGCCGGGGCGTCTGCCTGCGGCATGATCGCCGGCGGCGACAGAAGACTCGCTGGGGCGAGATGCCGGCACCACCAGGACTTTGCGATCGCCCTGGCCAACTTGCCCGGTTGACGCTTCCGGCCAATGATGGTCCAATTCGCGGCTCGACCCCCGGACCCCCGGAACCCGGAACCCCGGCCCTCTGCCGCCCGTCCCGGCCCCCATGCCCGCCGGAGCCCGGGCGTCGTATTGCCCCAAGGATCACCCGTTCATGGCCCGATACCTCGGCCCCAAGGTCAAACTCTCCCGCCGCGTGGGCGTGCCCATCGCCGACATCCCCAAGCACACCGCCAAACGGCAGCTCAACCCGCCAGGCATGCACGGCTTCCGCCGCCGCCGCGACACCGATTACGGCGTCCGCCTCAACGAGAAGCAGAAACTCCGCCACCACTACGGCGTGCTGGAGAAGCAGTTCCGCCGCTACGTGGCCGAAGCCGCGCGGCGCATGGGCAACTCCGGCGAGGTGCTCATGCAGCTCCTGGAGCAGCGCCTCGACAACGCCATCCGCCGCTGCGGGTTCGTGCGCACGATCTGGGCCGCTCGCCAGATGGTCGTCCACGGCCACGTGCTGGTGAACGGCCAGAAGGTCGACCGCCCCAGCTACTCGCTGCGGATCGGCGATGTGGTGACCCTGCGGCAGAGCATCGCCGACGTCGCCCGCGAGAACATGGAGTCCATGGCCGGCCACATCGTCCCCGGCTGGCTCGATGTCAACCCCGCCGAGCTCAAGGCCCAGGTCGTGGCCCTGCCCTCCAGCGACCAGACGCCATTCGACGTCAACACGAACATGATCGTCGAGTTCTACCGGTAATCCCGGGCCGGACGGCCTTTCCGACGTTCGAAGAAGAATTCACCGCAGAGGCGCAGAGGACGCAGAGGTGGAGCGTTTCTGGTAGACGGTTGATGGCTCATGGTGGACGGGGGATGGCGGTTTGCGACTGGCGGCTGAAGTGTGGACCAATGTCCGTCGACGACCAACGCTATACTCCTAATCTCTGCGCACTCTGCGACTCTGCGGTGAATCCCCTCCGGATAGCGCCCCATGTTCAAGTTCCTCCGCAAGTACAACAAGCTCATCCTGGCGATCGGCGGCACCCTGCTGCTGATCGTCTTCCTCATCCCCCAGGCGATCCAGAGCCTGTCGCAGCGGGCCGCCACGACCGGCATCGTCGTGGCCACGGTCGGTGACGGCGAGACCGTCTCGGCCCGCGAGTGGGAGCAGGTGCAGGGCGAGATGCTGTTCATGCAGCGCTCCGGCCGCCAATTCTTCGTGCAACTCGGCGAGATCAAGGAGCCGGCGCACTGGTACCTGCTGGCCCGCGAGGCCGAGCAGGCGGGGCTGGTCGGCCTCAGCCCCACGGCCGTGGCGACCGAGGAGCAGCTCGTGACCATCGCCTTGCAGGGCGGGGTCAACGTCGCCTTCGCCGACCGGGCCCTGGCCCGCATCTTCGGCGTCGAGCACATGCTGGCCCTGTACCTGAACGCCGGTAAGCTCTCCGACCGCCGCCTGCTCCACGAGTCCGAGCGCCTGCTCCACCAGGTGGAGGCGAGCATTGTCGTCATCGAGGCCGACGCCGACGCCAGCCAGGCCGCGTTCACCGAGGCCCAGTTGCAGGCCCAGTTCGAGCAATACGCCGATGTGTCCGCCGGGTCCGGGGAGCGCGGATTCGGGTATCGGATGCCGCACCGCGCCAAGCTGGAATGGCTCGCCATTCCCTATGAGAGCATCCGCGAGATCATCGCCGCCGACGATGAGGCCACGCGCGGCATCGCCCTGCGGCGACACTGGCGCGACCACGCACTCACCGACGGCCTGCCCCCGGTCAGCACTGCCGCGGATGTGCCCGACATCGTGCGCGACCACCTCATCAACCAGCTCACCCAGGCCCGCATCGACGAGATCGCTAAGTGGGCCGCCGATGAACTTCAGGCCCCGCGGCGCGGCTTCCCTCAGCGGGCCGGCTATTACGAACTGCCCGCGGACTGGGCCGCGAAGATGCTGAAGTTCCCCGACCTCGCGGACAAGATCCGCGAGCGCTACAGCATCGGCCAGCCCGAGTACCACGCCGCGGGCGACCGCTTTCACACCATGCCCGAGCTGGCGGAGCTTTCGGGCATCGGGACCGCCACGACCGACAAGTTCGGCACGCCGCGCGCGCTGGACCACCTCGTCGGCCAGGCCAAGGAATTCGGCGGGTCGACCTTGGTGTTCGCCCAGCAGGATGTGGCCGGCCCGCCCCTGCGCGGCGACGATGGCAGCATCTACTTCTTCCGGATCATCGCCACCGATCCCGCCCGCCGGCCCGCCTCGCTCGATGAGGTTCGCGACCAGGTCCTCGCCGACCTGCGCCGCGTCGACCACTACGACCGGCTCGCGGCGGAGACCGGCGCGATCGAGGCTCGGGCGCAGACCGCGGGGCTGCTGTCCGTGGCCATGGACCACGACACGATCGTGCATCCGCCGGAGGTGATCGCCTTGTGCAATCCGTACCTCATCTCGCTGGGGTCGTTCGTGTCGCCGCTGCCGGTGATCGGGCAGAACGAGCAGGCCGTGGGCCGGATCATCGATCATGCGCTGTCGCTGCCGCGCGACCGCAAGCTGGCGGACCTGCCGCTGGCCCAGCGCGTTATCGCGGTGGCGGTGCCGGAGAAGCTCGCCGTCCTGGTCGTGCGGCTCGATCAGCAGTTGCCGCTCACGCGCCCGACGTACGAGCAGCTCGCCAGCGCCGTGCAGCTCCAGACTCTGCTCCGGCTGGACGAGCTTGACGGCGGCGAGGCGCTGAAGAGCGCGTTCAGCTACGACGCCCTCACCAGGCGGCACAATTTCGTGCTCAACACGCGGTCGGACGAGGAGACGGAGTCCGACGACGCCGCGGCGGAGACGGCCAAGACCGCATCCGTCGCGCCTAACTGATCGACGAGCCCGCCGCCACCGGCTGCTGGACCGAGAGGACGACGACGCGCGGCTCGGCTTCGGGCGCTGCCGCATCGCTGGCGGCCAGGATCATCCCCTGGCTCATTTCGCCGCGGATCTTGCGCGGCTCGAGGTTGGCCACGATCACCACCTGCCGGCCGACGAGGTCCTGCGGCTCGTAGAACGCCCGGATGCCCGCGCAGACCTGCCGGCCCTCGGGGCTGCCGTCATCGAGCCGGATTCTGAACAGCCGGTCGGCGTTGGGATGCGGCTCGCAGGCGGTGACGGTGGCCACGCGCAGGTCGAGCTTGATGAAGTCGTCGAAGGGAATCACGGGCTTGGCGGTGGCGGGCTGCGTCATCAATCGCCTCCATCGGTTGCGGCGTTGTCGATCGGGCATCGTAGCCACTCTCGCCGGCGGCGTGCTTCGCGGCCCGTCCACGCGGCCTATGGTTGTTGCCCGCCGGAGGAGTCGGGCGATGATCATGGTCATGCGCATCATCAAGCCGCCGTTCGGATCGCACGTCGCCTGCGCCATCTCGGCCCTTGCGGTCGCCGCGCTTGCCGCGCCGGCGCGTCCTGCCGGCCCTTCATGGCGCACCGATCCGGCGTGGCGCCAGGGCAAGGCCGAGTGGGCCCTCTACGACGCGGTCCGCACCATCTACGGCAAGGACCGCCTCTACGAGGCGACGATCTTCACCAACACGCAGCACCAGGACCCCCGGACGACGACAAAGGCGGCTGACTGGCGAGCTGATGGCACGATCGAGGTCTTCAAGCACAATGTCTCGGAGATGATCCCCACCGAGAATTACACCTATCGCTTCCTCACCACCGCGTTTGTGCGCGCGGACGATCTGTCCCTCTTCAAGCTCGCCGCCTCCAGCCAGGAGGACTGCGGCACCACGTACCGTCAATTCGTGTGCGCCGACGATGTCGACGCCCAGTGTTTCTCCTATTTCCCCGATGAGGGCGCTTCGACCGACCGGTATCCATCCCCGCACGAGCTCGCCTTCCACGACGCCCTGACGCTGACCCTGCGCGATTACCCCTTCGATGCGGCGGAGAAGCCCGGGATCGAGCTTCAACTCGTGCCCGATCAGACGCACAATCACGCCACGCCCCTGCGCCCGGCGCCGGCGACCGTGCGCTATGTCGCCCGCGAGACGATCGGCGTGCCCTACGGCGAGATCGACACGCATCATCTCCGCGTCGAGCACGCCGAGATGGGCGGCGCCACACACAGCGACTACTGGTTCGCCGCCGATGCCGCGCTGCGCCACATCCTCGTCCGCTACGAAGGTCCCTACGGCGTGCAGTACCGCCTCGCGCGGCTGGAGTGGTGGGCATACTGGCAGGACGCCCGACCGGAATGACCGCCCGCGCCCGCACCTTCGACCGCCCACTCAGCCGCGCCAGCGCCGGCCTGGCGATCGTCGTTGTGCTGGCGGCCGCTGCCACCGTCGCAGCGCGGCAGGAGGCGCAGTCATCAGCGCCTGCCCCACCCGACCCGGCCGACCTCGAGGCCCTGTATGAGGCGCGCGATTACTTCGCCTTGCGCGACCGGCTCGACGCGATTCCCGAGGTCCACGAGCCGCGCATCGAACTGCTCCGCGCGGCGGTCCTGAGGGCGTTCAACCGCCCCGCCGCCTCCAACGAGCTGCTCGACCGCCTGCTCGCGGACGATGCCGCGCCGCTCCCGGCGGACCTGCGACAGCGGGCCCTCGCCCTCAGGCACTTCAATCATTTCCGCCTGCACGAATACAAGGCCGCGTACGACGCCGGACGGCAGGCCCTGCGTCTGGCGGGACCGGGCGCGGGCGATCTGTCCGGCATGCGCGACAGTCTGCCGCTGCTGCGGGCGCTGGTCGGCGTCGAGCCGCAGTTCATCGACATCGCCGGCCGCACGCAATTCACGCTCTACAAGGGGCGCCTCGCCGTGCAATTCGGCGATGACGTGCGGCAGTACCTTTTCGATTCGACCGCGCCGCTGTCCGTGCTCGCCCGATCGGAGGCCGAGGCCCTTGGTCTGGAGATCCGCAAGGCCGATGCGCCGGTCGCCACGGCCACGGACCTGACGATCATCGCCGATGTCGCCGTCGCCCCCGAGATGCGAATCGGATACGTAGAATACCGCAACGTGGTGTTCCTCGTCCTGCCGGATGAGCAGCTCCGGGTCGGCGATGACCTTATCATCGACGGCATCATCGGCTTCCCCGCGATCGAGGCCATGATCGAGGTGCGCTACGGCCGCGACGGCTCGATCGAGATCCCCAGGGATGCGCCGGCGCGCCGCGAGGGCAACCTGGCCCTGGAGCAGGTTGATCCGCTGGCGCAGGTGGAGTTCGCCGGCGACATCGTCATCGCGCGCCTCGACCGCAGCGCCGCGGTCACGACGGGCCACGCGCCGTTCCACGAGCGCTTCCGCCAGCGCATCGAGTCCGCGGCGCTGCGGCACGACGCCCCGATCGAGCGCGGCGAGCGCACTGTCACAGTACCGTCGTGGCGGATGGATCGCCTGGAGTTCAATCTGGCCGGGCGCACGGTGGCCCTGGAGGGCGTGGACATCTTTGCCGCGCCCCTGCCCGGGCGCGAGGGGGAGTACGCCCACCTGACCATCGGGCGCGATGCCCTGGACAAGTTCCGGACGGTGATCATCAACTACCGCGACATGGCCCTGGTGCTGGAGGAGTGAGGCCAAAGTGGTACAGGCGTCCCGCCTGCACGAGTGGCCGCACTTTTTCGATAGCGCCATGCCTCGCCGTCGGGTGCCATGCCTCGCCGCTTTGGGCGAGGCATGTGGGGTGGGCGACCGGCACAGTGGCTCATCCCGAAGGGCGAGTGGCGCCGGTCTCACGACCCGGCAGCCGCCACGCCCCGCCGCACTCGGGGCAGACGGTGCAGCCGTCGGCCGGGTCGGCCGGGAGCCCCTTCAACAGGTAGGCGCACGACGGGCAGTGCCGCTCTTTCAGCATGGCGCGGACCAGCGCGTTTTCCGAGCCGCCGGCGCGCATTCGCGCCTTCAAGATGCCGTAGAGGGCCAGCTTGATCAGCATCCAGACAAAGAACGGCGCCCAGAGCCACGGCATCGATATGCCATAGGCCTTGCGCAGGATGAGGAACGCGATGAGCCAGCCGGGCACAAGGATGTAGCGTTCCAGCTCGCCCAAGTCGACATAGTCGTCGCTGTCGCCACGAACACGCGCCGCCCGGCGGATTCGCCGGCGCACGGACCACGTCAGGCGGCCATCTCCGAAGAGGCCCGTCGCCCGGGTGTACAGCGACACTTGCTTCCCCCGGTGGTCGAGCGCGGTGCGGAGCCCGACGGGTGTGGCGCCCATGCGGGCAGTTTACCGGGCGGACGCCACCGCGCTGCCGCGCTCGCCGTCGGCGGTCACCGTCAGCCGCCACGCCCCGCCGCATTCGGGGCAGACGGTGCAGCCGTCGGATTCTGCGGGCAGTTCCGCCAGCGAGTACATGCAAGCCGGGCAGCGGCCGAAGCCCAGGACGGTGCGGGGGAAAGGACGGTCCTGGTTGAGCGACCGGCATTGCCACTTCACCCAGAAAAGAAGAAACGGGCTTGCGCACATGGAACAGGCGAAGATAATCACGATATCCCACAACAGGCTTGATCCAGCCGGAATCAAAAGGGGCCGCAGGATCAAGTAGACCAGGAATGGAATCGAGCCCGCGATAATGGAGAAGAGTTCGCGCGGACCGATGCGTGAACGCAAGGTCAAGTGAGGTTCACCAAGGATGTCCGACTGATGAACTTCAACGATCTCACGGTATTCGTCCTTGGATAACTTCACCTCGGCCTCAGACCACTCGAAATCCTGCAAGAAGTCGATGCGCCGTCCCCGGGCGTCCTCGATGGTCGTCGGCTTGAACACGCGCAGTTCATTGTAGGTAACAGCGTGCTCGCACACAGGGATGGCACGGGCAGGCTCGCCCAATGCGGCGAGTCTGCCCATGGCACTCGTCACCCGCGCCCGCCTACTCCACCCCCACCGCCGCGGCATCGCGATCCGTCAGCCAGCCGCCGTCACTGCGCTGCTTCACCGTCCCATCGCGCTTCCACGACCTTTCACAGCGCGGCTCGCCCCGGAGGTCATTCACCAGCATCTCGCCGCCCTCGGCGAACTTCACCCGCGACACGCCCAGCATGTCCGCGAAGTCCGCGGCGAACTTCTTCAGCACGCCTTCGGGATCGGGCAGGACCACTTCGGCATCGAGCGGGTTCTCGATGCCGCGCGCCTTGGCGGACTCCATCGCCTTCTGCGCTGCCTCGCGGGCCGCCAGTGCCTTCGGCCAGTCCGGGTCCGGGGGCGCCAGCCCATCCAGTCTCGCCGCCGTCTCCATGTGCACGCACCGCGCCTCATCGCCCTTCCACAATGCCCGGTAGGCCTCATCCGCCGTGTGGGGCATGATGGGCGCCAGCAGCCGCGCCAGCACATCCACCAGGTCCCACATCACCGTCTGCGTGGCCCGCCGGCGCGGGCTGTCCGTCGCATCGCAATAGAGCCGGTCCTTCACCGCCGCGCAGTAGAACGCCGAGAGGGTGTCGTTGCAGAAGTCGTAGACCAACTGGTTGACGCGGCGATACTCATACCGCTCGTAGGCCTCCAGGCACGCGGATTGGAGTCTCGCCGCCTCGTTGATGATGTAGGCGTCGATGGATGTCCCGGGCAATGACGCCAGGTTGACGCACATTCCCTTGTGCCCGTCCCGTCCGGGGGCGAAGTCCGCCAGGTTGCTCAGGAGGAAACGCAGCGTGTTTCGCACCTTTCGATAACTCTCGCCGGCGGTGTTGAAGAACTCGATGTTCACCTTGATGTCGTTCTCGTAGGCCAGCGAGCTGACCCACCAGCGGCAGACATCGGCACCGAAGTCCTTGAGCAGGTCCTCCACCTCCAGCGTGTTGCCCAGGGACTTGCTCATCTTCCGGCCGTCCTTGTCCACCATGAAGCCGTGAGTCAGCAGCGTGGCGAAGGGGGACTTGCCGGTGGCGCCAAGCGAGGGCAGGAGTGACAACTGGAACCAGCCGCGATGCTGATCCGAGCCCTCCAGGTAGAGGTCGGTCCACGGGCCGGTCTCACGGGCCTCGCCGCGCTGCCGCATGACCGCGTGCCAGGATGAGCCGGATTCGAACCAGACATCGAAGATGTCGTAGGTCTTGGCCAGGTCCGCGGGTGTGAGCGGCTTGAGATTGGCCGGCAAGTTGGGATCGGATGCGGGGTCCCAGCCGGCAAGAAGCGTTTCCGGGGGCTCGGTGAACCAGGCGTCCGAGCCCTTGGTCGCGAAACAGGCGGCAACGGCGCGCACAGTTGCCGGGGTCATGACAATCTCGCCTTCGGCGGTGCAGAAGGCCGGGATGGGCAGTCCCCACGACCGCTGGCGCGAGATGCACCAGTCGGGTCGGGACTCCAGCATGCCGCGCATGCGGTTGCGGCCCCAATCGGGGACGAAGGCGACCTCATCGCTGGTCGCGCCCATCGCCATCTCGCGCAGCGACCGCCCGCCGTCGGCGACCGGCTTGTCCACGCCGATGAACCACTGCTCCGTGGCCCGGAAGATCACCGGCGTCTTGCTCCGCCAGTCGTGCGGGTAACTGTGTGTGAACGTGTGTGCGTAGAACAGGTGCCCGCTTGAACGCAGGTGCTCGGCAATCCGGGCGTTCGCGTCCCAGATGCTCATGCCCCGCAGCCAGTCCGGCACCGTGTCGTCGTATGTGCCGTCGCCGCGCACGGGGCAGTACACATCCAGTCCCTCGCGCAGGCCCGTCTGGTAGTCCTCCTCGCCGTGTCCGGGCGCGGTGTGGACCAGTCCCGTGCCATCCTCGAGCGTCACGTAGTCAGCGCTGACGATGGGGCCGGTGCGGGGGCAGAACGGATGGCGATAGGTGAGCCCGACGAGCTTCGCCCCCGTCGTCTCGGCGACCATCTCGACATCCTTCGCCCCGGCCGCGGCCATCACGGTCCCCACCAGTTCCTTCGCCAGGATCGTCAGGTTGCCATCCGCCCGCACCAGCGCGTACGTGAACTTCTCGTGGACGGCAATGGCCAGGTTGGCCGGCAGTGTCCACGGCGTCGTCGTCCAGATCATGAACGACGGCGTCTCATCCAGTTCCACGCCGAACGCCGTGCCCGCGGCATGCCTGTCCGCGGCCTCGAAGTCCACGTAGACCGACAGGTCCTCCTTGTCCTGGTACTCCAGCTCCGCCTCGGCCAGCGCCGTCTCGTTGGCGATCGACCAGTGGACGCTCTTGAGGGCGCGATAGACCAGCCCCTGCTCCATCAGCCGCGCGAAGACCTCCAGGACCGCGCTCTCATACTCCGGGGCCATGGTCATGTAGGGATGGGCGTAATCGGCCAGCGTGAGCAGGCGCTGCATCTGCGAGGCCTGGAGCTTGATGAACTTCTGCGCTGAGGCGTGGCACTCGCGGCGGATGGCCATCCTGCGCGCATCCTCGCTCAGCGTCGCCAGTTTGGCCGCCTTGCCCTTCTCGATCAGGTCGGTCATCACCTTGTGCTCGATGGGCAGGCCGTGGCAGTCCCAGCCGGGAATATAGCGGCACTGCTTCCCGAGCAGGTGCTGGGAGCGCACCACGAGGTCCTTGAGCACCTTGTTGAGCAGGTGGCCGACGTGGATCGAGCCGTTGGCGTAGGGCGGGCCGTCGTGAAAAACAAAATTCTGCACGCCGATCTCATCCAGCCGCGCCACCACCCGGTCATACAGCCCCATGGCCTCCCACCGCTTCATCGATGCCGGCTCGCTCTGAGCCAGGTTGGCCTTCATCGCGAAGTCCGTGCGCGGCAGGTTCAGCGTCTGCTTGTACGTCCTCTTGTCCTGTGCCGTCGTTTCCGACATCGTGTGGCCCTCTTCACTGACCGCTCATCACCTCGTCCCCCGCAAGTGTCCACCAACAGAAACGGCCCCGCCCTAATCCGGGGGCGGGGCCGTCGGTTGCTCGTTGCTCAAGCACGCTTCATCATCGCGAAGCACCGATCGCCGCCCGCCCCTGATGGGGCCTGGGAATAGCGATCGTGATGACGAACGCGCGGCTTGTCATGCGGAGCAAGGGTATCCATCGGCCGGATGGGGTCAAGGGTTGAGCGACAGGGTGATCGCGTATTCCGACCGGTGGGCCATCGTCGCCGATGCCGTTGCGAGACGCAAAGCCCCCGGCCGTTGTGCGGCCGGGGGCGCTTCCGGGGGCGCTTCGCGGGCAGCGGGTCGTGCCGCGCGTTGCGGGCAATCATACACGGGTCGGCGGGTCAACTCCGCCTATTGAAACGCCGTCGGGCACAGCACGTCGATTTGCTCCCATGTGAATTCGATGCCCAGACTCAACGTCAGGTTCTTCACCTTCTTGTTCGACGATGCGGCGGCGTAGCTGGATGCTGATTCGGGTTTGACGACCGAGTAGTCGATGTCGCCATCGCCGCTCCACGCCCAGCGCCAGTGGCAGCCGCTGGAGCCGTCCGTGTCACCGCCTGAATTCTTGATCTCGATGAAGTAGCACCCGCCGCTCTCAAAGGACACCGCCGTGTGGGTCGCGGCATAGATGTACAGCGTCATGCCGTTGACCGTCAGGTTCGAGTCGGCCCGGGTTGGCGTGACGTTGTGGCTGGCGATGACCGATCCGGGAATGCGCTCTTCGGTCGTGCCGTGAATCTGCGATTCGTAGTAGGTGATCGTGAAGCCGTCGGTGTAGCCGTCCTCGCAGTCCGATCCCTGGTCCTCGTAGAACCCGAACCACTGCACGGAGGAGACGGAGACGGCATCGGTGGTCTTGAAGTCCTCCGCGGCCAGGCGGTAACGCACGCCGCCGACGTTGTCCCACTTGTCGCTGACGGGGCCGTACTCGCCGCCGTGCTGGCTCAGGTCGGGGCCTTGGACGGTGTGCGGGTCGCTCGGGCACTCGGCGCTCCAGGCGGCCAGGAGCAGCAGCAGGTCCGTGACATTGACCTCATCATCTCCATTGATGTCCTCGATGCACCCTTCGCACGATCCCCACGCCGCCAGCAGCGCCAGCAGATCGCCCACGCCCACGATACCATCGCCCACGTTGCCTGTGGAGGACGGGTCTATGTCCTCCGGGCACCGAAATTCATATGCACCCATATCGATCTTCACCATGATCCGGTGGTTCAGGTCAAGTTCCGGCGTCGGTTCGTTCGTGGTTGAGTCGCCGTCGATGTCGAAGTCATCCGCCGCGATCAGGCCGGAGGCGAACGCGGTCGGATGGCCCGCGTTGATGTGGACCGAGTCGTCATCCAGCCGATAGTTGTCGTTGGCGGCATCGACGAACACCGTGGCGCTGGTGCTGATGACGTTGAGCACTTCGATGTCGTTGTCGCTCGTCCCGCCCTCGATGTTGCAGTAGTCGGTGACCACATCGGGCATCGGTCCGCCGACATCCGCCCGCGTGCCCACCTACTTCTTATCGGTGCTGGGCGAGGGACCGCGGTTGTAGTAGACGATCGTGTTGTACATGGTAACGCCGGCCTCGGAATAGTCTGGCAGACACTCCGGCGGTGTGCCGGACTCACATCCGGGCTCCTTGACGAGTTCGGCCAGGACCCCGCCCATCTCATTCTCGGCGGTGTTGTCGGCGATGGTGCAACTTTCGAACGTAACCAGAACCTGCTGGTGGAGGAAGGCCGCGGCCGAACCATCCGATCCGGCCTGCGGCTCCTCGCCCGGAAAGTCTGAGTGGTTCTCGTAGATGAGGCAGTTCGTGAGCGTGGCCTTGGTGGAGATCGGAGCATCCTCGTCGGTATCCTGAAGAAGCCCTTGGACCGCCAGGGCGCTGCCGCGGTTGGCCTGGTTGGCCGTGAAGACGCAATTGATGAAGCGGGTCCGCTCGTCACCTTCGATGGGCGACGTTTCATTGATCGTCACGTACGCGCCCCCGCCGATGCCATGGTCGGCCTCATCCACGGCCGCGTTGTCGACGAAAGTGCAGCGGATGATGATGAGTCTCGAATTGATGGCGTACAGGCCGCCTCCGTTAAAACGGTGGAAACCGGGAAGGCCGGTGGGCGGACTTGTGTCCTCCTCATCGTTGTCGGCCATCCCGCCGGTGATCGTGAAGCCGTCGAGGATGGTGTCGGCCACGTCGTTATCAATGTCCGCCGCGATCACGACATGGTATGCGTTGTCCTCGCGGTTGGTGAAACTCGCCCCATCATCGCCATCGAAGTCTCCTGAAAGGACGGTGACAAAGACATTGACGTCGCGGTTCATGGACGAGGACTCGCCAAAACCCTCATAGCCTCCCTCGACCTTGACGCCATCGGGAATGATAAATGACTGGTCGCGGTCGCCGGATCCGCTGAGGTCGTCGGGCGTGTACGTGCCATCGGCGACGAAGACCGTGTCGCCCGCGGATGCCGCCGCAAGGCCCTCTTCCAGGGTCGGGAACGCAGTCGTCCAACTTGTGCCGGCCGTGCCACTTCGAGTGTGGTCGACAAACCAGTTGTCGGCGTTCGCCGTGGTGCCCAACAACAGCACGACCGCGCCGGCCAACATCGGCAACGTCCGACAACGATTGGAATACCTCATCTTTCGCTTCATCTTCGTGCTCCTTCTTCCGTTAGGACACTGCGAATTCGTGACCCCATGGGGCCCTGGTGGTCGCACACTCATGCGCCACCTCGATTTACATGAAGTGTCGGCTCGGGGCCTTCAGATTGCGTTATGAAGTCGTTCATTTCCGTACTGACTTTGGTGTTCTGGGCCATCACTTTCGATCTTGTGCGACTCACCCCCAATCTGCGAGGACCTGGAGCAGGTCTGT
>Ga0299906_10002700_pt1 | contig 14679 bp, 14 predicted proteins | sample RVTome_14_FD_200259 | JGI IMG/M metagenome (GOLD analysis project Ga0299906, IMG submission 200259) | Soil microbial communities from uranium-contaminated site in the Upper Colorado River Basin, Wyoming, United States - RVT145D125 (version 2) ... | reverse complement strand
CTCGATCTGCACAGCATGCGTCTCTCCCGCTTCGCCGAGGGTGATCTGGTACCCCCGCGGTCAGTGCTGTGACGGCCGCCAGGCTCTTCCTCAGCGGAGCCCGTGTCATCGACGCCGTGCGGCCCGCGTCGCGACCGGCGACCGTCGTCGTCGTCGACGGGCGCATCGCCGACGTGGCCGATCCCGGCGGCGTCATCCCGGCCCCGGACGACGGGGTGATCGACCTCAGTGGCCGGTACCTCCTGCCCGGTCTTTGGGATGCGCACACCCACCTCGAGTCTCGCGTCCGGCCGCCGAGCCCGACCGTTGCCGAGGTGACGCTGCGTCACGCCGACCAGGCGCGCCGCGGCCTCGAGGCCGGGGTGCTGGCGGTCCGCAGCGGAGGGCTACCTCACCTGGTCGACGTGGCCCTGCGCGACGCCATCGCCGAAGGGCTGCTGCCCGGACCGCGCATCTTCGCCGCCGGCTCCTTCCTCACAACGACCGGGGGCCATCTCTCGTGGTCGCCGTGGTCGCGGACGTGTGACGGCCCGGCGGGCTTCGCCGCAGCCGTCCGGGAGCAGATCGCCGCCGGGATCGACCACGTCAAGCTGAGCCTGTCCGGCGGCATCATGGGCCCGTCCTGGGATCGCCACACCAGCTCCTACTGGCTCGACGACGAGCTCGACGCCGCCTTCGCCGTTTCCCGGGCCCGGGGCTATCCGGTGATGGCCCATGCCACCAACCCGGAGACGGTAAAGGCGGCGCTGCGCCGCGGAGCCCATTCGGTGGAGCACGGCTACGTGATGGACGACGAGTGCATCGACCTGTTCGGACAGACCGGCGCCTGGTACGTGCCGACGCTCTGCATCACGCATCTGACGCCGGCGCAGGCGCAGAGTCGTTGGGAGCGGGAGTGGGTCGAGGAGCGCGGGCTGAATCCCGATCTGGTTGCCCGGGCGGATGCCGCTGCCGACCTGCATCGCCGCTGGTTCCGCCGGGCGCTCGACGCCGGGGTGCGGATGGCTCTCGGTTCGGATCTCGGCCCGTTGGAGACGGCGCTGTTCCAGGAGATGGAGCTGTGGGTGAAGGACGGGGCGACGCCCATGCAGGCCATCGTGGCCGCCACCCGGAATGCGGCCGACATGTGCGGCGTGCTCGACGAGACGGGGACTCTCGAGGCAGGCAAGGTGGCGGACCTGATCGCGGTGTCCGGGGACCCGCTCTCCGACATCAACAACATCCGGGCGGTCGAGTTGGTGATGAAGGGCGGACGCGTGGTGGCAGATCGCCGGGAGGGCGCTAGCCGGGTGGTGTGAAGACGAGCAGGATCGGGCTGCGCGGTGGCAGGACGACGTCGAGGTCGAGCTTGCCGTTCGCCAGCGTCGCCACTCCGTTGATGCCGTGGATCACGCTGTCGGCGTCGGGACACTCCCACGAGGGCCGGACCGACGCTCGCAACCGGTGCGGCTCGGCGGCAACATTCACCAGGAAGAGGCCGATTGTTCCGTCGCTCGCTTCCCAGGCGCCGTGCACCAGGCGCGGCACCTCCCACACGCCCTGCCGTGTGATGCCGGTCAACACCGGGTTGGAGCGGTGGTACCCGAGCGGGACGGGTGGGCTCTCCAGGGGAAGCGGGACGACCATGCGGCCGTAGGCCAGGTAGGGATTCCCCACGCCGACTCGCAGCCGCCCCATTGCGGCGGCGAAGTCGATGAACCCCTGGTCGGGGGGCTCCAGGTCATCGAACCGGAGGAGCCCGCCGTCCCACGTGATGACCTCGCCGCTGTCGACGCCGGGGAAGCGCTCGGGCGGGTTGTTGGCGTAGTGCAGCGAGAGGACGCCGCCCCAGCCGATCACGATTCGGGAGACGATCCAGTAGAAGATGTCGCCGTACGTGTGGTCGAACGTGACCCACCCGTCCTCGTGGACGGGGCCCACGTCGTGGTAGATCGCCTGGAACAGCGGGACCAGCTCGCGGCCGCCTCCGGGAGGTGTCTCCGGCCCGAGGGTCATCGCTTCGAGCCCTCCGAGTGGACCGGCGGCCGACCGCGCCACGTAGAAGTCGATGTCGGCGATCACGTGCTCCACGATGGTCTCCACGCCCTGCGCCGGCACCGTTCCCGTCGCCCGGGTCATGGCGAGGCGCGAGGCGGCGTTGTTGTCTGCGTAGGCGACGAGGACGTCCCGACTCCATCCCGGGGTGTGCCCGTGCTCGGCGCGCAGGCAGCGGGCGGCGAAGGGGTTGCCCGACGAGATGTCGTAGAAGACGCCGGCGAGCCCGTAGTCGGCGACCAGCCGCTCATCGCGCCAAGTGTGGAGGTCCCGCTGGATCTCGGTGACGGGACACACGAAGAAGTCGATGTCGGTCATGACCTTCGGGTCGGCGGGCGGGTCGGTGCCGTCGATGAAGCTCGGCGGCCGTTCCGAGAAGACGGTGAACCGGAAGAACTGGTAGGGGAAGACGAGATTGGGCTCCCAGCGCTCGTGGAATTGTCCGGCCTGAGAGGAGACGAAGAGGTCGTTGAGGTACGGCGTCACGTGGTGGCCCGCCCAGGCCTCGATGTTCGCCGGATGGAAGCGGGCCGGAAACCAACCCTCCTTGCCGACGTAGTGGGGCCGGGTGGCCGGCCAGTCCCATCCCGACACGATGTGCAACGGCGTGGGCGATGCCTCGCCGAGGAGGCGGTAGCGGTCCGACCAGTCGAGTGACGAGGGCGTCCCCCAGAGAGCGAGCCCGACATCGTCGAAGAGCCAGGCGGGACGATCTCGGCCGGCGCGCTCGACGTTCCGTCCGAGACGCGCCCACGGCGCCCCCGTCGCCCACGACCGGTATCGCTCGGCCGCTTCGAACCAATCCCCGCGCTCGAGGGCGGAGATGACGACGGGGTATCCGAGGTCGATGTCGGCGCCCCGGCGCAGGTCCCAGGCATCGTGGCGGATCGACATCTCCTCAGCGGAGAAAGTCAGCTCCTTGTGGGTGACGTGGGGATCGTGGCAGGCGACCGAGAAGCCGCCGACCCCGGAGCTGAAGTAGGCCATGACCTGCACCGAGCAGCCGTGGTAGCCGTCGGGATAAACGGCGGATGTCGTCGTCGACCGTGGATCGTCGATGAGCCAGCCGGAGTGGGCCGGGAAGAGCAGGCGATCGTCCTCGAGTGCCCGGGGGGCGAGGATCGGGTACGTGAAGTGCGCCGGCGGTGGCGTACCGTCGGCGACCGACACCAGGGGCCACAAGGCGATGGCCCCGTCGTCCTGGAAGCGGACGACGACCGAGACCTCGATGCCGGGTGACGACGTCTCCCAACGCAACGTGGCGGACTCGTCGGCGATATCGACGGACAGTGGGCCCGGCGTGGTCTCCTCCAGGGTGAAGCCGGCGGCGGCTGTGGCCGGCGGCCACACGCTCGACGTCGTCCCCTGGCTGAGGAGACGCCACGGCGACTGCGCCCGATCGGCGAGCCGCTGACCCGTCACCAGGTTCTCCAGCTCGACGATGCTGCCGCTGCCCATGTCGAAGGTGACGCGGAGCCGCTCTCCTGCGGCGACGAGGAGGTCGCCCTGGAGGTGGATCACGTCGACTCCTCCCGGAGCCGCCGCCGCAGGAACTTGCCGGTGAGGGCCTTCGGCGGCTCGTCGCAGATCTCGATGGCCCGCGGGTATTTGTGCGCCGCCAGCCGCTGGCGGAAGAAGTCGATGAGATCGTCCGGTGCCGCGACGGCGCCGTCGCCCATCACCACCAACGCAATCCGGGCACCACCATCGGCCCCTCGGCCACGATCCCGCCGCGCTCACCAGGAGGCAACGTCTCGCCGGTCTCCGGCTTGTCTTGCAGGAGGAGGGCGAGGCGGCTACCGGGCTCGGCTCCTCGATCGACGAGGGCTGCGGCGAGGGCGTCGGAGCGCCGGTCGACGTCGTGCCACGTGAGGTCGCCGGACGTCCTGTGCAGGCAGGGATCGTCCCCACCGTTGGCCACGGCGATGCGCCACAGCTCCAATGCGGCGCCAGCGGCATGGTCGGATCCGATCCATCGGTCGATGGGGTCGACGCTTCCGGTCACCAGATCGATCCGACTCCCGGGTCGGGAGCCGCCACCCGTTCCCGGACGGCCCGGAAGCCGTCGAGCATCATCGCTGCGTCGGCGGAGACCGCCACCAGGCTGGCTCCTCGTTCGAACCAGTCGTTGGCGCGCTCCGGGGTCGGGGCGTACACGCCGCTGGCTACCCCGGCCGCGGCGGACCGTTCGAAGATGTCGCGGACTGCGGCGACGACGTCGGGATGCTCGGGGTCGCCGGGGTGGCCGAGCTCCCCCGAGAGGTCGATCGGCCCCACAAAGATCGCGTCGAGGCCGGCCGTCGCGAGGATGGCATCGAGGTCGCCGATGGCGTCGCGTCCCTCCAGCATCCCGATGACGGCGGCGTGGCCGTCGAAGCGGGCGAGCCCGTCGGGTGTGGTGGCGTCGTAGGCGGCGCCCCGGACGTACGGGTTGAGGCTGCGCTGGCCGTCCGGGGGGAACCGAGCGGAATGAACCGTGGCCGCCGCAGCGTCCGCGGACGACACGTGGGGCACCATCACACCGTCGAAACCGGCGTCCAGCGCAGAGGCGATGATGTTCGCCCGCAGCTCGCCGACCCTGGCGATCGACTGGATCCCGGCCGCCTTGGCGAAGGCGGCGAGGGCGGGCAGGTCGGCGACGCCGATGGGCCCGTGCTCGAGGTCGAGGATCACGGCCTCGTACCCCGCCACTGCCAGCATCTCCAGGACCTCGACGCGCGGGATCATCACGAAGGTGGCGACGACGGCGCGGCGGCTCGCGAGACGCGACCGCAATGTATCTGCACGCAGCACCGGGGAGGCTCCTGAGGCTCGGCGGCTCGCAAACGTACCGTGCACAGCGCGGCTCCGTCAAGCGCATAGAAGAATCGCTTTTGCCATAAAAAAAGACTTCCGGCTGGGTGACCGCCGCTGGCCGGGAAGAGAGGGAGGTGCCCGCGGCTAGGCTCTTTCCGACATGCGAAATGCTGCAGATACCGCGACCCGTCCCCCCGTTCTCAATTCCGTCAACAACGCCCTCCGCGTACTGGACTACCTCGTGGAGCACGGGGAGGGGGGTGTGTCCGAGATGGGGAGACAGCTCGGACTCAGCCCGGGGACCGTCTACCGTCTGGTGTCGACGCTGGTCCAAGCCGGTTTCGCCGACCAGAACGGTGAAACGAAGAAATACGTCCCCGGGACCAAGATCCTCGAGCTGGCGAACGCCATGCGCAATCGCTTCGACTTCCTCGACCTGGCCCACGTGCACCTCGGTCGTCTCATGGACCGGGCCCACGAGACGGTCAACTTCGGGGTGATACGGGGCGACGACGTGGTTTACGTGGACCGGGTCCTCTCACGACACCCGCTCGCCGTCGAGGTCAAGATCGGATCGCACGTCCCCGCCTTCTGCACCGCCCTCGGCAAGGTCTTGCTCGCCTTCGGTGACGAGGCCGCTCGCGAGTCCTACCTGAGCCGCCTCCCCGACCTATCCGCCGACCACCATGGGGAGGTGCCGTCGAGTGCCGAATTCCGCCGCGAGCTGGCAGAGGTCGTCGCCAAGGGTCATGCCGAGGATCTCGGAGAGTTCTCGCCCGACATCATGTGCGTGGCAGCCCCGGTCCTCAACTCGAAGGGGCGGGCCGTAGCTGCCGTGAGCGTGTCGGGACCCGCCAGCCGGTTCAGCGCAAGTCGCGACACCATCGTTCCCCTCGTCGAGATCGCCGCTCGCGAGCTCACGCTGCTCGTCCACGAACTAGGCGACGACAACCCGGCGCTCTGATCCGGCGCCCTTTTGCGACGAGCCTCGCGGTGCGGTAGCTTTCTACTGCTGCGCAAGCAGTTTCGCATAGCGAAAGACCTCGCGGGTCGAGATGTGGGGGTTCCGTGTCGAATCGAGACATCGCACCGGCAGCGGAGACGTCCCTTCCGAGGGCCGTGATCAACGAGTTGGGCCGGCGGCTGTTCGACGCGGAGCGCAGTCGGTCGACCTTGCCCCCGCTCACCGACACCTATCCGGACATGAGCGTCGCCGACGCCTACGCCGTCCAGCTGGAGTACGCCCGGCTCCGCCGCCGCGGAGGCGCCGTTCTCGTCGGCCACAAGGTCGGTGCCACCAGCCGGGCCATCCAGGAGCTGTTCGACATCGACATCCCCGACTACGGCCACCTCTTCGACGACATGCGCTGCGACCCAGCCGTCCCGATCGCAATCGATGAGCTCATCCAGCCGCTCGTCGAGCCGGAGATCGCCTTCGTCCTCGGCGACGGGCTGCGGGGACCGGGAATCACTGCCTCTGACGTCATCGAGGCGGCGAGCGGGGTGGTCGCCTGTCTGGAGGTCATCGACAGCCGCATCGAGAGCTGGCGCATCCGCCTTGCCGACACCGTCGCCGACAACGGTTCGAGCGCCCGGTTCGTCGTGGGTTCGGAGATCGTCCCCATCACCACCGACCTCGCCGCCGAGGCCGTCGTGTTCGAGCGAAGCGGCGACATCGTCGGGGAGGGCACCGGGGCAGCCGTGCTCGGCCACCCCGCCGAGGCCGCCGCCTGGCTGGCCAACGCCCTCGGTTCGTTCGGTGTCGCCATGGCGCCCGGGTCCTTCGTCCTGTCGGGCTCCATCACTTCGGCGGTCCCCGCCCGGCGCGGTGACCGCTTCGCCGCCCGGTTCGCCACGCTCGGTACGGTGTCGTGCACGATGGATGAGGGAGGAAGCCCCGACGATGGATGACCAGCTGACCGCAGCTCACATGGAGCAGGCGATCCGCGGCTACTTCGATGCCTGCAACCGGGGAGATGCCGAAGCCGTCGCGGCATACTTCACGGAGGACGCCGTCCACTACTTCCCACCCGGGATGTACGAGGGCCCGTTCCGCGGTGCCGGGAAGATCGGCGAACGCTGGCAGCAGGCGGTCGAGCAGCTCGGCTCGGTGTGGACGATCGACCAGATGATCACCGATCCGGCGACGGGCCGCGCCGTGATCGAGTGGACCCATTTCAAGACGTTCCAGGGCACCACGTTGCGTGGCGACGAGTGGTATCTGTTCGATCCCGCCACCGGGCTCATCGAGGAGATCAGGGCGTACTACGCCTCTCCGCAGGCCGCTCTCCAGGTCCTGGAGCTCGGCGGATTCGACTACGCCGGCCGCGGTTACGCGCTGGATCCGCCCTTCACGCGCCCCCGGCCGTGACGCCACACCCCGTTCTCTCCGTGCCCGGGGCAGCGATGTTCACGCCGCGTTCGGCGCACAGCCGTCGCTCGTCGTCGTGGGACCGCAGCGGTGGCAATCGCGACTTCGTGAAGGTCGAGCCGGGAGCGACCGTCGTGCTCCTCGACCACGACGGGCCCGGTTGTCTCACCCACCTCTACCTGGCGATGGTGCTTGCCGACATCACCGACTACCGCGACGCCATCCTGCGCTGCTATTGGGATGGGGCCGACCGGCCCTCGGTCGAAGTACCGCTCGGCGACTTCTTCGGTGTCGTCCACGGCCGGGTCCGTGAATACCAGAGCGCGATGACGGCCGTCAACGGCGGTCTCGGCGGAGCGTCCCACGCCCTGAACGCCTACTTCCCGATGCCTTTCGCAGCCGGGGCACGGGTGACCTTGGAGCACCGGGGGCCGGAGACCCTGGGCGGCGCCCTCGGCAACCTCTGGTACCACATCGACTACGAGGCATACGACACCCCCATCCCCGGCGACGTCATGCGATTCCACGCCTCCTACCGTCAGGAACGCCCGACTGCCGCAGTCGGTCCCGTGCACAATCTCACGCTGCACGAAGCTCTCAATCTCGACGGCGCGGAGAACTTCGTCGTCCTCGACACGCGCGGCGCCGGGCGCATGGTCGGCATCGTCCTCGGCATCGACAACAAGCAGGGCAACGCCTGGTACGGCGAGGGCGACGACATGGTGTTCATCGATGGTGAGCGGTGGCCGCCGTCCATCCACGGCACAGGCAGCGAGGAGATCTTCGGCGGTGGGGCGTGCCCCACCGACGAGTACGCCGGTCCCTACACCGGGTTCCATCTGATCGATTCCCCCGATTACGACGGCCTCGTGGGCATGTATCGCTGGTACGTCAACGATCCCATCCACTTCGGCGAGGCACTGCGGTGGACCATCGAGCACGGTCACGCCAACAACTTCTCCAACGACTACTCGGCTGTGGCGTACTGGTACCAGGCGCCGCTCGCCGATCTGCCGCCGCTCCCGGAACGGGGCGAGATGGTGCCTCCCCTCGGCGACGGCTACGCAGACGCAAAGGGTGCGCTCTTCGAGCAGGCAAGGGCGCTGCGCTCGGCCGCTGCCGAGGGCGCTCCGCTGATCGACTTCCTCCGCTCGTGCCGCGCCGGCCAGCCGTTCTCCCGCGGTGACTGGAGTGCCACGCTCGACCAGGTGAGGCGGTTCCGCTCTGACGGTGCCCCGTGACCGAGGCGGCGCCGGTCCTCATCGCCGGCGAGTGGTCACCGTCCTCCGCTAGCGAATCGTTCGAGGCGGTTGACCCGGCGACGGGTCGGCGGCTGGGCACGTACCCGGTGAGCCCGGCCGACGAGGTCGAGGCGGCCCTCCGCGCGGGCGCCGACGCCTATCGCCTCCTCACCGATGTGGACCCTTCCCTGATCGCTGCCTTCCTGGACGGATACGCGGACCGCATCGACGGAGCCCTCGACGACCTGGCGGCGACGGCGGCCGCCGAGACCGCCCTCGCCGTCGCGCCGCGCTTGCGCGAGGCAGAGATCCCGCGGACCAGCGACCAGCTGCGCCAAGCCGCTCGCGCTGCCGCCGCCCGCAGCTGGGTCGAGCCGGTTCTGTCGCCGTCTGCCGGCATCGCCTCCTACCTGGCGCCGATCCCGGGCGTCGTCTGCGTGTTCGGTCCCAACAACTTCCCCTTCGCCTTCAACGGCATCTCCGGTGGCGATTTCGCCGCTGCGGTGGCGACGGGCCACCCCGTCATCGCCAAGGCCAACCCGGGGCATCCAGGGACGACCCGGGTGCTCGCCTCTCTGGCCGCTGACGCCGCCGACGCCGCCGGGCTGCCGCCGGCGATGGTGCAGATGATCTACCGCACGTCCCACGCAGACGGCGCCCGGATGGTCGCCGATCCACGGGTCGCGGCGTCGGCGTACACGGGCTCACGATCGGCCGGTCTCGCCCTCAAGGCGAGCGCCGACGTTGCCGGTAGACCGATCTACCTCGAGATGTCCAGCGTGAATCCCGTCGTCGTCCTGCCGGGAGCGCTCGCCGAGAGCGGCGACCGCATCGTGCTCGACCTCGCCTCCAGCCTGCTCCTCGGTTCCGGCCAGTTCTGCACGAGCCCGGGGCTGATCTTCCTGCTTCGATCGGCGGACGGCGACCAGTTCCTGGAGGCGCTCACCGCCGCTGTCTCCGCCACGCCGGCTGGCACCCTGCTCGGCAGCGGCGTGATGGACGGCCTGATCGGCGCACGAGAGCGCTGGTCGGCGGCCGGAGCCGTCGTCGTCGGCAGCGGGCCGCCCGGCCCAGGCCGCTTCTCGTACCCCAACACCGTGATGCGTGTCGACGCCGCGACGTTCCTCGACCATCCAGAGGAGCTGCAGTCCGAGGCGTTCGGCAACTTGAGCCTCGCCGTTGTCGCCGCCGGCATCGAAGAGCTGGAGAAGTGCATGGCGTCCCTCGAAGGAAACCTGACCGCAACCATCTACGCCTCCGCCGACGGCAGCGACGACAGCGCATACCGACAGGTGGCGCCGCCGCTACGGCAGCACGTCGGCCGGCTGCTCAACGACAAGGTGCCCACCGGCGTCGCCGTCGTCCCGGCGATGAACCACGGCGGCCCGTTCCCGGCGACCGGACACCCGGGCTTTACGGCCGTGGGCATCCCGGCCAGCCTGCGCCGATTCGCCATGCTGCAGTGCTTCGACAACGTGCCCGACCATCGCCTCCCCCCCGAGCTGCAGGCGGCGAATCCCCTCGGACTCGTTCGCAGGGTGGACGAACGGCTGACGAATGAACCGGTGACGTGGCAGCCCGGGGCCGGCTGAGGATAGGAGACCCAGTGCCGATCAACTCGCTGACGAGCCTTCCCCGGGGGCGTTCCCGTCGCGCCTCCTCGTGGGATAGGAGCGGAGCCAACCACGACTGGTTCGAGGTCGAATCGGGCGAGACGGTCACCCTCATGGAGCACGATGGCGCCGGATGCGTGACCCACGTCTACTTCGCCATGATGTACCCCGAGATCGCCGACTACCGGGACGCTATCCTCCGCTGCTTCTGGGACGGAGCAACCGCGCCTTCGGTCGAGGTTCCGCTCGGCGACTTCTTCACGCTGGTGCACGGCCGCGTGCGCGAGATCAAGAGCACCATGGTGACCGTCAATCCGGGCTTCGGGGTGTCGCACGGCTTCAACGCCTACTTCCGTATGCCGTTCGCCCACGGCGCCCGCATCACGCTCGAGCATCGCGGGCCGGCACGGCTGGGTGGCCGCATCGGGGCACTCTGGTACCACATCGACTACGAGGTCCAGGAAGCACCGGACAAGGCAGAGCCGTTGCGGTTCCACGCCCAGTTCCGTCAGGAACGGCCGACGACTCCCGTCGGTGCCGAGCCCGGTCGGCAGCTCCACGATGCAGTGAACCTCAGCGGAGTCGACAACTACGTGGCGCTCGACACCCAGGGGATCGGCCGGATGGTCGGCCTCGTCCTGCAGGTGGACAACCACGAAGGCGGCTGGTGGGGGGAGGGCGACGACATGGTGTTCGTCGACGGTGACGCCTGGCCCCCCGCCATCCATGGCACCGGGACCGAGGAGATCTTCGGAGGAGGGGCCTCCCCCGCCTGGGAGTACGCCGGCCCCTACACCGGCTTCCACCACATCGATGCGGTCGACTACTCGGGCCTCACCGGGATGTATCGCTGGTACCTCCACGACCCGATCACGTTCCAGCGATCGTTGCGATGGACCATCGAGCACGGCCACGCCAACAACTTCGGCAACGACTACTCGTCCGTCGCCTACTGGTACCAGACTCCAGCCGTGGCGGTCACGGGCACGCTCCCCGATCGGGCGGCGATGCTGCCCAGACTCGGCGATCGCCACGACGAGGCGAGACGCCTGCTCGAGGAGACGGTGGTCGCGGCGCGTGAACTCGGCGGCGCGGCGTATGGGCTGGCTGCCCGCCACGCCGCTGCCTTCTACACCGGCGAGTGGGACCAGGCAGTCGCCGACCTTGCCGAAGCCCGCCGCCTCCTCGGGATCGCCTGACGCCAATCAGGCTGCAGGAGTGGGGGCGTCTTCGCGGAGCAGCCCGGCGGATCGAAGGTCTTCCCACAGCTCGCTGGGGAGCGGGGCCGCCATCAGAGCGGCATTGGCCTCGATCTCCGCCGCGGTCCTCGCCCCGGTGACGATCGTGGAGACCGCCGGGTGAGCCAGCGGGAACTGGAGCGCCGCCGCCTTGGGATCGACTCCATGCCGAGCGCACACGTCGTGGATGCGCCGCGCCCTGGCGACGATGTCGTCCGGTGCCTCGGCGTAGTTGTAGGTGGCGCCCGCCGAGGGATCGACCAGGACGCCACTGTTGAACACGCCGCCGGCGACGATCGAGAACTGCTTCTCCAGAGCCAGGGGAAGCAGTTCGTCGAGGGACTCCTGCTCCAGGATCGTGTACCGCCCGGCGAGGAGGATGCAGTCGAAATCGGCGCGTGAGGCGAGGTAGACCAGCGGCTCGATCCAGTTCATCCCGGCACCGATGGCGCCGACGACGCCTTGGGAGCGGAGGTCGTGGAGGGCCCGGTAGGTGCCGTCGAGGGCCTCGTCGAGCTCATCGTCCGGGTCGTGGATGAGCGCCACGTCGACCCGGTCGAGCCCCATCCTTTGCAGGCTCTCCTCCAACGAGCGCATGGCGCCGTCGTAGGAGAAGTCGAAGACCGCCGTCAGGTGATGGTCTCCGTGGAACAGGGCGGGAGTCTCCTCCGCCGGGACGAGCAGCCGGCCCATCTTCGTGGAGAGCGTGAAGCTCGATCGTGGTTGGTCGCGCAGCACCTCACCGACCCAGCGTTCCGACTGCCCGTATCCGTAGAAGGGGGCAGTGTCGAAGTAGCGGAGCCCGACGTCCCAGGCGGCCCGGACGGTCGCCAGCCCGTCCTCGGGAGTGACCGCGGCCGGCCAGCCGCCGAGGGGAGCGGTACCGAGACCCAGCGAGGTGACCGGCACGTCGCTGGCGCCGAGCGTGGTCTTGTGCAAGGGATCCATCGAGTCCTCCGTGTCAGGTGATGGCGATCGGACGAAGGGCGAACCCTGCGGTGGCGCCCCGCATCGGCGGCACCAGCGCCACGTATGTGAACTCGTAGGCCGCCTCCGCCGCCAGCTCCTCGAGATCGTGGAGCTCGCCCATGTGGACCCCCTGGTCGATCAGGAGGTACTCGTGCACCGGCGACGGTGACGGGGCACCGTCCACCGGCGGCACCACTTCCAGGGTGGACGTGTCTCCTCCGATGACGAGGGCTCCACACTCCTCGACCAGCCAGCGTGCCGCCCCCAGCGTGATGCCGGCGCAGTCCGGCCCCGCAAGAGCCTCGCGGTCGTGACCTGCCTCTCCCCAGTGACGCATCGTGCCGGTACGGACGAGGACGACGTTCCCCGGTTCGATCCGGGTGCCCTGGGCACCGAGCGCCGCCTCCAAGTCGGACTCGGTGATCGGGTGAGAGGGCGGCAGCTCGTCGAGGCCCAGATGGCCGGGCACGTCGATGAGCACACCCGGGGCGATGATCGGCGGGATGCCGGCGGCGCTCGCCTTGCCGGGGCCGAAGTCGAAGGCCCATTCCGTCGACGTGAACCCGTTGTACCAGTGGTCGTCGCTGCCCTTGGTGGCATGGCACAACCCGTCGAGCTGGGTACCGGCGTGATCCGAGAGCATGATGAGCGACGTGTGGAAGCTGAGCCCGTCGGGCGGCTCCCCGAAGTCGCCGCCCTTCTTGAGGCCGGCGGCCGTGCGGAAGGGCAGGACCTCTGTGCCGACGTGCCCTGGCCACAGGAACGAGCCTCGGTCGAGGGGAGCGCCGAGGTCGTAGACCTTGCCTCGGGACGGCCGGCGCAGGGCGTCGAGGATGGTCTCGGCGGTCATGTGGTTGAGGGCTCCGATCTCGTCGTCGTCACCCCAGATCCATCCCCAGCCGCGGCCCTGCTGCCATCCCCGTCGCGGTTCGGCCATCGTCTCCTCCCATCGCCGGCCGGGCCCCCGGCCCAACAGCGCGCAGTGTAGGCTCGCCATTCCTCAGGACGGAAAGGCGTTTCCCTATGACGGCATGTGTGGCGACACGATGATCGGATCGCTGGCCGGGTTGGCTAGGCTCCTCGACGTGGAGTCTCGGTCGATCAGCGCCGAGAACCCGGCGGGTGCTCGCGGCGGGGGTGGCCGGGCCGGGCAGGGAACCGGCGCCGAGCCGGCGCGCGACCTGGGTCGGGGATGGAAGGTGTCGCCGAGCATCCACATCGAGCCGGGCGCTACCGCGGTGCTCGGCGACATCGAGGGTCCGGGCACCATCCGCCACATCTGGCTGACCGCCGCCGCCCGACTCTGGCGCGATCTCGTGTTGCGCTGCTACTGGGAGGGTGACGAGGCCTGCGCCGTCGAGGTCCCCATCGGCGACTTCTTCTGCAACGGCTGGGGTGTCTTCAGCCAGGTCGGATCGATCCCGATCGCCGCCAACCCCCATGGGGGGTTCAACTCCTACTGGCCGATGCCCTTCGCCGATCGGGCACGGATCACGGTGGAGAACCGGTCCGAGGAGAAGGCCACCTGCTATTTCCAGATCGACTACACGCTCGGCGCCGAGGAGGGTCCACTCGCCTACCTCCATGCCCAGTGGCGCCGATCCAACCCGCTTCCCTACGCCGCGACGCACCCGATCGTCGACGTGCCGGCGGGGACCGGGCGCGGCCACTACGTGGGTACCTACATCGCCTGGGGGGTCAACAACTCGGGCTGGTGGGGCGAGGGGGAGGTGAAGGTGTACCTCGACGGTGACGACGAGTACCCGACGATCTGCGGAACGGGCACCGAGGACTACTTCGGCGGGGCGTGGAACTTCGACGTGCCCGGCCAGGGCTACACAGCATTCTCGACGCCCTATCTCGGCCTCAACCAGGTCATCCAGCCCGACGGTCTCTACGCCAGCCAGCAGCGCTTCGGCATGTATCGATGGCACGTCCTCGACCCGATTGTCTTCCGCGACGCCGTCCGAGTCGACGTCCAGGCTCTCGGCTGGAGGTCGGGACGCCGCTACCTGCCGCTCCAGGACGACATCGCCTCCACCGCCGTCTTCTACCTGGAGCGCACCTCGTGCGCCCGCCCGACACTCCCCGGCCGAGATGCCCTGGAGGTGATCTGATGGTGGCCGTGACCGGCGTCCGAACATTCCCGTACAACTACACGATGACCCGCAGGATCGGTGACGTCCATCTCCCTGAGGGCACGGACGCCGGCTCCGACATGGCGGTCATGATCGAGACCGACGAGGGCGCCACCGGCGTCGCCGTGGGCTACGGCCAGGGAACGGCGGCCATCGCCCAGTTCGCTCCCCTCCTCGCCGGGGAAGACCCCAGATCGGTTCGTGGGCTGTGGGAACGCATGCGCTCACTCGCCTTCAAGATGGGTGCTGCGGGTCCGGCGAAAATCGCCATCTCCGCCC
>Ga0299906_10002699_pt1 | contig 14686 bp, 21 predicted proteins | sample RVTome_14_FD_200259 | JGI IMG/M metagenome (GOLD analysis project Ga0299906, IMG submission 200259) | Soil microbial communities from uranium-contaminated site in the Upper Colorado River Basin, Wyoming, United States - RVT145D125 (version 2) ... | reverse complement strand
AGTTGAGCGGACTGATCGGGACACCGGTCGGAGCCCACGCGACTCATGCGCTGACCGAGGCCATGTTCACGGTTGGCGGGGCGGAACTCCGAGCGCGTTGGGCGCTCCTTCCCGCCGGCGCCACCCACGATCCAGGAGCGCTTCAACCCATCCCGCAGGTGAGCTGGGTCCTGGATCTGGACATGTTCACCACGACTGCTGTGCCGTTCAGAGTGCAAGGCGTGATGGCGGAAGCCGAGCGCTTCGCCGAGCGGATCTACGCGTTCTTCCGGTGGGCGGTGACGGATGATTTCCTCAGGCGCTACGGAGGGTCTCCATGACCGAACGCAACCTCGCCATTCCCGACTCGACTACGGTGGAAGGTACAGTCTCCGTGCCGGCTTTTCAGGGGCTCTCCCTGGCGGCGAGCGTTGGTCTGTTTGGCTCGGCTACCTCCGCGGCGGCCATGGAGGTGCTGGACCCCGGTCCTGCCGCCGCGCTTGCCCTCGACGGGACCACCGCCGGTGTGAATTCACCGTCGGCGCCCGGCCATGCCGACGCCGTGCAGGAACTGCGTGCGCTGACCGGCCTGTCGTGGGATCAACTGGCCCGGCTCTTTGGCGTGAGCCGTCGCGCGGTCCACCTCTGGGCAGCGGGTAATCCAATCAACGCGGTCAACGAAGAGCATCTCCACCGGACGCTCGCGGTGCTCACGCAGACGGACCTTGGGGCGAGCGCCTTCAACAGGGCTGCATTGCTCCGTGCCGGCCAGGATGGAATCATCCCGTTCGATCTTCTGGCTGAGCGCAAGTATGAGGAGGCTGCCCTGCGGATGGCGCCGGGTGCGCCCCGCCGGCCGCCCGTGCAGTCGCTGGCGTCCAGGATCCGGCCAGAGCTGATGCCGGCGCCGCCGGCAGAGCTGCTCGGGGCGCTTCATGGCAAGGTGCATCGGGATCTGCCGGGCGGACATGCGGCGAGAAGCATGAGGGTGCCTGGTGAGCGCAAGGGATGATGCCGAGCCACCGCCGCCACCTGGGGCCGGCTCCCTGGCCGCATGGCGTCAGGGAGACTGCGTCCTCGGTGACCACTACTTTGTCCATCGGACGGATCCCGCCAATCCGCTGACTGATGCAGCTCGAGCGGCTGCGGCCTCGGGCTACAACCTCGTCGAGACGCCGGTCGCCGGGCTCGCGGTGGTAACCCGAACCTGTGATCTGGTCCGCGGCCAGGATGTCCGTGAGTTCGTCGAGGTGTCCCCCCTCATACAGGTCGAGGAGGAAGTGCGCGTGCAGGTCGACCGGGGCCTGCGGCCGAGGTACGCCGCAGTTCCTGCGCTCGCAGGTCGCGGTCTGGTCGCAGACCTGGACCGCACCATGACCGTCGAGAAACCCGTCGTCGCCGCGTGGGAACGGGTTCCGGGATGGACGACGGACGATGAGGGGAGAAGATTCGCCCGTGCACTGGCCCGGAAACGCGAGCGCACTGCGTTTCCGGATGACTTCGTGGAGCATACGCAGAGGCTCCAGGAGCTGATCAAGCGGAAGCACGGCCGCAGTTCGGAGGAAGGGGCGACACTCCGTTCGATTCAGGAGATCCGGGTGAGTGCAGAGCCCGACTGGCAGGCACCACGCATCAGCCTGACATTCTGGTTCATTTTGACGGCAGACGGCACCTGGCACCTCGGGGAGGTCGACTGGGTCTCGAGGTGGCTGGGCCTGTTGCCCGTTAGCGCCCGCTACGTGGCTTCCGACGGCTATGCGGTGACCCTGGACCAACTGACCGCGGCAGAATACCTGACGAGCGACCGCTTCGATCTGGACTATCTCAGCAACTGAGGCGGCGGCGATAGGTCGTGTCGGAGGAACGCGCCGCCGCCGCCTGTCGTCAGCGCAGGCGCGACGAATGGTGGCCGCGCGCGCGCCGCGCCGGGCCTATCGCCGTCTTCACACCCTGTGCCTCCGGTCCTACCGCCCGGACCCGGAGATCGGTGTCGACGATGTGCAGTGGGTAGCTCAAGTGCCCATTCGGTCCGTTCAGCCAAGAGTTCCTCGGGTGCATCGTGTCGTTCAGGACCGATTCTCGAGCCAGTTGAGCACCACTACCGTAGGCTGCACCCCCGGCTGCTCAATCGGCACCGCCACTTCGCCGGGAGAGAGCAGCAAGATCTCACGTGGCGCCTGAGCGCTACCACGCGGCCGGGGCAGGGCCTAGCACCGATCCCGCCGTGATCACCCGGATCCTTGCCCAGCGGGCCTGCGCCCGGGACTCACCCCACTGGTCACGGAGCGCGCCGCCGCGCCGGCGACGGTCCCCCACCCAGACCGCGGCCGCTCCCCCTCACTTGCAGTCCCGGGCCCCTGGCTCGGGGACCGTTCGCGTGCCCGGGTGTCCCGGCGAGGGAGGCCCGCTGCCCTGCGACGGCTTGACCGCTATCCGCGCGCACCCCCACGGCCCCGAGCGGCACCGAGATCCCGCGCCGGGGACGCGCACGTTGAAGCCCCGCGAACCGACCGGTCGGTTCGGGGGGGGAGAAGAAAACGCCTATCCCTCAGATAGCGAGCTGGACAGAACGGGGAGGCGCAGCCCCAAAGCATCAGTCTGAACCCAGGGAGCCGGGCTGAGTTGCAACCTGCACCGATAGCCCGCTGCCGTGTAGCGTGGAGGCGCGCACCTATGTGGGCCCGGCACATGGATTTGAGGATTGGTTAATGGACGACAACTATGTTGGTCGCTCGAGTACCGGTCGTGGGGACATGTGTGATACGGTACGGGGTTCCCGACTTGGTCGAGTGCTTGAATTGAGTCGACCCCGTCGCAGCGACTCCGACACGGTGGCGCCCAAGAACCCGCCTGCTCCGCGCACGCGCACCTCGGGTCCTAGTCTCTGGTGACGCGTGACGTGGGAGTCCTCTACTCCTTGCCTTGGTTTACCACGGAGCTCCTATGCATTGCACTGCGGGAAACGGAGATCGGGTTGCCGGAGCAACACAGTTCGGGACAACAGTGGCCCTGGCGCTGGCCATCCTGGCGAATGGAAGCTGTCGAACCAATCAAGCGGACGTGAACATCACGGGAGCCAGCGCTCGAGCCGAGAAGGAGAATTCGCTCGCCCGGCTGTTGGAGATGGAAAACCCTAATCGGCTGCCCAACCGGTATATCGTGAGGTTCAAGTCCCAAGTAACAGATGCCAGCAGCCTGTCCGCCGCGCTGGTCGCGGAGAACAACGGGCGGATCTATCGTGTCTTGACCGGGCTCAAAGCCTTCTGGGGAGAACTTCCCCCGGAGGCCATCCTTCGGCTGAGGGAGAATCCGAACGTTGCCTACATCGAAGCGGACGTTGCCATCCCTGTTGCTGGCGTAGGCGACACGACTCAGTTCGGCGCGCCCTGGTGGTTGGACCGGATGGATCAGCGGTACCTCCCTCTGGACGGTAACTATCAGTACTCGGCCGACGGCACAGGAGTTCATATCTGGTTCGTCGACACGGGCATCGATCCAAGTTCTCCCGAAATCGTGGGCAGGGTGGATCAGACCTTGTCGTGGCCGCCCAATGGCCAGGACCCATTTGCCCCATGCCACCCCCACGGGACCAACATGGCAATCGCCGCCGCGGGAACCGTTAGTGGAGCCGCGAAGAAGGCCATCATCCACTCGGCCAGAGTCGATGAGAATTGCCAGAGGAAGCTGAGCACCGGTGCGGCCAGCGCCGCCTTTGAGTTCCTCGCGGATCACAGTCCACGTCCAGCAATCGCGAACTACAGCGCCGCCGGATCCTGCATCACGATCGTGTTCCAATTCTGCGGAGAAACTGTGGATGATGCTGCGAAGTACGCGCAGCAGAGAGGGGTTACGGTCGTGGTGGGCGCGGGCAATGGCGGGGACGATGAGATAGGCGACGATGCCTGCGGGTATTCCCCCGCTCACGTGAACGAACTGCTGACCGTAGGTGGGACGGACGCGGCTGACCAACGACTTCCGGAGAGTAACTTCGGAACCTGCGTTGATCTGTTCGCACCATCCGAAGCAGGCACTTCCACGGCTACGGCCAGGGTGACGGGCGTCGGCGCATTGGAACTACAGCTGTATCCAGCAGCCTCTCCGGCCTTTGTAGCCGCAGCGATTGTCTCCAGGGCGACGTCCGGCGTAGTCGGCAACGCAGGTCCCGGGTCTCCCAATCGGCTCTTGTACAGCCCACGGCCCCTTCTCACGGCCCTCATCCTCGGCCCTTCGACCATCGGACCGTTTGCGAATTGCCTTTGGCAGGCATTGTCCACCGGGGGGCAGCCAGTTTATTCCTATGAGTGGCGCCGGGATGGAGACCTGGTCAGTACTGGACCCTCTTACGAGGTGAATCAGGGAGGTTTCTCGAACTTCGCGCTCTCCCTGATGATCACCGATGGTGTCGGCAGGATCGCCTCGAACGATCTACAGGTGACTATCGACTTTAACAACCAGGAGCTGTGGTGCAGCCAATGACGCGCGTCGTGTTCCATCGTCTTCCTGAGTTGTGATTCGTCCTTGAAGGAACAGTCGGGTTCTGCTCCTGCGCCTGCGAGGAGGTGTCGTTCTGGTGTCGACCCTGGTCAGTGCCTCGGCTCGTCCTGGTCTCTTAGCAGTATCGAGCGTCTTCGCACTCCTCATCGTTGGGGCCGTTGGAACGTCGTGCGGTTTGTTTACCGGCCCAGATGCCTTCGTCGTTCGTGTGGACAGCCTTCAAGCACCCCCCAGCATTGGTCCTACGGAATCGGCGGAGGTGAGGTTCTTCGGCAGGGTCGGCGGTGACGGATGCTCCCGTCTTACCCATGTGGAAAAGCGGAGGAACCTTGATAGCCTGGTAGTGCGGTTTCACGCTGAACGAGTGAGCGGGAACTGTATTCTGGTCCCGACAGAGCTTGATCACACTGAGGTCCTTCGTCCACCCTACGCGAACACATTCATCGTCGCGGCACTGCAACCGAGTGGACCCCCATTGATCGGGGTCATCCCAATCCAATGAGGGTGTGACTCGAGCGATTGTCAGAAGTTGTGGACTGAGGATATGAGAGAGGCGGCGCACCCTTCCGAGTGTTGACCCACGTTTCTCGAACTTCGCGCTCTCCCTGATGATCACCGATGGTGTCGGCAGGATCGCCTCGAACGATCTACAGGTGACTATCGACTTTAACAACCAGGAGCTGTGGTGCAGCCAATGACGCGCATCGTGTTCCATCGTCTTCCTGACTTGTGATGCGTCCTTGAAGCAATAGTCTGGTTATGGTCCTGCGCCCGCGAGGAGGTGTGGTTCTGCTCTCCATACTGGTCAGTGCTTCCAGTCGCCCTGCTCACTTGGCAGCATTGGGTTTCTTCGGACTCCTGATCGTTGGGGCCGTTGGAACGTCGTGCGGTCTGTTTACCGGCCCAGATGCCTTCGTCGTTCGTGTGGACAGCCTTCAAGCACCCCCCAGCATTGGTCCTACGGAATCGGCGGAGGTGAGGTTCTTCGGCAGGGTCGGCAGTGACGCGTGCTCCCGTCTTAGCCATGTGGAAAAGCGGAGGAACCTTGATAGCCTGGTGGTGCGGTTTCACGCTGAACGAGTGAGCGGGAACTGTGTTCAGATATTTGTTGAGCTTGATCACACTGAGGTCCTTCGTCCACCCTACGCGAACACATTCATCGTCGCGGCACTGCAACCGAATGGACCCCCATTGATCCGGGTCATCCCAATCCAATGAGGGTGTGCCTCGAGCGATTGTCAGAAGTTGTGGACTGAGGATATGAGAGAGGCGGCGCACCCGCGGGCGGCAAGGACCTCTTCCTTGTAGTAGTGGACGTTCCAGTGTGCCGTCTTGGGGACCTCGAAGCCGAAGGGCTCGTACGGCACCTTGTTGCGGCCGAAGTACTGCGCCTGCATCGAGCCCGGAGCGCAGCCGTGAGGCAGAGCACCAGCCATCCGCCCAGCAGTCTGGCGGGGGCGGAGCGGGAATGCCGTTGGAAGGTGATCGAGCTGCCTCCTTTCAACCATGCGTCAAACCCTCTCTAGGCGCATACAGAGCGGCGGACGAAGGTTTCGGTGCTTGTCACAGGGGCCCGGCATCCACATTCTCCGAGCACCCGAACGGGACCTCCCATGCGAATGCCGTGGTGCACGACGGTGGTGCTGCTGTCGCTCGGGGCGCCGCCTCACCTCGCCGGTCAGCAGCGAGCCGCCCGCCCCACGGTCAGGGACAGCGTTGGCGTCACCATCGTCTCCTGGGACAGCGCCGCGGCGCCGCAGCGATTCGAACTGCGCCCGACCGCCCTCAAGATTGTCGCCGCTGCGGGCTCCGAACTCGTGCGGGTCGTGTCCGCGATCCGGATGCCGGATGGACGGATCATCACCGCCGACGCCGGTCGCCGGGAACTGCTTCGATTCGCATCCAACGGCGCGCTGGAGCGCATCCTCGGGCGCGACGGCCGCGGGCCGGGAGAGTTCCTCATTCTTCGCTGGATGGGCCGGCATGGCCGGGACTCCATTGCCACCTATGATGGGCGTCAGTTCCGGTACTCGGTCTTCAGCGACGGCGGCTTCGTACGACAGGCCGTCCTGCAGAAATCGGAGCACCTGTACCAGGCGGAGATGAACGTGATCGGGCTTCGTCCCGATGGAGGGCCCGTCGTAACCAGGGGCGGAGCGATCGCACTGCGCGCCGAGGGTCCGGCGCGAGTCGAGCGGCAACCGTTTCCGATCGTCAGCTACAGCGCGGATGGGCGATCGGGGAAGGTCCTGGCCCACGTTCCCGGTACAGAGATCGAGGTGACGACCATCAGCGCCGGTCCTTTGGCTGGCGGATTCCAGCGGGGCCTGCGCCTCCTTGGAGCGGACGCCGCATTCGGTCTGTCAAACGGCTACGTCATCGCCGTGGACAACGCGCATTTCCAGTTTGACGTGATCGATACATCAGGCCGATTGATCCGACGGGTACGGCGGGATGGCGGCCACGCCGCTCTGCTAGTACCCCACGTGGCCACCTAATCAACCGTGTTGCGCACCGCCTATCACGTTTGCTAGGCGAGCGCATGCCGGAATGTTGACAGCACGTAGCAGAGCCCATACCTTGGCCTTCGTTTGGCAAAACGGTAAAGCAACAACCTCGGCCCGTCCCTCCGTCTTCGGGCGCGACAGGATGTGAGTGATGCAAGCATCGTTTGCCCTCGCCGCAGTCCTGGCCCTGATCATCTCAACTGCGGTCCCAGCGCAGAAGCCCTTGCCGAACGAGTGTGCCACCAACAGCGAGATTCCTCTCCATCGGATTCTAAGGCCCGTACGGGTGGCCCGGCTCGTCGCGCCGGATACTGCGCCGATCGCCTCCGTTGCTTCGGTAGCCGTCAGCCGCCACGGACAGATTGCGGTCCTCGATGCGCGTGACTACAACGTCAAGCTCTTCCGCTCGGACGGGACATTCCGCCGCGCCCTCGGTCGAAGGGGGCAGGGCCCGGGCGAGTTCAGCAGCCCTTCCTCATTGGCCCTCGTCGGCGACACCCTACTCGTCATTGTGGACATGGGTCGCCTCCGCTTGGTGCAGTACGACACCGCCGGAACACTGCGGGAAGAGCTTTCACTTTTGCCCCGGCCGTATGGAACCATCCTCGTTCGAGACGATGGGATCATGGTCGGCGGCATGAATAGCATGCAGGGTGGTGCACCGAGCCTCATACAAGAGATGCCCATAATGCCTCCGCGCGACCCGCGCGCCGTCGGCCTGCTTCCTGAGTCATATGCCGGTTACTCGGTCATGCTCAGCAGCCCGGTGTACGTCGCGCCGGCGGGATCGCCGGATCGCGTCTATGTGACGTGGAGCCTCTCGAATGAGATCCTCTTGATGAGGGTGGACGGGACCGTTGTGCAAAGCATTGGGCTTCCGAATCACAAGAACTTTGTAGACCCGCGGGTCGTCGCGCGCACCGCGCCAAGGGAAGCGGTTTTCGGCCTCACCAGCCCGATCGTGAGTCTGTTCGCGAGTGCCGGACGAAGCTACGTCTCCTACATGCAGACCGCGAAGGCCGGCAGTGCCTCCCGTCCGCAGCGTTACCACATCCTCGACGAGGACGGCACAGTGGTGGGTACCGAGGTGCGAGGTCCGATGCTGGCAGCAACCATCGGAGATACGGTCGTGACGATAGTCAGCGTCGATTACGGCGCGGGTGGCTACGACCTGACCTGGATGACGCGATGCAAATGATGACGCGATGCGAATAAGGATCCGCGGCGACGCCTGCGCCCACGAGTACCTCCTCGCGTTGTCTTGTAAGTCCCCGTACCGCTGCCCCAGTTGTCACGCGAAACGACTCGCTCGCTGGAGTCTGTGGCTCGACAAGACTCTCCTCGCCGCAGTGCCGCACCGGCAGGTCGTCCTCACCCGCCCCAGCGGCTCCGGGCCTATTGCTTGTGCCGGCGCTCCCTGCTCGGCGACATCGCCAGGGTCGCCGCCCGCACCGTGATCGCCGGAGTGCGCGCCACCCTGGCGAGGTGGACCTCTGGGTCGGCCCCATCGCCTGCCTGCAGACCCACGGCACCCTGGCCACCTGGCACCCCCCTCTCCACCTCGTCGTTACCGATGGCGGCCTCCGCCCCCATTCCCGATCCCGGCCAGGTCATGCCGCGCTGTATGCCAGCCGGACGCGGGGGGATGCGCCGGCGGCTGATACGGGAACGAGAGGGATCGAGGCGGTCGTGGCCATCGGGGAGCCCACCCGAGTGGTCGCTCCGCGCCGCCCGGTACCGCTGGGCCGAGCTGCTCCGCCGACTTGGTGAGGTGGACGCGCTCGCCTGCCAACGGTGCCGGGGCCCGATGCGGATGCTCGCCGTGATCGCCGATCCCGTGCTGATCAGCCGGATTCTTGTTCAGCGGGCCCGGGCCCGGGATGGTGCCCCCCCCCCGATCCCGGAGTCCCCCGCCGCGTCCCGGCCCGGGTGGGCGAGATCCTGGCCGCGATCGGCTCCCCCTTCGGTGAACGACGACCACTCCAGCGGTGCACGACGACCACTCCAGCGGTGTAGATCTCTTCCGTCCGCGTCAACGCCTGCGCATCCCGAGTCACCGCCGCTGCCGTCCGGGCGCACGACGCTGCCTCCGCCATGGACGCCTCTGACTCCCGCCGCGCGGGTCCTCCCCCGCGATGCAAGTGCGCTGCCTCCACCACCTTATATCTCTGACTCCGGCACCGAACGGTCCTGCCCCCGGTGGCCATACACCTCGCTCCGGCACTCCGATCTCTTCCGTCCCGGCGGCAGAGTCGGCCCCTACGACGCCGATCGCTCCCGTTCCGATGCAGCTCGCTCGCATCCAGGGACAGCGCCCTTCGAGCACGATGCATCGCGCTCGCTTCCGCGGAACGGACGCTCGATCCGCCGCCGCGGAGCCTCCCTCCACCGCCTCCGGCCGGTCGACACGGCTTCCTCGCGAGGGCGTATATCCCCTCCCTGCATGGACTTTCCGCGTCGGACCCGGGGGCCGCTTCGTCCGGGACAGGCGCCATCGGTCCGGGGTGCAGAACGACCACTCCAGCACTCGAGGGGTACCCTCCCGGCTGCAACGACGACTCCGTCCGGCGCGAGAACGACCACTCCAGCGGTGAGAGCTCGCGCATCCGGCGACATCGCCGATCCCCATCGCGCCAGTCGATCGCCGGTCGCGTCACACAGCCCTTAGGTTTCCGGCGTGGAGTACGCCCCCGTCCGCCCCCGCGTGGTGCTCGCGATCTTCGCCGCGATCTCGATCGCGAGCGGAGGCGCGCAGGTCGCCTTCGGCGTCCTGCGCGGAATGCCCGTCCAGCCCGCGCAGGTACTCGCCCACGCCGCCTTCATCTGGATGCTCTTCGGTGCGCTCTCGTTCGTGGCGATCTGGACGGCGCGGCGGTTTCCGCTCGAACCTTCCCGGCTCGCGACGTCGGCCCCGGCGCACCTCGCCGCTTTCATCGCGATGTCGATGACGCACACGGCGCTCTACCTGCCGGCCGCGCACTTCCTCACCGGGCCCGAGCGGCCGATGGACCCGCTCCTGCCGTCGCTGATCCTCAACCTCCGCGGCGACATCTTCCTCTACGGTGCGATGGTCGGTGCGTACTACCTCTACGCCCAGATCGTCGCCGGGCGGAACCGGCCGGCGCCGGCAACCCCGCCGGCCGCGGCGCCCAGGTACCTCACGCGCATCCCCCTGAGGGACGACGGCCGCGTGGGATTCATCGACGTGGCCGACGTGGAGCGGATCGAGGCGGAGGGCGACTACGTGCGGATTCACACCCGGAAGGGTGCGCGGCTCCTCCGGCAGTCGCTGACCGGGCTGGAGCAGCAGCTCGACCCCGCCCAGTTCGCGCGGGTGCACCGGTCCAAGATCATCCGGCTCGCCGCGATCGGCGAACTGCAGCCAATGTTCCACGGCGAGTTCGTGGCGATAATGGCCTCCGGCGCCCGCGTGAAGGTGAGCCGCACCTACGGCGGCACCCTGAGGTCGGCCCTCGGCCTGGAGACCTGAGCCGCGGGCCGGCGCGCGCCCGGGCCGCCTCGGCGCGTTCCGGGGCCGCCTCGGCGCAAAGTCGTTGGGATGGGCCGCGGAGTGGCCCTATCGTGCCGACCCATGAGACTCTCCCGTCTGCCCTCCTGGCCCCTGGTCCTGGCCATCTGCGCCGCCCCGTTGCCGGCGCAATCCGCGTGCTCGGCAGGCATCACCGTGCCCGCCGGCTTCTGCGCAACCATCTTCGCGGACACCGTCGGGAGCGCCCGTCACATCGCCGTCGCGCCGAACGGCGACGTCTACATCTCCCTGAGCGATGCCGCGGGCGTCACGCAGATCGGCAGCCTGCGGCCCGATCGCGGTGCAAGCGGCATCCTGATCCTGCGCGACACGAACCGCGATGGCCGCGCCGACATCGAGGCGCGGTACGCCATGGAGATAATGGCGACGGGCATCGCGCTCCGCGGTGACCACCTCTACATCGCCCGCCGGCACACCATCGAGCGCTTCAGCGTAGACCCGCGGCGCTTCGGCACGCTTGGCAGGCCGGACACCGTCGCCATGGGGTTTCCGGCGGGCGGGCACAACGCCAAGACCATCGTCTTCGGCGAAGGGACCGATATGTTCGTGAGCGTCGGCTCGATGAGCAACGCGTGCCGCGCGAACCGCAACGAGACGGCTCCCGACCCCTGTCCGGAAATGCCGACCCGTTCCGGGATCTGGCGCTACGACGCGACGAAGCTCGGGCAACGCCACCCGGTCGATGGGGAGCGCTGGGCCACCGGCGTGCGCAACGGGATGGGGCTCTACTGGCACGTCGGACTGCGGACCCTGTTCGGCACCTCGCACGGGCGCGACGGGCTCTCGACCCTGTGGCCGGAGGTCTACACGCACGAACAGAACGCCGACATCCCGTCCGAGGAACTCTTCAGGCTCGACCGGGGCGTCGACATCGGCTGGCCCTACTGCTTCCACGACCGGAGGAGGCACCGGAAGGTCCTGGCGCCCGAGTACGGCGGCGACGGCGCGCGCGTCGGGCGCTGCGCGGCCACCGCGATGCCCCTCGTGGGGTTCCCCGGCCACTGGGGGCCGAACGCGATGATGATGTACACCGGCACGATGTTCCCGGCGCGGTACCGCGATGGCGCGTTCATCGCGTTTCACGGGTCCTGGAACCGCCAGCCGCTGGATGAGGACGGGTACAATGTCGTCTTCCAGCCGATGCGCTCCGGCCGGCCGAGCGGCCCGTTCGAGGTGTTCGCCGACGGGTTCGCCGAGGGCGACAAGGAACCGATCCGGGCGCCGCACCGACCGAGCGGGCTCGCGCAGGGGCCTGATGGCGCGCTCTACGTCACCGACGACCAGCGGGGCCGGGTGTACCGGATCGTGTGGCGTCCGTGAGCGCGCCGCCGCTGCGACGGCTCGCCGCCCTGCTCGCGCTGCCCCTGTCCGTCGCGGGTGCCCAGGCGCCGGCCGGCGACTTCCACCAGCACCTGTTCAGCCCGGCGGCCGCGGCGATGCTGTCAACGCCCGCGGCAACGGTGCCCACGCTCACGGCCGCCGAGGTGGTCTCGCTGCTCGACTCGGCGGGGATTCGGCGCGCGATGGTCCTGTCGGTAGCCTATATGTACGGCAGCCCGGCGCGCAGCGTCGCCGACGAGCGGGAGAAGGTGTGGGCCGAGAACGACTGGACCGCGGCACAGGTGTCTCAATACTCCGAGCGGCTCGCCGCCGCGTGTTCGGTGAACCCCCTCAAGGACTACGCGCTCGACGAGATCGCCCGCTGCGCGCGTCATCCGGTGCTCCGGCGCGCACTCAAGCTGCACTTCGGCAACTCGGACGTTCGCACGGACCTCCCGGAGCATGTAGAGCGGCTGAAGCACGTCTTCCGCGCGGCGAACGCGAACGGGATGGCCATCGTCGTACACCTGCACGCGAACATCACCAACGCCCGGCCGTATGGTGCCGAGCAGGCGCGAACGTTCATCGAGCACCTCCTGCCCGAGGCGCCCGACGTCGTGGTGCAGGTTGCGCACCTCGCCGGCGCCGGCGGCTCCGACAATCCGCGGGCGGATCGCGCGCTCGAGGCGCTCGCCGATGCCATCGCGCGGGACGACCCGCGGATGCGAAACGTGTGGTTCGACGTGACGGCCGTCGTCACGGCGCGCATCACGGAGGCGGATGCGCGGAAGGTTGCCGACCAGATCCGGAGGATTGGGCCGGCGCGTGTGCTCTACGGCACCGACGCATCCATCGGGGCCAACGCGCGACCGCGACAGGGGTGGGCGGCGTTCCGGACCATTCCGCTGACGGAAGCCGAGTGCGGCGTCATCGCTGCCAACGTGCCGCCCTACATGAGGTAGCAACGTATTTTCCGTCTCGCACCGCCGCCGCCGGCGCCAGCCAGGTGGAGGTATCGGCGTCCGGCATGACAGCACGGTTGGCCGGGGTGTCGATGATGCTCGGCACCACCCCTTTGACCGTGATGCCGTCCTGCACCGACTTCCCTGGCGAGCGACTGGGTGCGAGCTGCTCCCCCGGGTCTTCGGGCCAGAAGCCCGGTCGCGGTCGCTCCCCCTCAGCCGTAGCCCCGGGCAGCGCGCGCCGGGCGTGCCGGGACGCGTTGACGACCCGGGACCCGATCCGTACCTTCGCGAGGGTGATGGAAATGCCTATCCCTGGAATGCCGAGCGCCAGGGCGACATGGAGCCGGCACTGTAGCCCCGCAAGTATCGGCGAGGGGAATGGGACGTTCAGTTCACTGATCTTCGGAGTGAGACTTCATGGAAGGCAGCAACTCAGACTGTGGAGGATGTCGTACTAACCTTGAATCTCCGACTCCTGGGGATCGAGACAGTTGACGTCGACGTCATTGTGATAGCGCCCAAGCCGTTGCGGAGGGCCTCACGCCAGCCACCCATTCCGTAACGCTGACAGCTTCCATCGTTCGCAACCGGCGTTGCGCCTGCGCAGTATTGCGTGTGCTGGTTGGGGTGCTCGGGATGGCCTATGCTCTGCCGATGCCGCAGTTGTCGGCGCAAGGCCCCAGAGCCAAAGCTCCACCCTGGGAGCTATCGCATTCGGTGCCAACCGATTCGCTGCTAGTCCCGCGCGGTGAGAGGCGCGCTATTGTTGAGACACTCCGGCCTGCGGTCGCCACGCAGGAATCGTGGGGAAACCACGCCGGTGTCGGCGCTCTCATCGGGGCAGGCGTCGGCGTGGTAATAGGTGTGATCTATGGCCTCACGTACCGCGAGAGTGAAGACAGTGGCTCCCCGGCCGCTCGAGCTGCGATAGCGGGTTTCTTCTACGGCCTGGGTGGCGCGGCGATCGGGTTGTTCGTCGGCTCGCTTATCCCACGTGGTGAGGAGACGAGAGCGTACGCAGGGGTTCGTGTTTCATGGTAAGCCGGGAGGACCCGCCCCCCAGTCATTGCGCGCGGCGTTTGCGGGTTGAGGGCGCCGTCACGCGACGCGGGCGGACGGCCCGCGTCCGCCGGGTCGAGAGGTCCTCCCACGCCGTACTCAGCATGGCCTTGAGCCTCGCCGGGGCGATCTCCTCCAGTCGGATCAGCACGGCCGGGTAGTTCCGGTAGTGTGCCGTGAAGAAGCAGGCGCGGGGGTGGGCCTGCATCAGGTAGTCGCGATCGTCCCTCGTGTCGAGCTGAAGGACAAGGACGGTGTCGTCGTCCCGGAAGCGCGCGAAAAACCTGCCGCCCAGCTTGAAGGACGGCAGGCCGTAAGACCGCCCCTCCTCCATGCCGGAAAGCGAGAGGAGCATCCCGCGGGCCGCGGCGACGCTGGTCCCGGCCGGCTTCCGCCGGCCGGCTTGTCCTTGACGGGGCATCGGGGGTATCACCTCCGGACCGGGGGCCAGCGAAGTATGCGTCCGGGGATCCCACCCGCGGTAGAGTGCCGGACCCTGGCGGCAATCAGGGGACGCCGGGTGACCCATCGGCCTGAGGAGTCACATGGCTACGTACAGACCAACCCGGAAGGTCGCCGAGGTGCGGTGCCGCAGTGGCCACATCTCCTTTCGATCGGTGTACCTGGCCGTCGGGTTCAGGCGTGAAGCAGCGCGGTGAGAGCGACGGCTGGGGCCAACCCCCGTGTCGAAGTGACGCACTCGATCTGCGTCTCCCCGTCGCGGGTCAGTCTCAACGTCCCGTTAACTTGATGGAAGGCAACGGGTCGTCGCGTGGCCCACCGCTTGCGGCGTCCGCCCCATGGCGTCCTTG
>Ga0299906_10002696_pt1 | contig 14689 bp, 13 predicted proteins | sample RVTome_14_FD_200259 | JGI IMG/M metagenome (GOLD analysis project Ga0299906, IMG submission 200259) | Soil microbial communities from uranium-contaminated site in the Upper Colorado River Basin, Wyoming, United States - RVT145D125 (version 2) ... | reverse complement strand
ACCGAAGGTTCCGTGTGCCACTGCTGTGTCAGCAGTGGATAACAGGGCAATGACGCTTGGTAGGAGCACTGCTGACACAGCAGTGGCACACCCAGCCCCGCCCAAACTGTCACGGACCCGATCCGCGGCACGCACATTCGCCATGCGGTCGTACCGCGCCGGGTAAATCCGGCGGCTCTGAGGTGCGGAATGCGTAGCCCAAGCTTGCGACGTACCCCCCTGTCGAGTATACGATCCCGGCCCATGGACGTTCGACGATGAGTCAATCCGAGCCTCAATCCGCGCGAACCGCGCTGGTAACCGGATCAGCCCGGGGCATTGGCCGCGGCATTGCCCTGTCGCTGGCGGGCACCGGCTATGACGTGGCGGTCAACGACATCGCCGACCCCGGTGAGACGGTCGATGCGGTGCGCAAGCTCGGCCGACGCGCGATCGGCGTTCCCGCCGACATCGCCGACGAACGCCAGGTCGGCGACATGTTCGCGCGAGTCGAAGCCGACTTCGGCCGGCTCGATCTGCTCGTCAACAACGCGGCCCTCGAACAACACAAGCCGATCGAGTCGTTCACCCCCGACGAATGGCGGCGGCTCATCGACGTGAATCTGACCGGCGCCTACCTCTGTTCCGTCGCCGCCCTGCCGATGCTTAAAAAAGCCGCCGAACGAGCGTGTATCGTGTGTATCACCTCGGTGCACGAACGGGTGCCGAAGAAGGGCACGACGCCCTACTGTGTGGCCAAGGCCGGATTGAACATGCTGGTCAAGAGTCTTGCCTTGGAATGGGCCCGATACGGCGTGCGCGTCGTGGGGCTGGCCCCCGGCGCGTTCGCGACCGACATCAACCGGCAAGAGCTGGCCGACGCGCGCGAGATGTACCACGAGTGGATTCCCACGGGCCGGTACGGCGAAACGCGCGAAATCGGCGACGCGGTGGTCTGGCTCGCGAGCGATCAGGCCGGCTACATCACCGGCACCACGTTGACCATCGACGGCGGACTTACTCAGGCGTTTCACCGTCTCGATATGGCTTAATAAGACCGAGGAGCGGACAGCATGAGTCGCATTACCGACACCTATCCGATCGTGCAGGTCTCGTTGGATCTGACCAGCCTCGAAGAATCGATCGCCACCGCCCGCACCGCGGTCGAGGCGGGCGTCGACTGGCTCGAAGCCGGCACACCGCTGCTGCTGGCCGAGGGGCTGCACGCGGTCGAGGGATTGCGACGCGAGTTTCCCGACCACCCGGTGGTCGCCGACCTGAAGACCATGGACGGCGGCTACCTCGAAGCGGAGATGATGGCCAAGGCCGGCGCCGACGTGGTGGTGGTCATGAGCCGGGCCCATCCGGCGACCATCGAGTGCGTCGTCAAGTGCTGTAAGGATTACGGCATTCGCTGCATGGGCGACGAGCTCGGCGAGGACGACAAGCCGGCCGCGGCCCGCATGCTCGAGGACCTCGGCGTCGACTACATCATTCATCACGTCGGCTACGACGAGCGCAACAAGCTCGGCGGACCGTCGCCGCTGGCCGAACTCGAATCGGTGGTGCGCGCGGTGGACATTCCCGTGCAAGCGGTGGGCGGACTGACCATCGAGCAGGCCATCGACTGTCCGCGTCACGGCGCACCGCTGGTGGTGATCGGCGCGCCGCTCGCCATCGAGGGCCACGCTTTCAAACCCGGACCGGAGATGGCGCAAGCCCTGACCGAGATCTGCACCAAAATCCGCAACACGCCCTACGTTCGACCGGCGTGATTGCGGCACCGGCGACGGGTCCGTACAATCCGCACGCTTCTCAATTCCCCATTGTGAGGAACGGCCATGCGTGACGACAATCTCGACCCCGTCTTCGTCAACTCGCGCCGCGAGGCGCTCATCATCCTCGGCCTGTTCGCCGTCGCGCTGATCTATACCGTCACCTACTGCTACCTGTGCGGCTACAACCGGGCGGTCGAATCGATCGAGACCTACTGGGGCATTCCCGACTGGGTCTTCTGGGGTGTCTTCGCGCCTTGGGCCGTCTGCGCGATCTTCACGACCTGGTTTGTCTTCTGCTACATGGCCGACGACGACCTCGACCAGGGAGCCGCGACTGATGAGGACACCCATGATGCTGGCTGAGGCCGGAGCCGTGAATTGGACGTTGGTGACCTTCCTGGTCTACGTCGGCGGTGTGCTCGCACTGGCCGGTGCGGCCCATCACCTCGCCAAACGTAAATCGTTCATGAAGGAATACTTCCTCGGCAGCCGCGGACTCGGCGTGTGGGCCTTCGCCATGACCTACGCGGCCACGAGTTCCTCGGGCGGCAGCTTCACCGGGTTTCCGTCGCTGATCTACACCTACGGCTGGGTGCTCGCCCTGTGGATCGCCAGCTACATGGTGGTCCCGATCTGCACCATGGGCCTGCTCGGCAAACGGCTCAATCAGGTCGCGCGCAAGGGCGGATCGGTCACCGTCCCCGACGTGTTCCGTGACCGGCACGGCAGTCCCGCACTCGGACTGCTGACCACCGTGTTCATCGCGTTCTTCCTGACCGTCAATCTCATCGCCCAGTTCAAGGCGGGCGGCGTGATCATCCAAACCTTGATGAAAGGTGTGGACGCCTTCGACTGGATCAGCGCCCACTTCACCGGGATCGCCGGCTTCTTTGATGGCATCACCGCCCATTACCTCGCCGGCTTGCTGCTCTTCGCGATCATCGTGGTTTTCTACACCGCGTACGGCGGGTTCCGCGCCGTGGTGTGGACCGACGTGATGCAAGGGATCATCATGGGTTTGGGCGTAGTGATTCTGCTACCGCTCGTCCTGCACAAGGCCTACGTCCACCTCAGCCCGGTCGAGACGAGTGCGGCGGTCATCGGCACACCGATCCCGGAATCCGAGCGCTACGAAGGTCACGAACAACGGCAAGCCGAGCGGTTCCATCTCGGGCAACTGACCGACGGACTGCGCAAAGTCAACGACCATCTCAAACGCAATGAACCGTCGGCCATGCTGGGTCCGGGTCAGACCAAACCGAAAGACGGCGAAGCCGGCACGCCCGATCCGTTTCTCCCGTTGGGCGTCGCGCTGTCGTTCTTTTTCATGTGGGCGATCTCCGGCTCGGGACAACCGGGCAACTGGATCCGACTCATGGCGTTTCGCGACAGCAAGACGCTGCGCCGGGCTATTTTCACCGTCACCATCTATTACGGATTGATCTATCTGCCTCTCGTGTTGATTTTCGTCGCCGCGAAAACCCTGCCGATCACGGTCGAGCAGGCCGATCAAGCCATGCCCGTGATGGCCCTCTTCGCCGCGCCGCCGATCCTCGCCGGGCTGCTGATCGCCGCGCCGTTCGCCGCGGTCATGTCGACGGTGGACAGTTTCCTGCTCGTGATCTCCTCGGCCATCGTACGCGACATCTACCAACGCGGGATCGACCCGAATGTCTCCGAACGCACGATCAAACGAATGAGCTACGCCACCACCGCCATCGTCGGGACGATCGTCATGTGCCTCGCGATCAACCCGCCCCAGTTTCTGCAGGACATCATCGTCTTTACCGGTGCGGGCATGGCGTCGACGTTCCTGGCCGCGATGGTGCTCACCCTCTTCTGGCGAAGGACCACGGCGGTCGGAGCCGCAGCGGCGATGTTCGGCGGGTTCCTCAGCGTGGCCGGCCTCTACCTCATCGGCTCGCTCCAGGCGGGTGAGTTCGCCACCGCCACGCCCTTGGGCCTGCACCCGATCATCTGGGGTCTCTCTTCGTCACTGGTCGTGGGCATCATCACCAGTCTGGTTAGCGCGCCGCCGGATCAGGCCTTGGTGCGAAAGTACTTCCATGCGTCGGACAATACGTGACAAAACGATCCTGCGTTTAGCGGCGACCCGCGGGGGAGCGCGTCGAGTCGCGGGTAGGGACAAAACGACAACACGCGCTCCCCTTTGGGTCGCCGCTAAACACGAGGATGACGCAACGCGATGAGTGACCGCATCCAGACCACCGTCGTGGGCAGCTACCCGGTGCCGGCTTGGCTGCGCGCTTTTCCGTCGCGCTCGGCGTTGATCGACGCGATGATGGTCGTGCTCAAGGTGCAAGAGTTGGCCGGCCTGGATCGCGTGGCCGACGGCGAGCTGTCGCGCTTCGACGTGAACCACCCCGAAACCAACGGGATGATCGACTACTTCATCCGACCGTTGGGCGGCGTCGAGACCCGGCTGTCCCGCGAACAACTCGAGGCCTTTCGCGGCACGGGCGGCATGGCGTTCCGCGCCCAGCCGGCCGGCGTGGTGACCGGGCCGATCGACGAAGGGTCGCTCAACCTACCCGCCGACTACGCCCTGGCCCGGCCGCTGACCAAGCTGCCGCTGACCTTCACCCTGACCAGCCCCTACATGCTGGCCAAAACGCTGCTCGACGAGCATTACCGCGACCGACGGGCGTTGACCATGGCTGTCGCCGACGCCCTGGCCAAGCAGGTCGCGGCGATCGACGCGGAGGTCATTCAAGTCGACGAGGCCAATCTACCCGGCTCGCCGGAGGACGGACCCTGGGTCGCCGATGCGATCAACCGCGTGCTCGACGCGGTCCGCGGCCGGCGCGCCGTGCACGTCTGCTTCGGCAACTACGGCGGACAGACCATACAACAGGGTACGTGGGAAGCGCTGATCGATTTCATCAACCGGCTGCACGTCGACCATCTCGTACTCGAATTCGCCCGACGCGGTTACGCCGAACTGCCGGTCTTGAAAGACGTGCGCGACGATATCCAGCTCGGTATCGGCGTGATCGACATCAAGGACAACGAAGTCGAGACCCCCGACATCGTCGCCAGCCGCATCGAGGCCGCCTGCGACGTCGTCGGCGAAAAGCGGATCGCCTACGTGCATCCCGATTGCGGCTTCTGGATGCTGCCCCGCTCGGTCGCCGATGCGAAGATGCGCACGCTCGTCCAGGGCAAAGATCTGTTTTATGCCGCATAGGTAACTGTGCATCCGAGCCGCGAGCGCAAGCGAGCGGGTTCTGAACCCCACGTATTGGCACACGGGTTCGGATAATCAAGACATCACCCTAGGTCGTTTCGAACGGCGGTTCGCCCTCGGACGACGCAGGAGCGGCGCCCGGCCGCGACCCCATCATCATGCGGGCGAACACCTGGTGAAGCTCGCTCAACACCAGCGCGAGGCGGTGATCTTCCTCATCGGTCCGGTTGCCCTTGGTCTTTTCATCGAGCACATCCAACAGGTCGACGAAGCGCTGGGCGGCTTCGAGGTTGGGCGGGATGCGTTCACCGGTCGGCAAGGCGGCCCCTTGCAAGCTGATGATCGCCTGCGTGGCGAGCAACTCGACGATCTCCAACAACGAAGCGGCCGGCATCCCGGCTTGGGGATCCCGCGTGGCCGCCTCTTCCCCGGCCGATAGCCGCTCTTTCTCGCGTTGTGCTTCCTCTTTCCAGTCGGAGTCGATGATGATCTTCGGTTCTTCCTGGGGTGCGTCGGACATGCGAGTCACTCCTTGTCGGGGTCCAGCCGTCTGCGAGGTCTCCTCCTCGCGCGGACACTATAGCCGGGTATCCGTAGCGGCGACAGCCCGTTTTACGGCTTTTTTCGAGCCTCGACGAGAAATGCGTCCTTCGACGGCAAGGCATCGCACAAGCCGGCCAGGGATGCAGCGGGAAAGAGACCGAAGAAATAGTCACGCGAACCGGCCACACCGTCGGCGGCCAGGGCCGCTTCGACCTCTTCAACCGCACGGGCCGACGACGACGCCAACGTCGGATCGATCGCCACCATGGAAGCGTTCAACGCATGGATTTCGTCGTACGTTTCCTTTCGCCGACGGTGATCGTTCGGTTCGTCGGCACGGAGTTGACTCGATCGCGCAATGGCCGCGGCACGGCGATCGGTCAGGGTGACGACTTCGGGCGTGCGCCGCAGATAGCGTTGAGGATTGTAATTCAGATCGCGCCGACGATACCGCGCGACGCGCAGATCCGCTGCCGTCGTTCGCGCGCGAGTCAAGGGCAGCCGAAGCGTCGCCGACACGCACGCCATCACCGGCGGTTCGACGCCGAAGTAGCCGGTGATCAGCGCGTCGGTGATCCGGTCGTATTTCGCGCCGCCGATCCCGTGTACGAACAGATCGGCGACGAACAACCGGGTCCACAGCGTGAGTAACAGAGCGCGCGGGCGCAGAACCCGCGGCGTCAGCGAGGCCAGGGTTTCCGCGGCGGTCACGGTCTTCGCCAGCCCCGCGGCATCGAGCCGGCCGACCGGCTCGGTGTCGGCCATCAACTCAATATGACCGCCGGACGCACGGACGAAGACGCGTCGTCGCGGTTCGTCGGGACCGTAAAGCCAGAACGGCAGCTCCACCGCTCCGTCGCGCGCGACGAGGTCGGGGATGGGCCGGTTTTTACCACGCACGCGATACGCGCGACGGTAATGCGACAACGCCTCGTTGTACCGAGCCGCGAACCGCGACGCATCGAGCATGATGTGGGCCGCGAGCGGGTGTGGCCAACACGACGACACGCGACGTTCAAGCAAGTCGACGCGGTAATAACGTTCGATCGCTTGTCGGGCGGCGATCGTCTGGTCGACCAGATCACAATCCGCCGTTTGACCGGCCCAGGCCTTGAAGTACAGGTCCAGGTGCGTCGCGGCGAAGGCGTCCCCCATGACGCCTTTGACCCGCGCGCGCAGCGCATCGACTTGTGCTCCGACCAGACGGGTACGGTGTTCGTAGGCATAACCCGGTGACAGATTGGGGATCTCGATGCGTTCGGCACGGACGACGTCGTCGTGAACCCCGGGCACGATGAACCCTTGCGTCTTGGGGGAGTCGTTGTCCACCACGAGGTTGAGGGCGGTCCCGCCGAGCGCGGCGGCGAGGCGGCTGGTCACGATGTGTTTGGCCCACACGCCGGGATGAATCAGTTCCGGCTGGTGGCCGGTCGCGATCACCGGACCGGCGGACAGGCCGAGCGCAACACGTGTGGCTTGTCGTACCGTCGAAACCGTTTCGTCGAGAATCGAAAAGGCATAGTCGCCGATGCGTTCACGGTTGGCGGCGACGGCCTCGGCCAGCCGGGCGGGTTCCGGTTCGATGAGCGTCTGTCCGTCCTGCTCCGGCGTGCGCAGGGCTGCGAAGTTCAACATTGCCGCGTCGTCGTCCCCGATTGGCGGCCCGATTGGCGGCCCGATTGGCGGCCCGATTGTCGGCCCGATTGTCGGCCCGATTGTCGGCACGGGTCGGCCGACGGATTCAGGTACGCGTCGTTGGCCAACTCGGATACGAACACGTCGAGGTAGTAATTCACCCGGGCCTCGGGGTCGTCGAGTGAACCGCCGAAGTGCCGGGTGGGGTCCTTGTAGATCAGCCGCACCGGCGTCTCGACAATGCGCAGACCGGCCCTGACCGCCTGGACCCAGAACTCCATCGGCATGGCGTACCCCGGAACCGTCAGCCGCAGCCGACGCAACGCCTCGACCCGGTAGGCCTTGAAGCCGCAAAACGCATCGGTCAGCGACAGGCCGAGCACGTCGTTCAGCAGCCGAGTGATCCGCGCGTTGATCGCCCGGCGATCCGACGGCGGCATCGAATTGTCGGGCAACGTCTGGAGGTACCGCGATCCGGAGATGATGTCCGCCTGGTTCTTTTCCGCCTCGGCGATGAAGTGGGGGATCCGCGACGGCTCGTGCTGTTCGTCGCAGTCCATGGTGATGATCCAGTCGTAGCCCCGCCGGGCGGCGAAGCAGAACGCGTCGATCAGGCTCTGGCCGTAGCCGCGATTCTCCGGGTGGGTGATGCGGAAGATGCCCTCCATCGCGGCAAGCCGCTGGGGGGTGGCGTCGGTCGAGCCGTCGTCGACCACGAGCACGTCGGCGGTGTGCTTGCGCACCTCGCGCAGGACGACGTCGACATACTGTTCCTCGTTGTAGACCGGTATGGCAACCAGATGTTCCATCGCTGCACTACTCCTACCGGCTCGCCCCGGTACGACCCGAACCGCGCTTCGAAACATCCTAGTCGATGCAACGTGCCGGAATCAAATCCACCGGCAGCGGTTTCGCCGGTGCGAGAATCCTTTCTCACACCCTCCGACGCGGGAATCCCTTCCCGCGAAGAACACGCAGGAAAGGATTCCTGCCGAGCACTGGATTCTCGCACCAGCCGACGACGACTGCATGCCGATGAACCATACGGTTTGGTGGTTGGCGTCATACGATCTGAACTAGGAAAGGTACTATGGTAACCGTAACTCGTCGCTGCCGGGGATGGCGTTGGCCGGCCTTGTTGTCCATCCTGTCGCTGGTCGGCTGCACCGCAATCGAAGTGCGCGTATCGCAAGACCGATACGCATCCGGCGTCAAACTGCTCGAGAGCGAGGATCTCGACGCCGCGCTGGCCAAGTTCGAGAGCGCCATAGAACTGAACCCTTCGCTGGCCGACGCCCATGCGAAGATCGGCAACCTCCGCGAGCTTCAAGGGAGGTATCGGGACGCCGCCGTCGCGTACGAACGGGCGTTGCAGGTCGACCCCACTCGCTTCGAAACCAGCTTTTCCCTGGCCAAGGTGTACGAGTTGCTCAATCGCGTCGGCGACGCGATGCGCGCCTATCTCCACGCCTCCTCGCTCAATCCTGAGAGCTACGACGCCCAGCTCGGTCTCGGCAACAGCTACCTGCAGCTCGGCCGGCACGACGACGCGGAAGAGGTGTACAAGCTCGCCCTGGCGATCAACCCCGAAGCCGAGTCGGTGTACACCAATCTCGGCGTGATCTACGAGAAGCGCGAGGCCTACTACGATGCGATCCGCGCCTACAAGGAATCGCTCGAACGTGACGCCTATCAGCCGGAGGTGCTGGTCAATCTCGGCAGCGTCTACCTCAAGCAATCGCGACTGCTCGAAGCCGCGGGCAGCTTCCGGGCCGCGATCCGGATGGACCCCGAGCACGCGCCCGCCCACGGACGGTATGCCTACTGCCTGTTCCGTCAGCGAAAATACGATCAGGCCATCGAGAGTTACGAACGCGCCGTCGATCTCGACGACAAGCTACCCGACGTCCATGCCGGCCTGGGTGCGGTCTACATGGTCAAGTTTCTGCTCAGCGGCGAGGATACTGACGCGCGCGACAGGGCGATCCGCCAGTGGCATCGCTCACTCGAGATCAAACCCGACCAGCCCAAGATTCAACAGCTCATCGACAGATACACACCCGAGGTCCCCGAGAACCCCGAACGCATGCTGTCTCGATGAGATAGCGTTTCATAGGGTAGAAGAACGAATCCGAGCCGCAAGCGCAATCTCCAACGCTGCCCCGGCGATTGAAGCTATCGAATCGCCGGTCGCCAGCGCCGCGTGATCACGACCGCGGCCGAGATCACCAGCAGCAACACGAACGCCAGTGCACCGAGCGGCGTGACCGCGGGCGTCGGCGTGGGGGCGACGACCGGGCAAATCCGAAGCGGATCCGGATCACCGTCGGCGACGATCTTGTAAATCTCGCCCAGCAGGCGTGGCCGCGGACACGTCGGGGTGTTGATGTCGCCGCGGGAGCAGATGTACACGTTGCCCGCGGCATCCTCGCCGAACGAGGTCAGGTTGTTGATGAGCATCCCACCGCCGGGGTCGAACTCGGCGGTCCGATCCTGGATCTGGGTCGGAACGCCGGCCGCCATGCGCAACGACCAGAATTTCGAGGGGCCGCTCGGGCTGCAACTGCCGGTCGGGAAATCGACCCACCAATCCCCGTGAAAATAGGTGCCCGCCAAACCCGGAATCCGAGTGCCGCGATAGACGTATCCGCCGATCGCGGCCTCCTTGGTCACGTTGGGCCGCACGCGTTCGACGATGGGAAAGATCTTCCCGGTCGGATCACACGGCCCGTTCAAGCAATAACTTCCCTCATACATGTTGAAGCCGTAGTTCTCCCCGCCGCCGCTGGTCCCGGGCGAGTAGCTGACCTCTTCCCGATCACCGCCTCCCACGTCGCTGATGTAGATGTCGCCGTTCTCGCTGTCGATGGAGAACCGCCACGGATTGCGCAGCCCCAACGACCAGATCTCGTCGAGCACGCCGCCGTCGCTGACGAACGGATTCGTCGGTGGAATCGCGTAGTTGGTGTCGGGATCGCCGGGGAAATCGTCGCCGTGCACGTCGAGTCGCAGCAGCTTGCCCCGAATGTTCAGCGGGTTCTGGGCCTCGGGTCCGCTACCGCTGTGAATGCCGATCGTGGCGTAGAGATAGCTGTCGTTCGGCGAGAAGGCGATCATGCCGGAGTTGTGGTTTTCGGAAGTGTTGCTGATGACGATGATCTTGTGTTCGCTGTTCGGATCGGCGAGGTCCGGGTCGCCCGTGACCGAGAACCGTGCGATGACCGAGTCGCCGGGCGTGATCTGGCCGGCCGCCGCGCGCTTCGTGTAATGCACGTAGAAGTAGCCGTTGGCGGCGTAGTTCGGATCGAACGCCAGGCTGAGCAGCCCTTGTTCGGACCGCCCGTGCGAGATCAGGTTCGTGTCGCTGACCAGGCTGGTGATGTCGAGGAACGGTGTCGGCAGCAGATCGAGCGTAGCGACCCCGGCGACCTCACCCTGCTTCATGATCTGGATGGTGCCCTCCTGCCCGACGATGAAGAGGCGATCGCAATCTCCGGGCGGCGCGGTGACCAGGAGCGGTTTTTCCAAGCCGTCGGTCACGCGGACCGTCGCCAACGCCGCACCCGCTTCATCGAGAATCGCGAGAGTATGCTGGGTGATCGTGCCGAGCGACGCGACCGTCGGACTCGACAAAGTAATCTCGACCGTCTCGGACGCATCGGGCACCCCGTCGTCGACCAGCGTCACCGGGATGTACTGCACGAGTTCGCCGACCGGAAACGTCAACGTGCCGGCGGGCAGGGAATAATCCACACCGCCGCCGGTGGCGCTGCCGCCGGTCACCGCGTATTGCACGGTGACGGTCTGGGACGCTACTTGCGAGAGACGCACGGGAATGTTGGCCAGCCCGAACGTCTCGGCGCCGCTCGAGTCGGACTTGTCAAACGACAAATCCAGCGGTCCGTCGTTATCCAGAATCGTGTACGTATGCTGCGACGGCGATCCCAGCGATCCTCCGACGACCCCGGACAGCCCGATGACGACGGTCTCATCGGTCTCCTGGTTCCCGTCGTTCGAGACAAAGAAGCTGAGGTTCTTCGACAGGTCCCCCGGGTCGAAGGTCAACGTGCCCGCGACCAGGTTGTAGTCGGCGCCCCGGCCCGTTCCCGTCGCCGTGCCCCCGATCGCGGCGTAGTCGACCGTCACCGTGCCCGCCGAGATCTCCGAGAGCACGACCTCGACGTCCACCGGACTGCTGCTTTCATCGCCGTTCGAGACCGAGCTCGGAAACGACACCATCGGCGCGCCGTAGGCGGCGCCGGCGTAGAGCGCCCACGCAGCTACGGTCAAACGAGCTATCATCAGTTTTGTCACGATTCCCCGGCTCCTTTCAAGTCGACGTAGTCACATCGTGAGCGAGGCCGACCGGCTTGACTAGGCCATGGCGTTGCCCATGCAGGTGGCGCTTACCGAGGTTGATTCTATCAGGTGCGGGAACCGAAATACATCCCGGGTCAGCCGGCGACGTCGATCGGCTTGAGGTTTGTCGGCGCTTCCGGCGTGCTCGGATAGCGCAACGCATTGTAGGTGCTCAGGAACTTTTCGTAGGCGACGCCGTTGCCGCTGGGGGGGCTCAGCGCAGCGGGCTGCACGACCGCGGCCAGCGAATCGAGCAGCCCGGTCAGGGCCGCTTCGAAAACACTTTGCAAGGACGCAAGGGCCTCATCGAGCGTCGGGATGTTGTCGGTCGTCGTGGTTTCGCCGGGCGGGGTCGCGACCGCACCATCGTCGGTTTCACCAACCTCGGTTTCGCCCTCATCGGCCAACGGTACGACGTCGAAATCAGGTGGAGTAAACAACGGCGGTGAGTCGGTAGGGGCCTGCGTCGGAGCCGGATTCAGCAGTGATTGCACCTCCTGGGTGAGCTGGTCGAACGCCGACTGGAGTGCCGTACTCAGCGCATCGGTATCGAGTTCGCCATACGCAGTTACGTCGTCGGCCGCGGCTTCGACGGCGGCGGCGAACGCATCCCGAAACTCGTCCAGCGCTGCCCGCGTGTCGTCGTCGACATCGCGCGCGTTCACGATAGCATCGAACTCGCTGCTCACCGTCGCCGCGAGTTCGTCACTCTCGGCTTGTACGGCCGGGAGCGCTGCGGCGGTTGCCCGGGCGGATAACTGGTCGTGAAAGTTGATCCGCAAACGTACATCGGCCACACCCTTGAAATGACCGGACTCGATCAATCCGAGCGCGCCCTTGCTCGATGATTGAGTTTCCGTCGGGTTCACCGTGGGCGCGGTCGACGGCGCCGACTCGTCGCTATTGGTTTTGGCGTGCACATTCCGAGGATGCGGCCCCGTCCGGTGAACGCCGTGTCCGATGTCATGGATGTTCATCTCGGAAATCTCCTCCCGCCGCGCGCGGTCATTACGGTCCGTGCAACAACGTCTTACTCTTATCGGCCGGGGGAGCGGATGTATTCAACAAACAGCAAGGAATGCGATTATCGGGCGGTCAAACGAACAGGTCGGCTGGCGTAATGGGGTCGTGGGTGACGCGGGCTCCGGTGGCATCGGTCCGGCCGATGACCTTCCCGCGAGGCAAGCCGCCGCCGGCGAGGACCACCGAAAACGCCGTTCCGCTTGCCTCGCGCCCACGCGTGTCGTTCAACGCACCGCACCGGCCGAATTCGGTGAGCAACATCACGCGCGTGCGGTCGAGAAGACCGCGGACGTCCAAATCGTCGATCAGGGCTGCGAAGGCGCGATCGAGCCGGGGCACGCGTCGGCGATAGGCGGACGCAATGTCGTGATGATGATCCCAGCCCGCGTCGTCGACGACCACGCAACGTACGCCGGCTTCGATCAGCCGTCGCGCCCGCGTCAATCGTCGCCCCCAATCGCCGCGGATATCCGCACGCGTCATGATGCCGGTGATGTTCGCGATTGGGGTGGGGTTCGGTGTCCGCCGGCGCGACCCCGCGCCGAAAAAGCCCAGCCGGGCGGTGTAGCTGGTGCCGGGATCGGTGACGTAAGCCGGCATGCGGTTGCGCGCCGCCGACGCACCGGCGAACAGGCTCGGAAAGCTCGTCGCGGCAAGACCGTCATGTATCTCACATCCGGTCAGCATCGCGTGGATGGCTTGTTCGTGGGTGGTGTGCTCATGCGACATCGAACGGATCACGCACAGCTTGTGGGCGATCGCCGCCGTGCACGGCAAAAGCTCGCTGAACTGCACACCGATCAATCTGGTCGGGATCGGCCGGAAGATCGTGCCGGGAGATTGAGGCTTGGGATCGAACGTGTCGACCTGACTCAGACCGCCTTGCAACCAAATGAGGATCAGGCCGTCGACGTTACGGCGGTTACCGTGTCCGGCGGCGGCCACCATCGCGGCCCCGGCGGCGCCAGTCTCGAGAAACGTGCGACGACTTAAAGTGTCGACTCGAGCGTTCATCGTCTACGACCTCGCCGACTTGGTCAGACAGCTTGCTCGATGTTTGCGGGCACGCTCGTAATACGCATCCAGCCGTTCGAGCCCGAACTCGTCGAGCATCTGATCCACCGTGACCTTGGGATGGCGACTGGTCAACATGTACATCGCCTCGGGCGAGTGCACGACGAGATCCAACCGGTTGCCGTACTTGGCTTTCGCCTTGCGAACCCCCTCTTGATTGAAATCGATGTGGACGACCTCGGTGTCGAGGTTGATCCGTTGCGAGATGATCCGCCCGTAGTCGGACGACTCGGCCAACACGCGTCCGAGCGGATCGATGATCATGCTGTTCTCGCGCGGGGTGGCCGATACGATGAACTGACGGAGCACGTAGGCCCAGGCCCGCAACTGAAACCCGCCGCGATACATCGAGCAGAATGCGATGATCTCCGAGCCGGCGGCTTTGAGGGCGTGCCCGACATCCCAGAAGTTCAGATCGAAGCAGATGGCGATGCCGAGCCGGCCGAAGTCGGTGGTGAACACCGGCACGTTCTGGCCCGGCGCGATCCCGCCGTCCATCTCCCAGATCGTCGGATAGTACTTGGTGTACTCGCCGATCGGCTCGCCCTTGCGGTCGATCAGCACCACCGCGTTGTAGACGTGCCCGCCCTCGCGGTGCACCATCGGGCAGCAGATATAGCAGCCGTACTGCTTCGCCCGGGCCGCAACGGTGTCGAAAAGCGGTCCCGGGACTTCCTCGGCCAGGGCGTCATAGTCCCACTTGCTGCACCCGAGATCGACGAACACCTCGGGCAGCACGATCAGGTCGGGTTGATCCCGCCCCGCTTCGTCGACCATGGCCATCGCCCGGTCGAGCGATTGCTTCCGGCGTTGGGGACCTTCTCCTTGGACGCCCTCGTAGGAGATGCTCGTCACCCGTGCATAGCGCGCCATGTTCGTTCTCCGCTCGTTGCGATGTCGGTCCCACGGGTTGCAACCCGTGGGCTTGAATGGTTCATTCTTCAATCAGCTTATGATAGCGGCCCATCCAATACGGTAACAGGTAATGCGAGGGTTCGTATTCGTGAGTGCCGTCGCCGCCTTCGTCGAGCTGGTACGGGTTGCCGTTCCACCGCATCAGCCGACGCTCATACCACGCGAACACGGTCTT
>Ga0299906_10002695_pt1 | contig 14696 bp, 14 predicted proteins | sample RVTome_14_FD_200259 | JGI IMG/M metagenome (GOLD analysis project Ga0299906, IMG submission 200259) | Soil microbial communities from uranium-contaminated site in the Upper Colorado River Basin, Wyoming, United States - RVT145D125 (version 2) ... | reverse complement strand
GCTCCGCCTCGCCATAGCCTCCGGCTATGACTCGTCGTCGCGCCTTGCGGGCCGGGCGCCTCGGGTGCCTGGCTCGGTCCGGGGATTGATTCACAACCTCTCAGCCGAGCGCGTCCCCCACGATCGGCACCGTCCGCTCGAGTCCCGCCTGGCGGTGACGTAGCGAGGCGGAAGCCGGGTGGCCATGGGCGGCGACTCTATGGCAGGGCGAAGCCGTCGACGGCAACCACCCGGACGGGCTCGCGCACGCCCTTGACGCCGACCTCCCCGAGCGGGCGCAGTCGGAAGCGCGGGTCGAGCGCCGCCGACACCGCGGCCGTCACCAGGATCCGGCCGTCGTGGTCGCGGGTGAGAGACTGCACCCGCGCCGCCAGGTTGACGGTCGCCCCGACGACGGTGAACTCCATGAGATCGCGGCTGCCGACGAGACCGGCGACGACCGCCCCACGATGGATGCCGACACCGAGCGCCAGCGTCGGGAGCCCCTCGGCGGCCAACTCGCGGTTGTAGTCCTCGAGCGCGGCCACCATCGCGAGTCCGGCGTGCACGGCGTCGTCCGCCTGCCAGGGATTCGGCGCGAGGGCGCCGAAGAGGGCCAGGATGCCGTCGCCGATGAACTTCGAGACGTGGCCGCGATGCAAAGAGATAGCCGTGCTCATGCGCGCGAAGTAGCCGTTCAGCACGCGCACCAGGACCGACGGGTCGAGCGTTTCGCCGAGCGCGGTGAAGCCCACCAGGTCGGCGAAGAGGACGGTCACCTCACGCTTCTCGCCACGCGCCTCCACCCCGTCGGCGATGACCCGCTCGATCACCTCGTCGGGCGCGAAGCGGCTGAACGCCATCTGCAACTGCTGCAGGTCCTGGGCGGACTGTTCGAGCCGCCGGCGCAGCACCCGGGCCTGGACGCGCAGCCGCCAGCAGGAGACGGCGAGCACGCCCAGCGCCGTCGTCGTCCCGGCGAGGAGGGTGAGCGGGACGTTCATCGCTCGACGGCGACGAAGCCGAGGCGGCACACGGCATTGGCGAGCGCCGCGATCCCGACGACCTCGAGAAACCGCTCGACGCCGATCGTCTCGCGCAGCTCGCGCGCACGCCGCTGGATGGCCGCCGGTTGGTACCAGACCGTCTCGCGGGCGAACGGCAGGACCAGGCGCTCGAGGGCATCGAGACCCGGCGAGTCGAGGTGCGCCAGCGCCTGCTCGGCGTCCCCATCGCCCACGCCGGCGACTCGCGCCAGCCGCCTCGCTTCGGCCTCCGTCCGCGTACAGCCGAGCGCTCGCGCCACGACGGCGAACATCAACGCCTTGGTCCGTGCCGGAAGCACCGGTGATGCCCACGCCGCCTCGAGCGCGGCATGCAGCATGGCGCCGATCTGCAGGCCGTCGAAGCCCGCCACGACGCCGGCGAACGGGCCCTGGCGCTGGGCCGCCGTGAGCGGCACGGGGACGCCGTGGAATCGATAGCGGCGCATGACCCGACCGAGCAGGGGACGCAGCAGGCGCGTCCGCCAGCGCTCGGGCAGCGCCTCCATGGTCTCCGGGGGCAGGGCCGGCAGGGTGGAGAGTCGATTGTAGAAGACGTTCACCCCGACCAGCCCGGTGAGCTCCCGAATGGCGGGCTCGGCGAACCCCGCGCGCGCCAGGGGCTCGCGGGCCGACGGCTCGAGGAGTGGATTCGAGCGTGAGAGTCGGCGCGCGAAGTCGAGCGCCGCACGCTCCCTGTCCGAGAACTCGCTGGTGACGAGCTGCTGCTCGAGCTGCGCGATGCGCCGCGGCGGATAACCGAGCAGAATCAGGAACATCCGCGTGACGGCAAAGCAGTACCGGCACGAGTTCTCCTGGCTGACGGCCAGGCTGACCAGGTCGGCGAGGTCGTGATCGAGGTGCACACGCGTCATCAGGCAGGACTGGAAGTCCATGGCCACGTTGGCGAGCCACGGGAGGCCGGCAAAGTAGCCCAGTGCGCCCGCCCGCCGCCCGAGCGTCGCGCGGGCGCGCCGGTCGAGCGCCTCGTCCCGGCGCGGTTCCAGGAGACACGGCTCCCACTCGATCTCCCGCATCAGCGCCATGGGCGGCATCCAACCGCAAGCGCCCGGCCGCCGCAACGGCCCGGTTGCCCCAACCGGCGCAGCGGGGCAGCCTCGGCACGAAGGAGGCGCCATGCCACGAGCCGTCTGGAACGGGACCGTCCTCGCCGAGAGCGACCAGTGCCAGGTCGTCGAGGGCAACCAATATTTCCCCCCCGAAAGCGTCGAGCGCGCGCTGCTGCGGCCCAGCGACACGCACACGACCTGCGGCTGGAAGGGGGTGGCCAGCTACTACGACGTCGTCGTGAACGGCGAGGTGAATCGCGACGCCGCCTGGTACTACCCGGCTCCGAAGGACGCCGCGAAGGAGATTCGCGACCACGTCGCCTTCTGGCGCGGCGTGACCGTCGAGCCCTGAGCCCGCGCCTTGCGGCCGTCCCGCCGGGTGCGATACGCGGCCGGGATGCATTCATGGAGGTCCGCGGCCGTCGCCGCAGCGTTCGCCATCGTGGTCGGGGCCTGTGGCGGGGAGCACGAGGGGCCCGGCACGATCACCGGGAAGCGCATCCCCGACGAGGTCGTCCGGGCACGCGCCGCTGCCCAGACACGCACCTCCGAGGCCCTCGCGCGGCGCGCCGTGACCCCGGCGCCCACCAAACAGATCCTGTTCGGCGACCTGCACGTCCACACGACCTTCTCGGCGGACGCCTTCATGATGAGCCTGCCCATCCTGCAGGGCGAGGGCGCGCATCCGGTCGCCAACGCCTGCGACTTCGCGCGCTACTGCTCCGCGCTCGACTTCTGGAGCATCAACGACCACGCCGAGGCCCTGACGCCGCAGCGCTGGCGTGAGACCAAGGAGACCGTCCGCCAGTGCAACGCCTTGGCGGGGGACCCGGCCAACCCGGACCTGGTCACCTTCCTGGGCTGGGAGTGGACGCAGATCGGCCGCACGGCCGCCGATCACTACGGCCACAAGAACGTCGTCCTGCTCGACACCGAGGACGATCGCGTCCCCGTCCGGCCGATCAACTCCGAGGGCTTCGCCACGCAGGCAATGCGCCAGCAGCCGCCGCTGCGCGTGCGCATCGGGCCCCAGCTCCTCGATTGGCCGAACCGGCAGCGCTACCGCAACCTCATGACGTTTCAGGAGGAGCTGCGCGTCGTGCCCGACTGCCCGGACGACGTGAACGTGCGCGACCTGCCGGAGGACTGTCTCGAAGGCGCGTCGACGCCCGAGGTCCTGTACCGCAAACTGCACGAGTGGGGCTACGAGAGTCTCGTCATCCCGCACGGCACGACCTGGGGCATCTACACCCCCGAGGGGTCGTCGTGGGACAAGCAACTCACGCGGACGCAGCACGACCCCGAGCTGCAGACCCTGGTGGAAGTATTCTCGGGACACGGCAACTCGGAGGAGCATCGCGACTGGCGCGCGGTGCGCTTCGAAGCCGACGGCACGCCGGTCTGTCGCGAGCCGCACGACGGCTACGAGCCGTGCTGCTGGCGCGCCGGCGAGATCATCCGCGCGCGCTGCGACGACCCGACGTCGGCCGCCTGCGACGCCCGGGTCGATACGACCCGCCGCGAGTTCCTGACCGCGGGCAGCGCCGGGCGGCTGGTCGTCCCGGGCGCCGAGCTGCCCGACTGGAAGAACTGCGGGAGCTGCCCCGACTGCTACCTGCCGGCGATGAACTACCGCCCGGCCAGCTCGGTGCAGTACATGCTCGCGCGCACCAACTTCGACGAGCCGAACGACCCCTTGCGCTTCCACTTCGGCTTCATCGCCTCGAGCGACAACCACCGCGCCCGCCCCGGAACCGGCTACAAGGAGTACGGGCGGCCCTACAACACCGAAGCGGCGGGGGCGATCGACGAGCAGTGGCGCGAGCGTCTGCTCGAGCCCGCCCCGCCCGCGCCGGAGCCGATCCCCGCCGCCACCGTCATGACGAATCGCCAGGCATATCAGCAGCTCGACTTCGAGCGGCAGGCGTCCTTCTTCATGACGGGTGGCCTGGTCGCCGTGCATGCGACCGGCCGCTCGCGCCACGCCATCTGGGACGCGCTCGAGCGCCGCGAGGTCTACGGGACCAGCGGCCCGCAGATCCTCCTGTGGTTCGACCTGCTCAGCGGTCCGAACGGCATCGTGACGATGGGGCAGGCGACGCCGACCGTCGGCCCACCCCGCTTCCGCGTGCGGGCCGCGGGGGCGTTCAAGCAGGCACCGGGCTGTCCGGAGGTCTCGACCAGCGGGCTGTCCGCGGAGCGCCTCGAGCGCCTGTGCCGCGGCGAGTGCTTCAACCCCACCGACGAGCGCCTGCCCATCACGCGCGTCGAAGTGGTGCGCATCCGCCGGCAGGTCCGGCCCGACGAGTCGGCGGGCTCGCTGATCGACGACCCGTGGAAGGTGCTGCCCTGCCCCGAGGGCACGGCGGAATGCGTGGTCGAGTTCGACGATCCGGACTTCGCGGCGGCCGACCGCGAGGTCGTGTACTACGTGCGCGCCCTGCAGGCACCGACCCCGGCCGTCAACGCCGGCGCGCTGCGCTGCGAGTACGACTCGAGCGACCAGTGCGGCCATGTGAATCCCTGTTACGGCGACTACCGCACGCCCCTCGATGAGGACTGTCTGGCCATGAACGAGGAACGCGCCTGGTCCTCGCCGCTGTACGTGCAGCCCTGACGTCGCGCTACCGTCCGGGCCGTCCCGCCTGCTAGACCTGCGGCATGCAGCGTCTCGGACTGGTCCTGCATCACGGGATCGAGAGCGGCGCCGAGCTGAGCCGCTACGGGCGCCTCGCCGAGACGAACGGCTTCGAGTCGCTGTGGGTGACCGAGCGCTACTTCCACGAGGAGACGGCCGCCCTGCTCGGCCATCTCGCGGCGTCGACCACGACGCTGCGGCTCGGCGTCGGCGTGGTGAACCCCTACACGCGGCATCCCGCCCTCACCGCCATGACCGCCGCGACACTGGACCGCATCTCCGGCGGTCGCTTCATGTTGGGCCTCGGGCGCAGCGACCGCGCCGTGATCGAAGCGCGCCTGGGTATCCCCTACGGGAGTGGGCGGGACACGATGGAGGCGGCGGTCGGGGTGGTCCGGCGGCTGCTCGCCGGCGAGCACGTCCACGCGACAACCGGGCGTTTCCCCCTGGCCGGAGCGAAGCTGGCGACGCGACCGATCCAGACGCCGCTGCCGATCTACCTCGCGGCCATCGGACCGAAGGCGCTGCAGATCGCCGGCCGCGTGGCCGACGGCGTGCTGCTGAACGCCTACGTCTCGCCCGCGTACGTACGCTGGGCCGTCGGCGTGCTGCACGAGGCGGCGCGCGCGGCGGGGCGCGACCCGGCGGGCATCGACGTCGCGTGCATGCTGGTGGTGCGCCTGAGCGACGACCCCGCGGCGCTGATGCCGGCCTTGCGAGAGCGACTCGTCCGCCTGCTCGCCGAAGCGCACGTGGGCGAGCTCCTGCTGGAGACGAGTGGCTTCGACCCCGCGATCGCGGCGCGCATCCGCGCGGCCGAGGCCGCCGGCGAGCGGCCGCGCGCCGTGGCGCTCGTCGACGACGCCATGGTTGCGTCGTGCTATCTGCTCGGCTCGGCAGCGCAGTGTCGCGAGCGCATCGCGGCCTACCGCGCGGCGGGCGTGGACGCGCCGCTGCTCCTGCCGCCGCTCGGTGACTACGCGCGCGTCGCCGAGGCGCTCCGGCCCACCTGAGGCGGACGAACCCGGTGCGGGAGCGCTGGCGGCAACTCGTGCGGACGATGCGGACGGAAGTCCGCGTCCTCGCCCTCGCCTACCGTGACCCACGCGTCCCCTGGTACGCGAAGCTCCTGGCCGGCGGCGTCCTCGCCTACGCGCTCAGTCCGATCGACCTGATCCCGGACTTCGTTCCGGTGCTCGGGCTCCTGGACGACGTGCTCCTGGTGCCGCTCGACGTCCTCGTGACCCGGCGGCTCATCCCGGATGCCGTCCTCTCGGACTGCCGGCAACGAGCGCACGCAGCGCCCGCCACGACCCCGCCCGTGAGTTGGCTCGGCGCCGCCGGGGTCGTCGTCGTGTGGCTCGGCGTGTTGGTCTGGTTGGCTCGTCTGCTGCGCTGAGCCCCGCGTTCAGGGCTCGTCCTCGAGGTCGGGCGACGCGATCTCGATGGTAACCTCGGCGTTGCTGCTCTGCGCATCGACCATGCTCGACTGGACCGACACGCGCGCCGCATCGACACCCTGCTCGTCGACCAGTACGGCCCGGACCGACTCGACGCGCCGCGCGGCGAGGGCCTGTAGATCGGCCTCCGTGACCGTACGCTCCGCGACCCACTCGTCGAGCGTCTCGCGATCGTCGTCGTCGAGCGGCCCATCCTCGCCGCGGGCCCGTGCGGCGAGCGCGTTGCGAATCGCGTCGCGCTTGCCGAACGAGAGCGCGTTGCGGATGCCGCCGAGCATCCCCGTGTCGGTCTCCTCCAACTCGGCGAGCACCGCCATCTCTTTGAGACCCCGGACGTCCGTGGTCCCGGCACCGCCCGTGATCGCCACCATGACGCTGGGCAACTTCTCCAGCATCCGTCCGAGCTGCGCGGTCTGCTTGCGGCCCGCCGTCGTCGCCACGTCCGTTCCCGGGGCGAAGGGAATCGGGCGCGGATCGAACGACTCGATACGACCGCCCTTGAGGTTCACGGCCCCGAGCAGCTTGAGGGGCGAGATGAGCGCGCCGGTGATGGCGCGCGTCAGCGCCTGGGCGATGATGGACCCGATGTCGACGCGGGTGCCGCTCTGATCTCCCTCGACGGGCACCGCGAGCGCGATGCGCCCCTGCACGTCCTTCAGGAGCGCGATGGCGACCGAGAGCGGCAGCCCGAAACGCTTTTGGAAGAGCGACTCGCCGCCCGCGCCGGCGACGGCGAGCTGGTCGATCGAGAACTCGCTGTCGGCATCGTAGGCCGTCTTGCTCCAACGAGCGTCCGACTCGAGCGTGACCGTACCGGCCGCGACACGATACCCCGAGGCGCTGGCGTAGGGATTGAACGGCCGGAGCGGCAACTCCTTCGCCACCACCGTGACGTGCGTCGTGTCGCCCCGGCGTACACCCGTCACCGTGAGAGGGGCGCCCGCGACGCGGCAGGACACGTCGAGCCGATCGGGCACGCCTCCCGGCACCGCCACGCCCCGTACGCCGAGCTTCAGTCGGGTGATCTTGCCCTCGAAGGCCGGCTCGACGCTCTGGTCGTGGAAGGTGATCTTGCCGCCTTCGACGTCCAGCCGGTCGACGCGCGCCTCGAAGGGAGACGTGGCCGCCGCGGCGCCGTCCGCGGGCGGCGCGGTCTCGGCAGCGGCCTCGGCGGTGCCGGCCGGCCCCTCGGCAGCGGCCGGCGCGCCACCCGCCGCGGGCAGGATGAAACCGTCGGCCGTGCGGGTGACCACCACCTTCGGCGTCTTCAATGAGACGGCGGCCAGATGGACACGCACCGGCCCGGCGGACGACTGATCGAGACGCACCTCGCGCGCTTCGATCGCCAGGTCGTCCCAGGCGACGCCGAACCCCTCGCCCTCCGGCAACGCCGCCTCGAACTTCGCCAAATCGAGCGTGCCCTCGACGACGATCGCCTCGGGGTCGAGCACGAATCCGAGATGCCCGCCGAGCGTGCCGGCGAGCCGCATCGGCACGGCGCCGCTCGCGGCCGTGAGGCGGCCGACGTCGAGCCCGGCCAGCTCGATGGCGACGTCGGTCGAGAGCGGATCGAGGCCGAGCTGGCCATCGATGCCGATGCGACCGTCGCCCTCGTGCACCTCGAGCGCGATCTTCGCGAGCGAGCCAGGTTCGCTCGCCAGTCCGATCACGGTGGCGCTGACCACGTCGATTTCCAGCGGCGGCGGCTCGAGCAGCACCGTGAGGTGGGTGTCGCGCAGGTCGACCTCGGCGACACGCCAGGTCCAGGGCGAGGTTTCTGCGGGGGCGGCGGGCGCGGGCGCGGCCGGCGCGGGCGCGCCGGAAGCGGCTGGCGCCGCCGGTGCCGGGGCCTCTTCGCCAGCCGGCTCCTCTTCGACGGCGGACGCCTCCGCGTTCCGCGGCGGCGTTTCACCCATGATGCCTGCCAGCAGCGGCAGCGGCGCCGGCGCGAGCGGGTGGACGAGCAGGCGCGCCCCACGCAGCCCGACGCGCTCGATGCGCGCATCGCTGCGTCCCAGGTCGATGCTGCCCACCGTCACCTCGAAGGTGTCGAACGCCAGCACGGGCGCCTTCTCGCCCGGGGTTCTCACCTCCAGGTCGTGCAGGGCGATGCGCCCCGCCAACTCGGGTCCGCGATCCGGGGCCATATGGAAGCTGAGGTTGCCGTCGAGACGGCCTTCCGACCCGCTCCAGCCGAGCTCGGGCACGTGCACGTCGATCCGGTCGAGCGGAATCGCCGTCAGGCGGACGCGTGTCTGGATCGCGTAACCGTCGGGACGGGCACGGACGCGGGCAGCGACGGCGAGCGACCCGTCCCGGATGCCCACCCGCAGTTTCGCCTTGCCCGGCCCCGCCTCCGGGGCCGGCTGCAGATGCAGCCCGTCCACCTGCAGGGCTGGAAGTTCGAACTCGCGGTCGAACGGCGGCTCGGCCACCCGATCGCGAAACAGGACCGCGCCGTCACGCAGCGCCGCGTGCTCGATGGTGACGGCCCAGGCCTCACCGTCCTCGGCGGGCGGCTCCTCCGGCTCGGGCACCTCCTCCTCCTCCTCTTCCGACTCGCGGAGCTGCGGCAGCCGCAGCGCCCCGTCGGCCAGCCGATCGAGATGGATCGCGAGGCCCGTCAGCTCGAAGTCCTGCAACCGGACGGTCCGGCGTGCCAGCGACAGCCAGCCGACGTTCACGGCGAGGCGGCGCCAGGCAATCATCTCCGGCGCGCCGGCGGCGTCGCCGGCGGCCCGGAGACCGACGTCCTCCAGAGCCACGGCGCCCCGCAGGATGGCGAGGTCGACGTCGCCGATCCGAACGTCACCGAGAAGCAGTTGGTTCAACTGATCGACCGCAACCCGGCGGAGGACTTCGGGCAGTGCGCCCCGCACCGCGACGATGAGCAGCACCAGGACGATCATGACCACGCGGCGCCGGCGCCAGCGGCGGGGGCCGCTGCGCGGCGCGGCATCGGGCTCGGTCTGCACCGTCTAGGGCTTAGCACCCCCCGCGCACCGAGTGTACTCGAACGACGACGGCGGCGGTCGCGGGCTCGGGACTCATCGCGCCTGAAACGGCGCCACGAGCTGAGGGACGTACCCGGTCGGGTAGGCCGGCTCGTCCGCGATGCCGAGATCGGCCGATCCGAACGTGCGCGACCGATCGTAGTGGAACGTCCCCAGCGCGTGGTCGACGAGATTCGTGTACAAGCCGAAGTTCACGTCGCCGTCACCGGCCCGCCCGACGTGATGGAAGCGGTGCACGCGGTTCAAGGCCAGCAGCCACTCGAGACCGCCCGTCCGGTAATCGGCGTTCGAGTGCTGCAGGAGGAGCTGCACGGCCGTACAGAAGGCCAGCGCCAGCGCCACGTCCGCCGGCATGCCGAGCACGAGGAGCGGCGTGGCCCCCGCCGTGGTCTCGACGAGCTGATGGAGCGGGTGCTTCATGAGGCCGTTGAAGCCGTAGAGCCGCCGCACGCTGTGATGGACCGCGTGCAGTCGCCACAGCCAGGCCCAGCGGTGGCTGGCGACGTGCGCGAGGGCGATGCCGGCGTCGAGCACCACGACGGCGCCGACGACCTGCAGCGCGAACGGGAGACTCGCCGGCCACAGGCCGGTGGGGGGAACGAGCGCGCCCAGCAGCGGCACGGCCGCCGTCGTCCCCAGACTGAGGCCCTCGTTCACCACCGCATGCGCGACGTCGCGCGGGCCGTCGCCCAGCGAGCGGTTCCACTCCGCCCGGTACGGAATCAGCCGCTCGGCCGCGAATGAGAGGCCGATGGCCACGACCAGCAGGACCACGAGCAGGGCCGGAGGGCGTCCGGATGCCACGCCTGCGATGCCGAGGCCGTTCACGCCGAGGAGCATCAACGGCAGGTAGAGCCGGCTCGTCCACGTCCGCAGGAGCGTCATGGAGCCGGAGCTTACGACCGGAGCGGCGGGGACGCTTGAACGAATTCGCTGCGCGCCACGAGGTCGCTGGGCCGGATGCCGAACATGGCGCGCACGGTGCGCGTGAAGTGGGCGGAGTCGGCGAACCCCGAGGCGTACGCCAGCTCGGTCATTGACGCTCCCGTGCGGATGGCGGCCGCGGCCGCCTTGAGACGGAGCCACAGTCGGAATCGCGGAATCGTCACCCCCACGTCCCGCGCGAACAGATGCCCGAGCCGGCTGGGCGAGAGCGCCACCACTGCCGCCAGATGCGGAACCGACACCGACTCCGGACACGCGCGTTCGAGCAGCTCGGCGACGCGCCGCACGCGCGGGTCGAGAGCGCGGCGGTCGGGCCCGAGATCGGGAAGTCCGAGGGCCGCCGCCGCCGCCACCTGCGCCTCGGCGCCCGTGCGCGCGTTCCACAGACGCTCGAGAACCGCCGGCGCGGGATCGGCGAGCGGGGCGATGGCCGGCGCCTCTTCGGGAGCCAGCGCCGGGCAGCGTCGATGGAGCGCGTCGAGGTAGACGAGCGCGAGACGACGGCCTCGCCCGCGCAGCTCGTGGGGCGCGTTGGGGGCCACGCGCGCGCTGCGCCAGTGCCGGAACCGTCCGCCCGACGCGGCGCGCAGCTCGACCGGTCCGTCCACCCCGAAGCAGGCCTGCAGCGCCTGATGCGCGTGCGGGGCGGCGTCGTCGAGCGTGCCGCAGAAGACGAAGATCCCGTCGAGCACGAAGATGCGGTTCACCGCCGCCTCACCCCAAACGCTCGATCACCTCGGCCGCAGCGTGCTCGCCGGACGCGACCGCCCCCTCCATGAAGCCACTGCAGGTCGTGGCCAGCTCGGTCCCGGCCCAATGAATGCACTCGACGGGGGCGCGGAGCGCGGCGCCGAACCCCGTGAGCGTTCCCGGGGGAAACGTCGCGATCGGGCACCCGCCGCTCCACGGCTGCGCCGCCCAGTCGGTCTCGTGATAGGCCGTCGGACGCAGCGCCTCCGCTCCGAACCACCGCGCCAGCGAGCCGAGGATCTCGCCGCGCCGCACGGCCGGCGCGCGCTCGCTCCAGCCGCGCGCCGGGCGTCCCACGACGAACGCCAGCAGGGCCGCCTGCCCGTCCGGCGTGGTGTTGTCGTACGTGACCGCGATGGGCCCGTCGCCGCACACCGCCTCGCCCGAGAAGCCGCGCGCGCGCCAGAACGGGCGGTCGTAGAGCGCCAGGCACTTCACGGTGGCGCCCATGCCGGCACGCTGCGTGAGCTGGCTGCGTAGCGTCGGCAGCGCCGGTGAGTACTCGATGCGATCGGCCAGCGGCAGCGGCACCGCGACGATGGCGCGCCGGGCGCGCAGTCGACTGCCCCCGGCGATCAGCGTCACGCCGTCCCGGTCGTGCAGGATCAGCCGGACCGGGCGGGCGAGCTGCACGCGCTCGGGGCCGAGCGCCGCAGCGATGCACGACGCGAACTGCTGCGCGCCGCCGCGGATGCGATCCTGCTGAAACCCGCCCTTGGTCTCGGTGAGCGCGCCCATGCCGCCGGCCGCGTTCACGTAGTGCAGGACGTGCAGGAGCGAGAGCTCGCCCGCGTCGGCGCCGAAGATGGTGCGGATGGCCGCGTCCATGACGCCGCGGGCGGCGGGGTGCGAGACGAGCAGGCGGCGCCAGGTCTCGAGCGTGGTCGCATCGTGCCGCTCGGCGCGTGCGGCCTGCCAGGGCGCGTCGCGCGGGACGCGGCGCGCCAGCGCGTTCAGGCGCTGCAGCATGAGCTGGAGCTGCACCAGGGCGAGCGGCGAGAGCTTCGGCATGGCGCCGTCGTAGGTGGTGATGCGCCCGCGCACCTCGACGACTTTCGTCCCCTGCTCGAAGGTCGGAAAGGTCTCCAGGCCCAGCTCGGTCGCCAGGCGGTACATGCGCGATTGGCCCGGTCCGATCCACTGCCCGCCGAGATCGAAGACCGCGCCACCGACCGGGGCGCTCCAGGTGCGCCCGCCGACGCGATCACGCGCCTCGACCACCAGCACCGACACGCCGGCCGCGTCGAGCACACGGGCCGCGGACAGCCCCGCCAGGCCGGCGCCGGCAATCACCACGTCGGCGTCGTAGTCACCCATGACCCGCCCGGATATACCCGAGGCCGGGAGGACTGGCGATGGCAACGTACGGACTGGACGCCGAGACGCAGGCACTGCGCGCGCGCGTGCGCGAGTTCATCGACGGCGAGGTGATCCCCGCCGAGCCCGATCTGATGACCGAGGGCCCCGCCGCCGCGGCCGCCATGGCGCGCCTCAAGCAGGCCGCCAAGGACGCCGGCCTGTGGGCGCTCGGCCATCCGCGGGAGATCGGGGGCGGCGGCGTGCCGTTCATGCCCTTCGTCTATCTGAACGAGATCATCGGCCGCTCGCACTGGGGCCAGGCGGCCGTCGGGTCTTTGTCGATGCAGGACTCGATCATGCTGCACCTCTACGGCAGCGCCGAGCAGAAGCGCCGCTGGCTGGAGCCGCTCGTGGCGGGCGAGATCTATCCGTCGGTCGGCCTCACCGAGCCGGAGGTTGCGGGCTCCGACCCGACCCTCATGCAGTCGACCGCGCGGCTCGACGGCGACCAGTGGGTGGTGGACGCGCACAAGTGGTTCACCAGCGGCGCCAATCACGCCGCCTTCACGACCATCTTCGCCATCACCGAGCCCGAGGCCGAGGCGCACGCGAAGTTCTCGTCGATCATCGTGCCGACCGATGCACCGGGCTACGAGATCGTGCGCGTCGTCCCGACCATGGGCCACACCGGCGGCGGCCACTGCGAGATCCGGCTGACGGACGTGCGCGTGCCGCGCGAGAACCTGCTCGGCGAGCGTGGCCAGGGTTTCCTGGTGGCGCAGAAGCGCCTCGGCCCGGGCCGCATCTTCCACTGCATGCGCTGGCTCGGGCAGGCGCAGCGCGCCTTCGAGCTGATGTGCGCGCGCGCCAACTCGCGCTGGGCGCACGGCTCGCTACTCGCCGAGAAAGGCGAGATCCGCCGCTACGTCGCCGAGTCGGCCGCCGACATCCAGGCCGCCCGCCTGATGACGCTCGACGCCGCTCGGGTAATGGACCACGGCGACGAGGCGCGTATCGAGATCTCGCTCATCAAGTTCCGGGGCGCACGCATGCTGCACGACGTGATCGACCGCGCCATCCAGGTGCACGGGGCGCTCGGCGTCACCGGCGACACGCCGCTGGAGTTCATGTACCGCGAGGCGCGCTACGCCCGACTCTACGACGGGCCGGACGAGGTGCACCGCATGGTCGTGGCTCGGCGGTTGCTGAAGGACGTGGGCCGGGCGCCCTGGGCGTGATGACGACGGGGCGCGGTGCGGGCCTCGAGCCGTCCCGTGCTCAATCGCATCCTGTGCCCCAGCGACAGGTCCGGGCCCCCGTTCGCATCACCGCCTCGCGCAACACGATCTTCTCGTAGCCACAGAGCAGTCCGCGGAGCGACGTGGCGTTCGTGATCATGACGTCCGGCCTCAGCATGCGGCGGCGCCAATGCATCCTCTCGATGCAGAACCGCATGTACGCGTGCAGCGCGTCTTCCCGCTCCACCCCGGCGACGCGGACCCCCGGATTCGTGAACAGGTCGATCCGGACGCAGGAGGTGTCGCCGCGGGGCGCCTCGCCCACGGATGCCACGCGTACCTGCCCGCCGACCGTCTTCACCGTGAGGTAGGTATCGACGTTCAGTGTCTCGTGACGGCACGAAACGTGAACGTCTCGGGTCGCACCTCGATGGTCAGCGGAGTTGCCAACACCGATCGTAGCCGTCGGAAGATCGCGTCCATCATCGTCACCTCCCTGGAAGACCCGGCGTGCTCACGGCACGTACCCCAGCTCTCGCTGATGGCGGATGGCCAGTACGCGCACCTCGTCCCGCGCGGGCAGGAAACGATGGAGTCCCACGTATCCCGTCCGGCCAAAGGAGATCACCAACTCCCGCAGCTCCCGCGTGACCGGCCGGCCGATCAACGGGTGGTGCGCGAGCGCGTCGACCGCGCTCTCGATGGCCACGACGGCAGCCAGGCCCGCTTCCGGATCGGCGCCGGCCGGGAACGTGATGATGCGCTCCAGGTTGGCCAGGGCGTTCTCGGAGTAGACTACCTGCGCCACGGCTTGGGCCGGGGCGCCTTGCGGCCCTGAGCGAGTCCCCTCATCCAGGCGTGTACGTCCGCGGCCGCATAGGCCTGGCCCGTCTCCTCGATCGTCCGGTCGGCCGCCCGCGCCTCCTTCACGAACGCCTCCATGCGCTCTTCGTACGTCGTCTGGCGCTCGATGGCTTCGAGCATGAAGGCGTGTGGGGTCCGACCGGTCTTCTTCGCGACTCGTGCGAGCCGCGCCTTGAGGTCGGATGGGAGTTTCAACGTCGTGGTGCTGGTCGTCGCCATGGCGTCCTCCGGTAGCACCAAAGTACTACCTGCGCATCGGCCGACGCAAGCATGCCGTCTACGTCGGAAGCGGGCGACGCACCCGTGCCGGTCGCTCGGTGGTGACGCTTTTGCCGGGTGAGGCACGGGAGGGTGCGGGTCGACGGCGGACGTGAGGAGCGCGGGGGGTGGCTGGGC
>Ga0299906_10002693_pt1 | contig 14707 bp, 14 predicted proteins | sample RVTome_14_FD_200259 | JGI IMG/M metagenome (GOLD analysis project Ga0299906, IMG submission 200259) | Soil microbial communities from uranium-contaminated site in the Upper Colorado River Basin, Wyoming, United States - RVT145D125 (version 2) ... | reverse complement strand
TGCATGGCGGCGATCCTAGCAGATGCCCCCCGGCGAGACGACACCCGGGGGCTCAGAAGCGGATGGCGGCGAGCTTGCGCGTGGCGAGCACCGCGTGCACCTCGCGGATGAGCCCGTCGGGGCCGACCTCGACGCGGATCACGCCGCGGGGCGGGTCCCCCGGCTTGCCGGCGCCGAAGTCGGCCACCACCGCCGGGAGGCCGTTCAGCGTCCGGACGTCGAGACGCAACGCCCCGGGGGCGCGGCGCGCGGCGATCCGCCTGAAAAAGAGGGCTACCTTGGCGCACCCGTGCACCGGCACCCGGGCGGCGTGGAACTCGCCGCCGCCGTCGCTGACGGCGCGCGCGTCGGCCGCGAGCAGCGCCTCGACGCGCGCCGCGTCGCCGGCGAAGACGGCGCCCAGGAACTCCGCCAGCATCCGGCGGGTCTCGTCGCGGAGCCCCGCCGTCGGCGGCCGCCGGTCGCGATCGTACGCCGCCATGGCGCGGCGCGCGCGGTGGTGCGTCGTCTTGACGCTCGCCTCCGAGACGTCGAGCGCCGCGGCGGTCTCGCGGACCGAGTAGTCGAAGACGTCACGCAGGAGGAGGACGGCGCGCTGCCGCGGCGTCAGGGCCTCGAGCGCGAGCAGGAAGGCGAAGGTCACGCTCTCGACGAGATCGTAGCGGCCCTCGGTCGAGCCCAGGCCGGGGAGATTCGCCTCGAGCGCCGGCGTCGCCCCCTCGTCGGTCTCGATCGGCGCCGGCAGCCACGGCCCCGCGTAGGCGCGCCGGCGCCGCCGGCGCAGGGAGTCGCGCGCCAGGTTCAGCGCCACGCGCACCAGCCACGGGCGGAGCTCGATGTCGGTGCGCGGCGGCGGGCGCTCGAGCGCGCGCAGGAAGGTCTCCTGCACCAGGTCGTCGGCGTCGGCGGCGATGCCGGTCATGCGGTAGCAGAGATGCCAGAGGAGCCCGCGGTGGCGCGCGAACGCGGCGTCGACGGTGAGGGCGGCGGTCGGCACGCGCGGCGCGCCTCCTACGCGGCGGCGCTGGCGCGGGCGCGCTCCGCGATCAGGCGGGCGGCGCGGCGCGCGCTCGCGAGGCTGGCGTCGGCGAGCTGGCCCTCGCCGCCGACCCAGTCGCCGGCGACGAAGACGTGCGGCAGGTCGGGCACCGCGGGGCCCGGCCGGCCCGCGAGCCCGCCGCCGGCGGCGGTCGGGAGGGCGTGCGCGACCGTCATCGACGGCAGGAAGCGGCGCGTGACGAGGTGCGCCCGCCAGCCCGGCTGCACCAGGTCGAGGAGCTCCTCGAGCTCGCGCTCGGTCGCGCGCGGATCAGGATCTTTCTCGGCGCCGAGGTAGCGCGCCACCTGGATCACGGCGCCGTCCGCCGGGGCGAGCCGGGCGCTCGCGGAGTGCACCGAGAGGTAGAGCGGCCGGTCGATGCCGAGCGCGAAGGTCGCGCGCGGCACGGGCAGGCGCGCGAGGGCGACGTCGAGGCAGGCGGCGCGGACCGGGATCGCCGCGGCCGCCCAGCGTCCGAGCGCGCTCGCGCGCCCGTCCGCCACCAGGTCGGCGGCGACGTCGGGACCGGTCGCGAGCACCACGGCGTCGGACGCGAGCGCCGTGCCGTCGCGGAGCGCGACCCGGCCGTCGCGCTCGACGCGCGCGACGCCGGCGCCGGCGCGCAGATCCACGCCGGCCGCGGCGGCCTGCGCGCGCAGGCCCTCGACCAGGGTCTGCCAGCCGCCGTCCAGGTAGACGACGTTCGCGGCGAGGGCGAGCTGGAGCTGGCGGATCGCCGCCCCCGCGCTCTGGCGCTCGGGATCGTGGGCGTAGGTCGAGAGCCGGAGCACGGCGAGGATGAAGCGGCGGACGTCGGGGTGGCGGAGGTGTGCCTCGGCCCAGGCGCGGGTCGTCACGGCGTCGTGGGCGGCGGCCTCGATCCGCCCGAGGCCGGCGAGCAGGCGCGCGGTCTCGACCTTGGCGGCGACGCCGAAGAGGCTGGTCGTGAGGAGGGACACGAAGCCGCCCGGGAGCGCGTGCCGGGTGCCGCCGTCGACCGCGAATCCGCCGGTCGCGCTCGGGCTCCGGCCGGTCCACGCCACGCCGAGCTCGCGCAGCACCGCCGCCCCCTCGGCGCCGCGGTAGAGGGCGTGCGGCCCGGCGTTGAAGAGATAGCCCTCGTGGTCCTGGGTCGCCGCGCGCCCGCCGAGCGCCGGCGCCTTCTCGCAGAGCGTGACCGCGTGCCCCGCCCGCGCCAGGTACGTCGCCGCTGCGAGCCCGGCGAGCCCGCCGCCGACCACCGTGATCCGTCCGTCGTTCCGCATGACCGTCCCTCCGTGTCCTCGAGCGTGCGCCCGTTTGCCCATGTCACGCTCGGGGGACGCGAAAGGTTACACGCACCGGCGGCGCCGGGAAAAGCCGCGGCCGGACGGCGGAAACGGCTCAGCTCACGGGCACGGCACGACGTCGGCGCAGCCCGCGAAGCACTCGCTCAGGACCTGGAGGGCGGTCGTGATCGAGCTCCGGGCGATGGGGTTCGGGGGCGCGAAGGCCGCCTGCCGGGTGGTCGCGCAGGTCCGGCCGGTGCAGGGACTGCCGAGCGCCTGGTCGGCGATCGCGAGCAGGTCGGCGACGGTGTTGATGCCGTCGGCGATGCCGGCCGCCGCCGCCTGCTGGCCCATCTTGCTCGGGTCGAGCTCACGGCCGTCGGGACACGCGGTCGTGCAGAGCATCTCCGGGATCACGAGCTCGCCGAGCCCCGGCGAGAGCGCCACGTTCAGCTTGGCCGCGACCAGCTCGCCGAGGAGCGTGCCGGCGCCCTGACCGCCCGACGAGCCGTCGCCGCCGCCGTCGAAGTCGAGGATGGGCGGGCTCGTGCAGGCGTCGATCGTCATGTCGCCGCCGCAGCTCGCGAGCCCGGTGCAGAGCGCCGCGTCGAGGCCGGTCGCGGGCAGGAGACAGATCAGCGACGCCTGGTCGGCGATCGTGAGCGCGGCCACGCCCGGCATGCCGACGGTGAGGGGGAAGACCTCGGGGTGCATCTCGAGCGCGCCCCCGGGCGCGTTCACGGCGCTCGCGGCGTCGCCGTAGTCGGCCTGCGTCGTGGTGCAGTGGAGCGCCACGGGGCGCGGTCCCCCCGCGGTCTCGGTGTTCATGGCCGACGGCAGGCCGAGGCGGAGGTTCAGCGTCTGGTCGCCGAGCACCTGGCGCCCGATGAAGGTGCCGCGCCCGTGGAAGCTCCGTCCGAGACGCATGCGCGCGAGCGGGGCGAGGACGTCGGCGGCGACGTGCGTGGCGGGACCGAACTTGACCGAGCGGCCGCCGACGTTCACCTGGACCTGATCGGGCGTGAGGCCGGTGACGCTGGCGCCGAAGCCCGCGAGGTGGCCGATGTAGAGACGGCCGGCGACGTTGATCGTCGCCGGGCCCTCGACGAACACCTTGCTGAGCTTGTTCGTCCGCAGGCTCGCGAGCTCGTAGGCACCGCCCGGGAGGATGAGCGTGCCGCGGCGGTTGACGTAGACGTCGCCGTAGGCGCCGGGTGCGAGCACCTGGGTCTCGTCGCGCTCGACCGTGACGGGATCGACCCCGGGCGCGAAGGCCGGAAGCGGCGGCAGCGCCAGCACGGGCGGGACGAAGCTCGTCGTCAGGCCGCGGACGGTCGCCCCCGGATCGACGAGCGCGAGGTCGTTGGCGAAGAGGTCGAAGACGCTCGTGCCCTCGCCGATCGCCGGCGCGTCGGCGACGAGCGCGGTGCCGTCGCCGAGCGAGATGAAGCGGTGGAGCGCGAGGCGGCCCGTTGTCTCGGTGAGGGCCACGCCGCCCTCGCCGACGAGGGCACGGTCGCGGATCTCGACCTTCTCGAGGCCGATCACGGTGTAGGCGTCGGTGGTCGCCGGCGGCGCGAAGCCGGCCGGCGCCGAGGTCGTGAGCGTGAGCAAGAGGAGCGTGGTCGTGAGCGTGGCGAGGAAGCGGCTGGGTGCGGCCATGATCGGGGGCCTCCGGTGCGTGGGGTGTGTGTGGGTGTGTGTGGCGTCGGACGGTCAGTCCGGATACGCCCGCTGCCCGTTGCATGTCAACGGGCACCGGCGCCGTCCGCGCGCCGGCGCGCCGGCGGGACGCGCGCGGCGTGCGCCGGAGTGGTGCAGGCTGACGGCGTGACGGTGTGCCTCCGGGATGGCAGGTGCCGGGGCGGGCGCTACGGCGTCCGCCAGGTCCGTCCGTCCGCGGCGTCGACCGGGACGAGCGCGCTCGGCGCCGCGGTCGTGTCGAGCTCGATCGTGTCGCCCTCGCGAATGCTGCCGAGCGCGCCCTCCACCTTGACCAGCGCCGGGATGCCGAGCTCGCGGGCGACGATGGCGCCGTGCGAGAGCTGGCCGCCGGCCTCGAGGACGAGGCCGCTCGCGAGGTCGAGCATCGGCGTCCACGCCGGATCGGCGTAGGCGGCGACGATGACGTCGCCGGGCGCGACGCGGTCGAAGTCGCCGACGACACGCACCAGGCGCGCGCGGCCGCGACAGCGTCCGGGCGCGCCGGTCTCGCCGGCGAGCGCGTCCGGGCGCGCGGCTCCGGCGGGCGCCGACTCCGCGGCGCCGTCCAGGACCGCGGGCGGGGTCGCGAGCGCCTCGCGCTCGTAGCGGGTGCGCCGTTCGGCGGCGCGCGCCGCCAGGGGAGCGTCCGGCTCTCCGGGCCGGTCGAGCGCGGCGACCGCGCGCTCGAGCTCGGCGAAGGTGAGGAAGAAGAGGTCGGTCGGCTCGGCGACGGCGCCGTCGCCGGCAAGCCGCCGCCCGAGGGCGAGTGTCAGCGCGCGCAGGCGGGCGAGGAAGAAGTCGGCGTGGTAGCGCATGTTCTCGCGCACCACGTAGTAGCGCTGCGCGGTCGCGAGGGCGGCGCGGAAGACGCCGCGGCGCGCGAGGCCGAGCGGCCCGCCGCCGAGCGCGCGCTCGATCGCTGCGACGGCCTCCTTGCGCCGGGCCGTGGCGGCGAGCGCGGGATGGCGCTCGCGCGTGCTCCGGAGCGCGAGCCCGACGACCAGCTCCGGGGCCTCATGCCAGCCCGGGTGCAGGAGGTCCCGTCCGGTGAGCCGGTGTCCGTGGCGCGCGAGGAGCGCGTGGAGGCGCGCGCCCGCCTCGCCCCGGTCGGTGCGCAGGCGGCGCGCCGTCGCCGCCGGCGTCGCGCCGGCCGCGGCGTCGGCCGCGAGCAGGGCGCCGAGGGCGAAGACGTCGTGGTGCGCCTCGAGCGACGCCACGCCGGGGAGGCCGACCGTCAGGTCGCCGCAGCGGTCGCGCGCCGCGGGTGCCCAGTGCCGCACCAGCTCGACCAGCAGGTGGTAGAAGACGTACGCGAACACGACACCCCAGCTCACGATCGCGAGGTAGTCGCCGAGGGCGTCCTGCACGCGCCGCATCTCCGCGACCAGCGCCCACGGGGGACGTGCGAGGGGCGCGGCGTCGTTGCCGCCGAGGTCGCGGCGCACGCGCGCGCACGCGGCCTCGAAGGCCGCCGCCCGCTGCCACGGCGCCCAGGCGCGCTCGCCGGCGAGGAGCCGGCCGGCGATCAACGCCGCGCCCGGGAGGCCCTCGAGCGTGCCCGCCGGCCGCACCCGCGCGCGCGCCGCGGGCGGCAGGAGGGCCATCAGCCCCGCGCTCCGCACCAGCCCCGGCAGGCGGCCGATGACCTCCGCGAGCAGCGCCGCGTTCACGTAGACGTGGCTCGCGTGCAGCCGGAAGACCGGCAGGCGGCCGAGCTCGTCGAGGCCGGCGGTGGCGAGCGGCCGCGCGACCATGCGCTCGACCATCGGCGGCGCCAGCAACGAGTAGGTCAGGGGCGTGACCGGTCCGCTCCAGAACTCGTCGGCGAGCCGCCGGCTCCAGATGGCCCCGCGATCGTCCTGTCCGGGCTGCATGCAGAAAACGTCTTGACAGATCAGGGGGTCGAGCGTAAAGGTGAATTCGTATTCAGTTCTGAAGAAAGATTCACAAGTCGCATGGGCTCGAACACATCCAATATCGTCCCACTCGCCGAGGCGTCCGGACGCCAGGGGCGGCGGCGCGCCCGGACGCGCGCGGAGCTCCTGCGGGCCGCCAAGCAGCTCTTCGCGGCGCGCGGCTTCCACGGCACCAAGGTCGCCGACATCGCCGCCGCGGCCGACGCCGGCACCGGCACCTTCTATCTCCACTTCGAGAACAAGGATGCGCTCTTCGCGGATCTCGTGAAGGAGACCGCGGCGCGCGCCAAGGAGGAGATGGACCTCGCCAAGGCCGCGCACAGCGAGCCGCGCGCGCGCAACCGCGCCGCCACCGCGACCTTCTTCCGCTTCGCCGCCGCCAACCGCGATGTCTTCAAGATCCTCTTCGGCCACAGCGCGCAGTTCAACGCGCTCCTCCACGAGGTCCACCAGCTCTTCATCGCCGACCTCGAGGAGGAGTTTGCCCGCGGCGTCGCCGAGGGCACCTTCAAGCCGTTCCGGCCGGCGCTCGTCGCCCAGGCGATCGTCGGCATGCTGTCGCAGCTCGTGTCCTGGTGGATGGAGCACGAGGACGTCGGCATCGAGGAGATCACCGAGACCACCCATCGCCTGCTCCACGAGGGGTCGGCGATCAGCAAGGAGAGACCATGACAGCCGCCGCCACCGCCGAGACGCTGCACGCGCTCGGTGTCGTCGAGGACTTCAACGAGCAGTTCTCGGCGACGTTCGACACCTGCTACACGTGGAGCTACCAGACCTTCAAGGAGGGGCTGCGCAACCTCTACGAGAAGGCCAAGGAGAACCAGTGGAACGCGCAGACCGCGCTCGACTGGACGATCGACGTCGATCCCGAGGCGGAGAACCTGCCCGACATGAACAACCCGCTCTACGGGACCGCCCTCTGGCGGAAGTTCACGCCGGCCGAGATCCGCAAGTTCCGCCGCGAGCAGCTCTCGTGGAGCCTGTCGCAGTTCCTGCACGGCGAGCAGGGGGCGCTGCTCGCGAGCTCGCAGATCGTCGGCGCGGTGCCGTGGATCGACGCCAAATACTACGCGGCGACGCAGACCATGGACGAGGCGCGCCACGTCGAGGTGTACGACAAGTACCTGCGCGACAAGATCGAGCGCGAGTACCCGATCAACCCGCACCTCAAGACGCTGCTCGACCAGATCCTCACCGACTCGCGCTGGGACATGAAGTACCTCGGTATGCAGATCATGGTGGAAGGGCTCGCCATGGCCGCCTTCGGCCTCATGGAGAAGATGTCGAACGAGCCGCTCCTGAAGGACCTGACGGCCCACGTGATGCGCGACGAGGCGCGGCACGTCGCCTTCGGCGTGCTCTCGCTCGAGGGCCTGTACAAGGAGCTCAACGAGCGCGAGCTGCAGGAGCGCCTCGAGTTCACCTACGAGGGCTGCCGCCTGATGCGCGACCGGCTCTACGCCGTCGAGGTCTGGCGCGAGATGGGCCTGCCGGAGCAGGAGACCTACGAGATCGTCATGCGCTCGGAGATCATGCGGGAGTTCCAAAAGATGCTCTTCTCCAAGGTCGTGCCGAACGTGAAGCGCCTCGGCCTCCTGACGCCCTGGCTGCGCGAGAAGTTCGCCGAGCTCGACATCCTGAAGTTCGAGCACCTGGAGGCGAGCGCGTAGGGCGCAGGCGGCGCGGGCGCGACCGCTCCGCGTAGCGATCGCGCTCGCGAACGCGCGCCGCTACTTCTCGCTCCGGCGGGAAGTTGGTAGTGTGCGCGCGATGGTCGAGCCCACCCTGGAGCCGGGACTGCCGTGGACGAGCGAGCGCTACGAGGCGCTCGTGCGCGACGGCCTGCTCGGCCCCGACGACAGCGTCGAGCTGCTCGAAGGGGTGATCGTCGCCGTGGCGCCGCGGGACCCGGCGCACGCCGCCACCGTCGCCAAGGTGGCCGATGCGCTGCGCGCCGCCGCCGCTGCACGCGGGTGCGTCCGCGAGCAGATGCCCCTGCGTGCCGCGGTGCGCGTTCGGTTCCGGAGCCCGACGTCGCCCTCGCGCCGGGACGGCATGACGACTACTGCGCGGCGCATCCGACGCAGGCGTGGCTCGTGGTCGAGGTCACCGGCCGTTCGCTCGCCCGAGACCGTCTGACCAAGGCGGGCCGCGGCGGGCATCCCGGGGTACTGGATCGTCAACCTGCGTGACGGGTCCGTCGAGATGCTGCGCGATCCCGACCCGAGGACGGCGCGCTACCGCGAGCATCAGGTGCTCGGCCGCGGCGACGTGGCCACGATCGAGGCGCTCCCCGGCGCGCGGGTCGCCGTCGCCGACCTGCTGCCGCCGCCCTGAGCGCCCGCGGACGGACGGGCCGCGCCCTCGTCCGCCGCGGCCCGCCCGAGCGCCGCGGCCGGGGTAGCGAGAGATCTTGATGACGAACGGCGTTTGATGCTCCGGAGGGTTGCATCGTTTCCCCCCTCCTTCGGGGCCTGTTGCGCGATCCTTTGCCCTGCCCGCGTAGGGCCTAGCCGCGGGCATGTTCTTTCACCCTTGGGTCCGTCCATGGCTCCGCGCTAGGCTGGTTGCCGTGCAGCTGCAGGAAAGCGCCACAACGCGTGCCTTCACCTCCTCGTACGAGCTAACCCGCCGGACGGTGAGCGACCTTGAAGCCCGGCGGGTCCAGGTGTCGCCGGAGATGCTTCGCAGGTTCGCGAGCCATCTCGACAGCATCACGCACGCAGCAGAGGCGAGCCTGCGCTTGGGGCGACGAATCCTCGATCTCGATCCTAGCTCGGAAAGGATCGCGCAACAGAGGATGGAAACTCAGCTACTCCGCGATGGCCTGTCCTGGCTCACCCAACAGCGCCCGCAGCTGCTGCGACGAGCACCCAAGATCCAAGGGGTCTGGACGGACGCCATCCATCGGGGAATCCAAGCTCTGCTCGAAGGGCACGACGACTTGCTGAGGGAGATCGACGAGGGAACCTTCGCGCGGCGCACACCCGTCGAGGTGATCGCCTCCAGAGTCCGCTACCTGACATCGACGTTTCCCCGATCGGTAGCCATGGGGATGCCACCACCCGTTGAAGAGCCGCCAGAAGAGTTGATGGAGTTCATAGCTCGGGAGGGACTTGCGGAGGATCTACTCTGCGCGGTTCAGACCGTCCGCGAGGCGTTTCCCGAAGGTCGGAACCTTCGTCTTAGACTCACGCATGACCCCGAGGGCCATGAGCAATGGGTTTCCATAGGCGTCAGCGTGCCCGATGATCGAACCCTTGAGCGATTTCTAACGTATCACGTCGCACTACGCAGGGTCGTTCCTGCGGCTCAGGCGAACAAGCTGCGTCTCCTCTATCAGGTCGTCTAGGCGGGGTCCGCATGGACCCGCGAGACTATCTGCGCGTTGCCGCAACGTTGGTTCACGTCGACGACCCCGCGCATCGGCGATCAGCAGTTCAGCGCGCGTACTATGCAGCCTATGGTGTGGCCGCGCTCGCGCTTAGCGGCAAGTTCGGATGCGAGATCCCCTCGTCGGGAGAGAGCCATGGCCGCGTTCGTCAGATCCTTCAGGACTGCGGCGATCCAGCGTTGGAGCTAGCGGGCGACCTTCTGAAGGATCCTTACGACTGGCGAGTCACGGCGGACTACGAGCACCACGATCCAGCTCCGGAGTCGCCCGCGAACGCTCGGGACGCTATCGAGCTTGCGGAGCGCATCATCCGGGTGGTCGACCAGGCTACGGAAGAGCCGCGCCGGGCGCGGTTGTCGCCGCGCTTCAAGCAATGGCGACGAAAGAAGAAGTAGTAGTAGTCTCAGGATCTAAGTCACCCGCGACCCGCGGCGGCCGCGGTCTCGCCCCCGCCCGGGCCCTCTGCGATGATGCGGCGGTGGCCGGCGTCGTCTACTCGATCGGGCACTCGACGCTCGCGGCCGACGCGTTCTTCGCGGCGCTCGCCGCCCACGAGGTCCGGACGCTCGCCGACGTGCGCGCGCATCCGGGCTCGCGCCGCCATCCGCACTTCGCGCGCGCGGCGCTGGCGGCGGGCGTGGCGGCGCGCGGCCTCGCGTACCACTGGATGCCGGGCCTCGGCGGCCGGCGGCGCGCCGGCGGCGGGCCGTCGCGCCACCCGGCCTGGGAGGTCGACGCCTTCCGGCACTACGCGGACTACGCCGACACGGCGGAGTTCGCGGCGGCGCTGGCCTTGCTCACCGACGCGGCACGGGCGGCGCCGACCGCGTTCATGTGCGCCGAGGCGCTCTGGTGGCAGTGCCACCGGCGACTGATCGCCGATCATCTGCTGGTTGCCGGATGGGACGTGCGCCACGTCGGCCGCGACGGCGCCGTCGTCGCCCATCGCCTGCCCGAGTTTGCGCGGGTCGCCGACGGGGGGCTCGTCTACGACGTCGGGGTGACGCCGCCGCTCGTCGGCGGCTGAATCGAGCGCGGCATCCCGAGCCGGCGAGGGCAGACCCGGTCGCGGATCGCGCTCCCGGGCATGCGGGGGCAACGGCGGCCGCCGTTGACGCGGCCCGGCGCTTCGTCGACAACCGGGAGCGTGGACCAACTCCTGAAGCGCGCCCTGAACGCGCGGGTGAGCGAGGTGCTGCCCGCGCCGACGCCGCTCGACCCGGCGCCGATCCTCGCCGCGCGCCTCGGCCATCCGGTGCTGCTCAAGCGCGAGGATCTGACGCCGATCTTCTCGTTCAAGATCCGCGGCGCCTACAACCGGATCGTCCGTCTCGGCGACGCCGCGCGCGCCGCGGGCGTGATCGCGGCGTCGGCGGGGAACCACGCCCAGGGCGTCGCCTTCGCCGCCCGCAAGCTCGGTATCCGCGCCCGCATCGTGATGCCGCGCACCACGCCGGCCATCAAGATCGACGCCGTCCGCCGCCTCGACGCCGCGATCGAGCTCGTGGGCGACGACTACGCGGACGCGGCGGCGGCCTGCGCGGCGCGCGCCGCCGAGACCGGCATGACCGTGATCCCCCCGTACGACGACCTCGACGTTATCGCCGGCCAGGCGACGGTCGGGCTCGAGATCCTGCGCCAGGCGCCGCGGGATCTCGGCACGGTCCTGGTCCCGGTCGGCGGCGGCGGGCTCGCGGCGGGCGTCGCCGCGGTGATCAAGGAGCTCCGTCCCGAGGTGCGGGTCGTCGGCGTCCAGTCCGACGACTCGGACGCGATGACGCGCTCGCTGGCGGCGGGGAGCCGCGTCGCGCTCGACCACGTCGGCATCTTCGCCGACGGTGTCGCGGTGCGGGAGGTGGGCGTGCACACCTTCGCTCTCTGCCAGCGCTACCTCGACGGCTGCCTCACGGTCGGGGTGGACGAGATCTGCGCCGCGATCAAGGACGCGTTCGACGACACCCGCTCCGTGCTCGAGCCCGCGGGCGCGCTGGCGCTCGCCGGGCTGATCCAGGCCGCCGAGGCCGGCCGCCTCCCGGGCGGGCCGGCGGTCGCGGTCGCCTCGGGCGCCAACATGAACTTCACGCGCCTGCGCTACGTCGCCGAGCGCGCCGACGTCGGCGAGCACCGCGAGGCGGTCCTGGCGGTGACCATTCCGGAGCGCCCGGGCGCGTTCCGCGAGCTCTGCGAGGCGCTCGGCGAGCGCAGCGTCACCGAGTTCAACTACCGGCTCGCGACGCGCGACGAGGCGCACGTCTTCCTCGGGGTCGAGGTCGCGGACCGGACCGAGGGCGCGGCCTTCGTGGCCGCGCTCCGCGCCCGCGGCTACGACTGCGTCGACTTGACCGAGGACGACCTCGCCAAGACCCACGTCCGCCACATGGTCGGCGGGCGCGCCGGCGCGCCCTGCGACGAGGCGGTCTTCAGCTTCGAGTTCCCCGAGCGCCCCGGAGCCCTGATGCAGTTCCTGACCCACCTCGGCGGGCGCTGGAACATCTCGCTCTTCCACTACCGCAACCACGGCGCCGCCTTCGGCCGCGTGCTGTGCGCGTTCGAGGCGCGGGCGGCGGAGCGGGCGGATCTCGTCGCGCGCATCGCCAACCTCGGATTCACCTACACCGACGAGACCGACGACCCGGCCGTGCGCCTGTTCCTGCGCTAGCCCAAGCGTAGCCCTTCGTGGTCGGCAATCTCGCCGTCGACACGTCGCGGGTCCGCTGGTACGACGTTTCTCATGTCCCCGCAGGGGAAGCGCCGGGACGTGCGGACTCGCGTGTCACTTCTCACGTCCGGAACGGCGCTGGTCGTCGCCCTGTCCGCCTGCGCGCGCGGCGATCAGCCGCCGCGGTCCGTTCCACCGGCACCGGCCGAGCCCGCGCCGGCAGCCGACCCGGGCGCGACGGATTTCGTTCCCCGGCCCGCGGTGCTGCTCGGCGACCGGCTCTTCTTCGAGACCCGCTTCGCGCAGTTCTTCTTCGCGCGCGCGGGCGGCGACGTGAACGCGACCCTCCCCGACGGCGATCCGGTCGTCGAGTACCTGGAGAGCGCGGCGGGCGAGCCGCTCGACGGGCCGTTCTACGGGCAGAGCATGAACTGCCGCCACTGCCACCTCGGCGACGACCTCCTGCCCGAGGACTCGCTCGCGGGACGCACCTACTGCGACTTCAGCCGGCGGACGCCCATTCCCCGGCGCGGGGACGGGCAGACCCACACGCCGCGCAACTCGCCGCTGATGATCGACCTCGGCCTGCCGCGCGAGGTGCCACTGCTGCTGCACCTCGACGGCGAGTTCGTCACGCACGAGGACCTCGTCATCGACACGCTCACCGGCCGCAACCTCGGGTGGCTGCCGGCCGAGGCGCCGATCGCCGCCGCCCACGTCGCCAACGTGATCCGCAAGGACGAGGGCGTGAACCCGCGGCACTACTTCTATCCCGATCACAGCGGGATCCCCTATCGGCTCGCGCTGCGCGGCACCGATCCGAGCCTGCCCTCCCACCTGCGGATTCCCGAGCGGTACCGCCTCGACGTCACCACCGCCTCCGACGACGAGATCCTCTTCGCCGTCGCGACGCTGATGCACGTGTACATGGACTCGCTCGAGTTCGGCACCTCCAACACCGGCCGCGAGACCGCCTCGGCCTACGATCTCTTCCTCGAGAAGAACGGGCTTCCGGCCGAGTCGGAGCGCGGCGAGGCGCACCTCGCCTACGCCGCGCGCCTCCGCGGGCTCATCGAGGGGCGCGAGCGGCTGGAGTGGGTGACGCCCGCCGACGGCGAGCTCGAGCTGCACGAGCAGCCGCTCGCGTTCGGCCCGCGCGAGCTCGACGGCCTCCGGATCTTTTTCGCCAGCGCGGGCGGCGGGGACGCGGGGTCCGCCGGGAACTGCGTCACCTGCCACACGCCGCCGCGCTTCACCGACTATCGCCTGCACAACAACGGCGTCTCGCAGATCGAGTACGACGCCGTCTTCGGCGCCGGCGCCTTCGCCGCGCTCGAGGTTCCCGACCTCGCCGCGCGCAACGCCGACTTCGACGCCTACCTGCCGCCGTCGGCGGCGCATCCGAACGCCAGCGGGCGCTTCCGCGCGGCGCCGTCCGCCGGCAGGCCCGGCTACGCGGACCTCGGCGTCTGGAGCGTCTTTGCCAACCCGGACATGCCGAAGCCGCAAGCGGCGCTCACCGAGATCCTGTGCGCGCGCCCGGAGCTCCGGGGGAGCTGCACGCCCGAGCGGATCCTGCCGCTCACGATCGCATGCTTCAAGACGCCCTCGATCCGGGACCTCGGCCAGTCCTACCCCTACTTCCACTCGGGCCACGCCGACACCATCGAGGACGTGCTCCGCTTCTACGTGCAAGCCTCCGACCTCGCGCGCGCCGGCACCCTCCGGAACGCGTCGCCCGAGCTGGCGCGGGTGCGGATCACCGCCGCCGACGTCGCACCCCTCGCGGCCTTCCTGCGCGCGCTGAACGAGGACTACCATTAGCCCTGCCGGCGCGACCGTCACGCTGGCGGCCACGCTGCACGACCCGCGCGGCACGCTCGCAGGGGACCTGCGCCGCCATCTGCCCGCGCTCCGGCGGCTGTACGCGGCGGTCGCGGTCGCGACCAGCCCGGGGACGTCGCCCCGCATCGTGGCTGCCCTCGCGCGCGCCGGCTGCTACGCCGGCACGCCGCGCGTGAACGCGCGCGGGCCGCTCTATCGCCGGGCGCTCCGCGCCGCGCTCGCCGGCGCTGCCGACCGGGTCCACTACCTCGACTTCGACCGCGCGCTCCACTGGGCCGCGACGCGCCCGCGCGAGCTCGAGCGGCTGGTTCGGCGTCTCGGGCGCCACGAGATCGTGCTGGTCGGCCGCACCCCGGCCGCGCACCGGAGCCACCATCGGCCGCTGGTCGCGACCGAGACCGACGTCAACCGCGCCCTCGCCCGGCGCCTCGGCGTCCGCCGGCGGATCGACTTCCTGGTGCCGTCGTTCGCGCTCGAGCGCGCGGCGTGCGCGCGCCTCCTCCGCCGCTCGCGCGCCGTCGGCGGCGCGATCTACGGCGAGCTCGCCGCGCTCCTCCTCGGCCTCGGGCCGGCGGTCGCCTACGTCGAGTGCGCCGGCCTCGACTGGGAGACCCCCGACCGCGACCGCCCGGGCGTCGCCCGCCTCGGCCTCCCCGCGTGGCGTGCCCGCTGGGACACGCCGCGCGAGTGGCGCCTCCGCCGCGCCCTCGCCGCCGAGATCGAGACCGGCTTCACGCGCACCCTTGCCCGCTACCCCGCGACCGCCCGCCTCCACCACACCTCCATCCCCCACCCGAAGAGCGGTGCCGCCCGACCGACAACGACGACGAGCGGGTGACGGCGGAGGGGTGGGGGGGGCGGGTTCGGGGAGTAGCCCCC
>Ga0299906_10002692_pt1 | contig 14714 bp, 13 predicted proteins | sample RVTome_14_FD_200259 | JGI IMG/M metagenome (GOLD analysis project Ga0299906, IMG submission 200259) | Soil microbial communities from uranium-contaminated site in the Upper Colorado River Basin, Wyoming, United States - RVT145D125 (version 2) ... | reverse complement strand
CAAGCCCACGGTCATTGCGCTCCGTGAAATTGCGGCAGGACACATTACCCAGTCAATTCTCGACGAGGTCGAACAGCCTGCAACGGATGAATTTCTGCAACCGGAAACCGCGGACGACATTATCCCGATGCGCGGAATTTCGATTGGTGACTGACGGTCCCGGCCGGCCCGGAATGGCCATTTAGGGGACCAGAGGCAGGCTTCACGTTTTCCGGTCGCGGCGGCTCACCCGGCAACCGGGTATGATCGGTCATGGACTACGCTGCGACAATTTTCTCCAAACTCCCGGGTACGTCGGTAAGGCGTGACCACGGGTTTCGCCGCCTGATCGAAACGCTCGAGTCCTACCTGCCGCGCGAGCACATCGACCAGGTGTTGCAGGCGTACCAGTTCGGCGCCAGCGCACATCAGGGCCAGAAGCGCCTCAGCGGCGAAGCTTTCATTTCCCATCCGGTAGCGGTCGCGCAGACCCTGGCCGACATGCGCATGGATGCGAAGGCGATCACCGCCGCCATCCTGCACGACGTCATCGAGGATACGGCAACACCTGTCGCCGAGCTGGAAGAACAGTTTGGCAGCGAGGTCGCGGCTCTCGTAGACGGGGTCAGCAAGCTCGATCAGATGCATTTTCACAGTCGCGCGGAAGCTCAGGCGGAGACTTTCCGCAAAATGATGCTGGCGATGATCGAGGACATCCGCGTCATTCTCGTCAAGCTGGCCGATCGTCTGCACAACATGCGTACCTTCGATGCGATGCCGCGCGAGAAGCAGGTCCGGATAGCGAAGGAAACGCTGGAGATCTATGCGCCGATAGCGAATCGCCTCGGCATCAATCACATGAAGGTCGATCTCGAGGATCTCGGGTTTCGCTACCTTTACCCGTTCCGCTATCGCGTACTCGAAAAAGCCGTACGGCGGAGCAAGGGAAGCCAGCGGCAGATCGTCAAGAAGATCTCCGAGCGCATACGTAACGGGATGAAGGACGCGCACATCGAAGGGGAGGTGCTCGGGCGCGAAAAGCACCTTTACAGCATCTACAAGAAGATGTCAGAAAAGAAGCGCCTGCTGTCCGACGTCGTAGATGTGTACGGGTTTCGCATCATCGTGGGCGATGTGAATACCTGTTACCAGACGCTCGGGCTGGTGCACGGGCTTTACAAGCCGATGCCGGGGCGGTTCAAGGACTACATCGCCATCCCGCGCATCAACGGCTACCAGTCGCTACACACTACGCTGTTCGGCCCGAAGGGTTTGCCGCTCGAAGTGCAGGTCCGCACGGCGGAGATGGATCGGGTCGCCGAGTCCGGCGTGGCGGCGCACTGGAAGTACAAGGCGGTCGACAAATCCACGGCGACTCCACAGCGCCGCGCGCGCGAATGGCTTGCGCACCTGGTCGAGATTCAGGAATCCGGCAGCTCCGAGGAGTTCCTCGAAAGCGTCAAGGTCGACCTGTTCCCGGACAAGATTTACGTGTTCACCCCGCAAGGAGAGATCAAGCCGCTGCCGAAGGGCGCGACAACGGTGGACTTCGCCTACGCCGTGCACACGGACGTGGGTAATCGTTGCGTCGCGGCCAAGATCGACCGCAACCTCGTCCCCCTTCGAACGCAGCTGCAGAACAGCCAGACCGTCGAGATCATTACGGCGCGCGGCGCGCGACCGAACCCGAACTGGCTGACGTTCGTAGCGACAGCGAAAGCACGCTCCGCGATACGCCACCACATGAAAAAGATGCGCAGCAGCGAATCGGTGGATCTCGGCAAGCGATTGCTGGACCGCTCGCTCAAGGACCTGGGTTCTTCTCTGCGCAAGATAGGCAGGGTGCGGCTGCGCGAAGCGCTGAAGGAGCTGGGCCTTACGGAGCCGGCGCAACTGTTCGAGCAGATCGGGCTTGGCGAGCGGCTTGCGCCCCTGACGGCGAGGCTGCTGGTGGGGGCAGGTGATTCCGCCGGCGCCTCGAGGGAAGCGAGCCTGGTAATCGCAGGCACCGAGGGCGTGGTCGTCAGTTACGCAAAGTGCTGTCACCCGATCCCCGGCGATGAAGTCATGGGATACCTGAGTTCGGGCCGTGGCGTCGTAATCCACAGAAATGTGTGTGGCAACTTGAGCAACTTTCGCAAACAATCGGAAAAGTGGATTGCGGTGACCTGGGAGAAGGATATCGACCGCGAGTTCTCGAGCCAGATCCATGTCGATACGGTGAACAAGACGGGTGCCCTTGCGGAGGTTGCGGCGACGATTGCAGATTCCCAGTCGAATATCGAACAGGTCTCGGTGCTGGATCGGCACGACGATTGTTCCGTGCTGACCTTCCTGCTGCAGGTCAAGGACCGAAACCATCTGGCAAAAATAATGGGCAACGTCCGCAAGATGCCGAACGTCATACGCGTAGCCAGGGCTTGCGCCTAGTCCGGCACAGCAACGGGAGATACAAATTGAAGAAAGCCGTGCACACCGACGGCGCGCCTGCCGCGATCGGTACCTACTCCCAGGCGATAAAGAGCGGCAATCTTGTGTTTCTTTCGGGCCAGATTCCGCTCGACCCGGCGACCATGGAACTTGAAGTCGGCGACTTCGAGGCACGCGCCAGGCAGGTATTCGACAACCTCAAGGCCGTTGCGCTCGCGGCTGGGGGAGACCTGGATCGCATCGTGAAGGTGACCGTCTACCTGACCGATCTTGCCAATTTCGCAACCGTGAATGCGGTGATGGCCGGGTATTTCACGGAACCCTACCCGGCGCGCGCCGCGGTCGGCGTGGCTTCACTGCCGAAAGGCGCGGACGTGGAAGCCGAGGCGATCCTGGTTCTGTAGTCCCGGATCGCGACGAAGGTGGAGGCGCTGCAGGGGAATCTGACCCGGCTGGCGGGAGTCGGCCCGGCGCTGGCCGAGAAACTGCAACGCCTGGGCGTGCACCGCATCGAGGATCTCCTGTTCCTCCTGCCTTTGCGCTATGAAGATCGCACCGAGCTTTTCCGGCTGGGTGCGCTCAGCCCAGGCATGCGCTGCCTCGCGAGTGGAAAGGTGCTGCTGGCCGAAGCCGTGTACCGCGGACGCCGCAGCCTGCTCGTGCGGCTTGGTGACGGGAGCGGGCAAATCACGGTGCGCTTCTTCCACTTCTCCAAACAGCAGCAGGCCCAGTTTCGTGCGGGCGTCGCCGTCAGTGTCTACGGGGACGTTCGCCCGGGGCCCGCGGGCCTCGAGATGGTCCATCCCGAGTACCGGATACTGAAAGAGGGCGAAAGCCCGGTGCTCGGCGACGCGCTGACGCCGGTTTATCCGGCTACGGAGGGTGTGCAGCAGGGGCGATTGCGCAACCTGACCGGGCAGGCCCTGAAACTGATGCAGCTGGCGCCGCCCGAGGAACTGCTGCCGGAGGAAGTATGCCGCGAGCTGGGTATGCCTTCACTTGCCGAAGCGCTCCGCTACCTGCACCGTCCGCCGCCGGACGCGGACGTCGCAAGCATCGAAAGCGGGCGTCATCCCTGCCGGCTCAGGCTTGCGTTCGAGGAATTGCTCGCGCATTACCTGAGCCTGCAGAACCTCCGCAGTCTCGCCGGGAGGGAAGCGGCGACGCCGCTCGAAGGCGGGGACAAGGAGCTGCGTGGCTTCGTCGACGCCCTCGCGTTTCGCCTCACGGCCGCGCAGGAACGGGTCATCGCGGAGATAACCCGCGACCTGCGCCAGCCGCACCCGATGATGCGGCTGGTGCAGGGAGATGTCGGGTCGGGAAAGACGGTGGTGGCTGCGGCGGCGTGCCGCAAAGCAATAGCGTGCGGCGTGCAGGCCGCGGTAATGGCGCCCACCGAACTGCTGGCCGAGCAGCATCTGCACAACTTCGCGGACTGGTTTCGAAATACCGACATCGGGATTGCATGGCTGAGCGGAAGTCTTCGCTCTGCGAAGAGAAGTGCGGCGTTACAGGCTATAGGCACCGGAGCTGCGCAACTGGTTGTCGGGACGCATGCGCTGTTCCAGGAAGGCGTCTCGTTCGCAAGGCTCGGCCTCGTCGTCATCGACGAACAACACCGGTTCGGCGTTCACCAGCGTATGGCGTTACGGGACAAAGGCATCGCCGAGGACGGCTTCCCGCACCAGCTGGTGATGACGGCCACTCCGATCCCGCGGACATTGGCAATGGCGGCGTATGCAGACCTCGACTCCTCGGTGATCGACGAACTGCCGCCGGGGCGTCGTCCGGTTCTAACCGTGGCGATGCCCGACACACGCCGCGCGGAAATCGTCGATCGTGTCCGCTCCGTTTGCGCCAGCGGTCAGCAGGCTTACTGGGTATGCCCGCTGATCGGCGAATCCGAGATCCTCGATTTCCAGGCTGCGGAGGCGAGCCACGAAATGTTGCGGAAGGCACTGCCGGCGTTGCGCGTCGGCATCGTCCACGGCCGCATGAAACCTGCGGAGAAGGATCGCATCATGCGCTCCTTCAAGGCCGGAGAAGTCGATGTGCTCGTTGCGACAACGGTGATCGAAGTGGGAGTCGATGTGCCGAACGCCAGCCTGATGATCATCGAGAACGCGGAACGCATGGGGCTATCGCAACTGCACCAGCTGCGCGGACGCGTCGGACGGGGCGCCGCGCAAAGTCATTGCGTGCTGCTATACCGGCCGCCGCTCGGGCAAATCGCGCGCAGCCGGCTTTCCGTAATGCGGGAAACGAACGACGGCTTCGTCGTTGCGAAGCGTGACCTCGAGTTGCGCGGTCCCGGGGAGTTGCTGGGTACGCGTCAGACAGGTCTGCCGCAGTACCGCGTTGCCGACCTTCTTCGCGATGCAGACCTGATGCCGCGGGTGCGTCTCGCCGCCGAAACGCTGCGACGCAATTATCCGCAGAAGGCCGAGGCAATTATCCGCCGCTGGATCGGCGAGTCCGCACGCTACGGCAAAATCTGAGACTGCATAAGACGGATTCGATCTGGTACTTTAACCGGCGGCCCTGGAGCGGAGCCTTGCTTTGCCTGGTATGCGACCGGTATACGACCTATGAGCAAAAACATGGCACATGCGCGTCCGGCGCCGGGCTTCGCCAACCAGCTCAGGAACTATGTCCAGCTGATGCGGCTCGACAAGCCGGTAGGTGTCTGGCTGCTCCTGTGGCCGACACTGTGGGCGCTGTGGCTGGCGGGTGACGGCCATCCGGATGGCGGGGTCTTCATCGTGTTTTTCTTCGGCGTGATCGTGATGCGATCCGCCGGCTGCGTGCTGAACGATTTCGCGGATCGCAAGATCGATCCGCACGTGACGCGCACGCGTGCCCGCCCGCTCGCAACCGGCGCCGTGGCGCCGGCTGAAGCACTGACGCTGTTCGTTGCCCTGTCGCTGATCGCCGTAGGCCTCGCGGCGATGCTGAACCGTCCGGCACAAGTGCTGGCAATCGTGGCCGCGAGCCTGACGATTCTCTACCCGTTCATCAAGCGCTTCGTGTCGATCCCCCAGTTTGTGCTCGGCGCTGCATTCGGCTGGGCCGTGCCGATGGCATTCGCAGCGCAGACGGGGCAAACGGAACAGCTTGCCTGGCTCGTTTTCGGCGCGGCGCTCATCTGGGCGGTGATCTACGACACCTTCTATGCCATGGTCGACCGCGCCGACGACCTGAAGCTCGGGGTCAAATCCACTGCAATCCTGTTCGGCGACGCCGACCTTTTCGTCATCGGCGGTCTCCAGGTCCTGATGCTCCTTGCGCTGGTGCTGATCGGCAAGATGGCCGACCTTGGCGGCTGGTATCTCGCCTCCGTTGCCATAGCCGCCATCCTCATGGCCTACCACCAGTGGCTCGCGCGAGACCGCGACCCCGACGGCTGCTTCCAGGCCTTCCTCCACAACCACTACGTCGGCATGGCCATCTTCATCGGCATAGTCCTCGACTACACCTTCACCCCGGCGGTGCCGTGACATCTGCCGTCTGATTGCGAGTCGGCGCAGGCGTGGCACCCGCAGGAGCATGGTTCGGGGGGACTTCCCGCGCGAGTTTCCCGTGTCTGAGCGAGGGAGTCCCCCCGAACCGTGCTCCTGCGCCACGAATCGGGGCAGATACTCAGTTCAAAGCAGCAGCACGAGCGACGGTAAGAACACCGACCGTGACGGCACCGGCGTCAAGCAGCACGCGGGCGAGCTGCCGACAAGTCTCCCCCGTGGTCATGACGTCATCCACAATCAACGGATGCGAGCACCCAAGCCTCCCCGACACCGCAAACGCAGCATGAAGATTCCGCCGGCGTGCCTCCGCGTCGAGCCCCGTTTGCGGCCGCGTCCTCAGCACCCGCTTTACGTTGCCCACGATCGGCAGTCCCGCTGCGCGGCCAAGCGGCCGGCATAGTTCCGCGGCCTGGTTGAACCCGCGGCCGGCGTATCGCCAGTGGTGCAGCGGCACGGGGACCAGGGCATCGGCACTCTCGAAACTTTGCAGGAATTGCGCAAAGAGCAGTTCCGCGAACGCAGGAACATAATAGAGTGCATGCCCGAACTTGAGCGATTTGAGAGCAGCATCGACGGGGAATGCATACAGCAGGGCGGCGCGCGCCCGGTAGAACGGCGGCGGGCTGACCTGGCAGGCGGCGCAATCCTGGTTGACCGGCCCCGGCACGCGCACGGGCTGGTTGCATCGGCCGCAGGGATTCGGGACATGGGGCAGGTCCCAGCGACAGTTGACGCAGAGCCAGCCGGGCGCTTCGCTGCCACAGAACACGCAACGATCCGGAAATGCGCGGCGCAGCATCGCCGTCCTGAACAGCCTGAGACTTTGCCTGCGCCCGAACACCGCGGCAGGATAAACGCACCGGGTAACGGTCGCCTGCTTTCAATGCGGCGAATTCGCGGGGAAATGAACAGTCGCTGCAGCGGCTCCCTGGTGAGACGGTGACAGGGGACGAGGAGAAGCCCGGAGCGCTCGTCAAAGCTGACGTGCGACGTCACTTCGACCGGGCGGCAGCGACCTTCGACCATGCCAGTTTCGTGCACCGCCACGCCGCGTGCGGCCTGCTGGAGCGAATGTCGCCCATGCTCGTGAACGTCGATCGCATCCTGGATGCCGGGGCGGCGACGGGTGACGCCAGCCGCAGGCTCGCAAAACTCTACCGGCGCAGCCGGGTCGTGAGCCTCGATTGCTCGGCCAACATGCTGAGGCAGGCGAGGAGGAAGCGGACGCGTTTCTCCAGGGTCGAGGAGCTCCAGGCCGATGCCTCGGCACTGCCGTTGCAACAGGGAAGCGTGGATCTGGTTTTCGCCAACATGCTGTTGCCCTGGCTCGACGATCTCGACGGTTTTTTCGAGTCGGTGAACCGGGTATTGCGGAAAGACGGCTTGTTCGTGTTCTCGACCCTGGGCCCTGACAGCCTGAGCGAGATCCGGGGGGCGTGGGCGGGCGTTGACCGTGGGGAACACGTGAACACCTTTGTCGATATGCATGACATCGGGGACGCGCTGGTCAGGTCCGGCCTTCGCGAGCCGGTGCTCGATGTCGATTACCTGACGGTCACCTATCGCACAGTCGATGACCTGTTTGCCGATCTCACCCGCTCCGGGTCCCGCAACAGCCTGAAGCACCGGCAGCGGGCTCTTACCGGCAAGGGCCGGTTCGGCGTTTTGCGGCGCACCCTCGCGAACAACTGTGACGGTGGGGTCCTGCCGCTGCAACTCGAATTGATATTCGGACATGCCTGGGGCGGCGGACCTCGGCCGACACCCGGCGAGTTTCGCCTCGACGTCAGCCGGATCGGCCGCCGTTCGCACCCAACACAAGCGCACCGCATGCCTTAGGGTTGCACGGCTGTCGCGGCCCCGAGGCGATCGCTCACTACCCGCCTTAACCGCTTGTTGTCGCTCGTGATTATCCGTTGCAGACTCTGGCCCCTGGTTTGCATGGCCAGTAACGTTTGAGTACACTGCGCGTGCTTTTGCACCGGCGTGCCCGGCCTGAAATGCCGAGGACTGGCGACATCAGGCAATTTGCTCAACGGGCTTTTTCGCAGCGGTTACGGCACCCTTAAGTCTTGATACCCTGAAGAATGCACCGACATCGGCCGGGCGGCGCCGGGATTTTACCGCCTGCGACGGCTTTCCCCTGCCCCGGCTTGACGAGTGCCGCCACCCAGGCTGGAAGCATGCCTTCAATAATTCATGCCAATGAAGCAACTGCAACGGCGGCGTTTTGCCGGCAGCAAAGCGGCCGGTCTCGGGACAGTGCCGGGTCCGCCGGGACCAGGGACGATCGCGCTACTATTATTTAACGCTGGGTCGTCAAAAACGCCGGCAGCAGGAATACGGACATGCGAGTGAAGGCTGCTCGATGGGTGAGATCTAAATGATACGAAGACTGTCTCTTTGCGTAATCGGCCTCCTTGTTGCGACCGGAGCCCGTGCGGACTGGGCGATCAACATGCCAAGAGGCGTCAGTGAGCTGAGCGCCGAAACCTACGACCTGCACATGATGGTGTTCAACTGGTGTGTCGGCATCGCGGTAGTCGTATTCGGCGCAATGATTTTCGCGATCGTCAGGCATAGAAAGTCTCGCGGTGTGACGCCGGCGAAGTTCTCCCACAGCATGTCCGCCGAAGTCACCTGGACGATCATACCGATCATCATATTGCTGATCATGGCCGTACCGGCAGCCGAGACGATGATCAGGATCGAGGACAGCCGCGAACCGGACCTGACGGTTGTCGTCACCGGCTATCAGTGGAAATGGCACTACACGTACCAGGGCGAGAACGTGGGTTTCTACAGCACGCTCGCCCGGTCGAGCAGCGAGGCGAGGCACAAGGGAGCCGGTATCGATCCCGCCACCGTGGAAAATTATCTTCTCGACGTCGACAAGCCGCTGGTCGTGCCGAAGGGAGCGAAAGTAAGGGTTCTGCTGACGTCCAATGACGTCATCCATTCCTGGTGGGTGCCGGACCTTTCGATCAAGAAGGACGCAATTCCCGGCTTCATGAACGAAACGTGGTTTCAGGCCGAACAGACCGGCGTGTTCCGTGGGCAGTGCGCGGAGCTTTGTGGCATAGACCACGCCTACATGCCGGTAGTCGTACAGGTTGTCGAGCCCGGCGAGTTCCGGGCCTGGATGGATGCCGAACGGCAACCGCCCGCGGCCGCCGCAACCATCGGCAGCACCAGCGGTACAAGATAGTCATGCAAATTCATTGAGTTCGCGGCAGACACGAACTCGCCCGGAGACGAGACAGATGAGTACTGCAGTTGCAGACATAGAGACGCACGACCATCACGGCCCTGAGAAAGGCCTCAGGAGATGGTTGTTCGCGACCAATCACAAGGACATCGGGACAATGTACCTGGTGTTCAGCCTGGTCATGCTGTTTGTCGGCGGGACGATGGCAATGGTGATTCGCTCGGAGCTGCTCTCACCGGGATTGCAGTTCGTGAATCCGGATTTCTTCAACCAGATGACCACGATGCATGCGCTGGTCATGATTTTCGGCGCCATCATGCCGGCTTTTGTCGGACTTGCGAACTGGATGGTTCCGCTGATGATAGGCGCGCCCGACATGGCCCTGCCGCGCATGAACAACCTGTCATTCTGGATCCTGCCGTTCGCATTCACGATTCTGCTGTCCACGTTGTTTATGGCCGGTGGCGCGCCGGCTGGCGGCTGGACCATGTATCCGCCGCTGGTCCTGCAAACCGGCGACGCATTCCCGTTTCTCATTTTTTCAATTCATCTCATGGGCCTGTCGTCCATCATGGGGGCGATAAACATCATCGTCACCATCATCAACATGCGCGCGCCGGACATGTCGCTGCTCAAGATGCCGATGTTCGTCTGGTCATGGCTGATTACCGCCTATCTCCTGATTGCCGTCATGCCGGTGTTGGCGGGAGCCGTGACCATGCTGTTGACCGACCAGTTCTTCGGCACCAGCTTCTTCCTCGCTGCAGGCGGCGGCGATCCGGTGATGTACCAGCACATATTCTGGTTCTTCGGCCATCCGGAGGTTTACATCATGATCCTGCCGGCCTTCGGCGTCGTGTCGGAGATCATTCCGACATTCGCGCGCAAGCCGTTGTTCGGCCACGATTCGATGGTGTATGCGATCTCAGCCATCGCATTCTTGTCGTTCATTGTGTGGGCGCATCACATGTTTACGGTCGGCATGCCTCTCACCGGCCAGTTGTTCTTCATGTTCGCGACCATGCTCATCGCAGTGCCGACGGGCGTGAAGATCTTCAACTGGACCGCAACCATGTGGCGCGGTGCGATGACCTTCGAAACACCGATGCTTTTTGCACTGGCCTTCCTGTTCCTGTTTACGATCGGCGGCTTTTCCGGGGTGATGACGGCCATAGTACCGGCGGATATCCAGTACCAGGACTCCTATTTCGTGGTAGCGCACTTTCACTACGTGCTTGTTCCCGGGGCACTGTTCGCCATCCTGGGCGCAGTGTATTACTGGCTGCCGAAATGGACCGGACGCAGGTACGACGAAAAGCTCGGGCAGATTCACTTCTGGCTTACGGCGATTTTCGTCAACGTGACCTTTTTCCCGATGCACTTCCTCGGCCTCGCCGGCATGCCCCGGCGAATTCCCGACTATGCCACCCAGTTTTCCGACTGGAACTTCGTAGCCAGTATCGGGGCGTTCGGCTTCGGCCTTTCGCAGCTCTTGTTTGTGTACATCGTGATAAGTTGCATGCGCGGTCGTGGCGAACCGGCTACCGCGGAGGTATGGGATCATCCCAAAGGTCTCGAATGGACCGTACCGTCGCCGGCGCCTTACCACACGTTCGAAGAGCCGCCGCGGATACCGTCGGCGCAGACGTTCTCATGAAGAAAGGCCGTCGTTCTCCGGGCAGCGTCAGGGCTACCGCGCTGTGGCTTGCGGCAATTGCGGTGGCCATCTACGTGGGCTTCATTCTGCTGGGTGTCATCAGGGGATAGGTAACGGAATGGACCCCGGAAAGACAGATGGAACCATAAGCTCAGCGGCGCTCGCAGGGCGGCTGCTGCTGTTCGCGGCGGGAATGTTCGCTTTCGGTTACGCCCTCGTGCCGTTGTACGACGTCTTCTGCGAGATTACGGGCTTCGGCGGTCGGACCAACGAAACCCCCGCCCTTGTCGCGGAGAGCGCCGATACGGACCGGTTGGTCAACCTCGAGTTCGTCACGACGGTAAACGAGTACGCACCGTGGGAGTTTCGTGCCTCTGTCGCCAGGATGACCGTGCACCCCGGCGGCCTGTACGAAGCCACCTTCGTCGCCAGGAACCTTGCCGACCGGCACATGACGGCGCAGGCGGTACCCAGCGTGGCCCCGCAGCAGGCCGCAAAACATTTCAGGAAGCTGGATTGTTTCTGCTTTACGACCCAGGAATTCGAAGCGCATGAAAAGCGTGAACTCCCGGTCCGCTTCATCATCGACTCCGATCTTCCGGAGTATGTCGATACCATAACCCTGTCGTATACATTCTTCGATACCGCACGCCTGTCGCACAACTCGGCCGGCGCGCGGTCGTCTGCAGACTAGTTCCGCTCAATCCCCGGAAATTCGTCATGTCCCACGCCGAAAATCGATACTACGTTCCCCACGGCAGCCATTGGCCGATTGTCGGCTCCGCGGGGCTGTTCACCCTCATGGTCGGAGTTTCGAACTGGTTGAACGGATCTCGCGCCGGCTTCTGGATCATGATGGCGGGCGTCGCGGTGGTTGTCTTCATGCTGGCCGGCTGGTTTGCGAACGTGATCGCAGAGAATCAGGCGGGCAAGTTCAACCGTCAGGTCGACATGTCATTCCGCATGGGAATGTTCTGGTTCATTTTTTCCGAAGTCATGTTCTTCTCGGCATTCTTCGGAGCACTGTTCTATGCGCGGAACATGGCGATTCCCTGGCTCGGCGGTTCCAGCAACAACTTCTTCACCAACCTGTTCCTCTGGAATGCCTACGAAAGCACCTGGCCGACGGCAGGGCCGGCGCAGATCGGCGGCGAGTTCGAGGCCATGGAGCCGTTCGGACTGCCGCTCGTCAACACGGCGATACTGCTGACGAGCAGTATGACAGTCACGATTGCGCACCACGCGCTGCAGCATAACCGGCGCTTGCTCCTGAACGTGCTTCTGGCGGTGACGTTCCTGCTCGGGTTCACATTCGTCTATCTGCAGGCGGTCGAGTACATCCACGCCTACCAGGAGATGAATCTCAAGTTGACGACGGGCATCTACGGCTCGACGTTCTTCATGTTGACCGGGTTTCACGGCATGCACGTGACGATCGGCGCAATCATGCTGACGATAATCTGGCTTCGTACGATGAGAGGCCACTTTACGCCGGACAACCATTTCGCATTCGAGGCCGTGGCCTGGTACTGGCATTTCGTGGACGTGGTGTGGCTGGGCCTCTACATATTCGTATACTGGATGTAGCAGGGGCAGCATTCACGCACCCTGCGCCACCACGCACATTCGATGTGAAACGCGGAACTCCGACGCCACGCGATCTCCTGCCGCCACTCGCTGGGATCGCGCTGGTGGCGCTGTTCATTACGCTGGGGTTCTGGCAGCTGGATCGCGCGGAGCAGAAACGAGAAGTGGCTCGGGCATTCGCGGGTACCGGCGATTATGTACCCGTGACCGGCGGCGTGGAGTACGAGCTGTACCAGCCGCTGATCGCGACCGGGCGGTACTTGCATGATCGACAGTTCCTGATCGACAACATGATCCTCGACGGCCGTGTCGGTTACTTCGTGGTGACGCCGTTCGAATACGAAAGCGATGAGCCGTTGCTGCTCGTCAATCGGGGCTGGGTTGCAAAAACCGAAGGGGCAGAACCCGCAGCGGAACGCGCACGCGAAGAGGTTGAAAGCGGGACAACAACCGTCAGGGGACGGGCGGGACACCTGCCGCGTGTCGGCATAAGGGCCGGCGAGGCATTCGCGGATAATCGCGGGTGGCCGCGAACGGCCAACTGGCCGACAATCGACGAACTCTCCGCGGCTCTCGGTCATGACGTGCTGCCGTTCGTGCTGCTGGTGGACCCGGAACCCGGCAGCGCACTCGTTCGTCGCTGGCAGCCGCAGCAAGCGGGGCCGATGCGGCACATCGGCTATGCGTTCCAGTGGTTTGCGCTGGCCCTTGCGGTCGTCATCGTGGCGATCGTCGTGTATCGGAAGAAGCGGGCGCATCGGTGACGGAATCACGACAGAAGCGCGCTTCCGGATGGCTGCAGGTTGTCCTGATCGGGCTGTTATTCGGCGTGCCGCTCGTGCTTGCGGCGTGGCTCTACTACGGCGGCTCTTTCAGGCCGGCCGGCCGCACCAACCATGGCGCACTACTCGAGCCGATCGTCAATCTTGCGGGGACTATTCCGGCCTCGTCCGCAGTCCGGTTGGCGGAAGGGCACTGGCTGCTCGTCTACGCGAATGACGATGAATGTGGCGCCGAATGTCGCGACGCCCTGTACACGCTTCGGCAATCGCGGCTGATGCTGGGGCATGATGCAGGACGCCTGACGAGGGTCTTCTTGCACGGCGAATTGGCGCCCGATAGAGTGTTTCTCCAAGAGCATCACGCCGGCCTCGAGGTCGTCGAGGATCCGGATTTCGCAGACCTGCTGGCAACCATCCGGCCGGAGCAGCTGCCGGCAGGAGGCTTTTTTCTCGTGGACCCACTCGGCAACCTGGTGATGTACTTCGCTCCCGACATCGACCCCGGCGACATGGTCGACGATATCGAGCACCTGCTGGATCTTTCCCGGATCGGTTGAACCGGTGACAGCGATGAACGCGAAACGGTCGGCACATTTCGCGATTGGCAACAAGGGAGTACGACTGTGAGAGTACGCAGCCTGCAGGAAACCGCTGACTGGCGTGATTATTACGAGCTGACCAAGCCCCGCGTCGTCCTCCTGATCGTATTCACCGCCATCGTCGGCATGTTCCTCGCCGTTCCGGGATGGCCTGGACTCGGGGCGCTTTTGTTCGGCACGCTCGGCATAGGTTTCGCGGCATCGTCCGCCGCGGCGATCAACCATCTTCTGGACGCCCGGATCGACATCCAGATGTCCCGCACACGGAGGCGTCCACTCCCGCAGGGAAGGTTGTCCGTGGGGCACGCAATGGGCTTTGCCGCGATTCTTTGTGCCCTGGGCATGCTCATCCTGTGGTTCCTGGTCAACCCGTTGACGGCCGTGCTCACGTTCGCGTCCCTGATCGGTTACGCGGTGATATATACGGTGTACCTCAAACGCGCCACACCCCAGAACATCGTCATTGGCGGCGCCGCGGGCGCCGCGCCGCCGGTGCTCGGCTGGGCCGCCGTCACCGGCGAAGTACACGCAAATGCGCTGCTCCTTTTCCTGATCATTTTCGTGTGGACGCCGCCCCATTTCTGGGCGCTCGCGATCGCACGCAAGGCGGACTACGAGAAGGCGGGAATCCCCATGCTGCCGGTCACCCACGGCAACGAGTTCACGCGGCAGTTCATCCTGCTTTACACGATCCTGCTGGTGCTGGTCACGATACTGCCGTACCTGTCCGGCATGAGCGGGCTGATTTATCTCGCCGCAGCCTTGTCGCTCGGCGGCATCTTCCTCTATTACGCAATCCGCCTGAAGGTCGACGACAGTCCGCGCCTCCCGATGCGCGTTTTCAAGTACTCTATCAACTATCTTATGCTTTTATTCGCGGCGCTCCTGGCCGACCATTACTTCATCGTCACGTTCGGGCTGTAGTGCTTTCGGCTGGCACGCGAATTTTTC
>Ga0299906_10002691_pt1 | contig 14716 bp, 14 predicted proteins | sample RVTome_14_FD_200259 | JGI IMG/M metagenome (GOLD analysis project Ga0299906, IMG submission 200259) | Soil microbial communities from uranium-contaminated site in the Upper Colorado River Basin, Wyoming, United States - RVT145D125 (version 2) ... | reverse complement strand
CGCGGGAGATCGAGCCGGCGGCGCATCGCGAGCGCGTCCCGGTACGCCTGCAGCGCGGTACCGGTGTCGGCGACGCGTTCGTGGCCGTGGGCAAACAGCCGCAACGACGCCGCGAGCATCTCGGAGTCACGATCCGTCGTCCGCAACAGCGCCACGGCCCGCTCGGCGTGCTCGAGCGACTCGCTCGGTCGATTCGCGTCGTGGTGGAACTGCGCGAGCAGGAAGTGCGCTTCGGCGCGCAGTGAGTCGGCGTCCGCGGGCAACGGTTCGAGCGCGGCGAGCGCGCTCGACGCGGCGTCCGCGGCGCGTGAATCCGCCACGAGCCGTCGAAACACGAGGGAACGCGCGAGCGCGAGGTGCGCGCCCGCCACGACTCGTGCGTTCGCGTCGGGCTGCGCCGAGAGCGCGTCGATCGCGAGGGCCGCGAGGCTCTCGGCGTCGGCGAACCGTTCCTCGAAATTCGCCGCCGCCGCCTCCGCGACCCACCCCACGGGCGAATCCGACGCGGCCGACGCCACGGACACCAGCACCCACGCGGCGGCGCATGCGAGTTCGACGCAGGCGACGATGCTGAACCGCGATCTCACGAGCGCTCCTGCCGGGTTCGTCGTGATGCGGGACCGGCCCGGCAGGAGAGTCTACCTCACCACGGCGAGACGCGATGGAAATTCGCGACCCGATCCAGCTCCCGCTCGAACTTCCCGAGATCCTCGTGCTTCATCTCTTCCATCTTCTGACGGAACTCCGTCACCAACTGGCAGAGCTGTTCCCGAACTTCCTTGTGGGCCTCGTACACCACTTTCGGCGGATAGCCGGGCTCCATCATGCTGATCAACGTCTTGATCACGTGGACGAGGTGTTGGCTGCGCTTGCGGCCGAACGGCACGGGCTTCAGCTCGTGGCGGCGCTTCCACAGGTGGTGCAACGTGGGGACCTCGCCGTGGCCGCGGAACTTCTTCACGAACCTCAGGTAGTTGTCGACCAACCAGGTGACGCCGTTGTAGTCGAACCCCTTCGGCCGCGACTCCACGCCGAAGATCATCTGGCTCAAGTAGTGCTTCGCGGAGTCGAGCCGGTCCTTGCTCGGCAAGGACGGGTAGACGGTGTATCCGGCGGGGAGCGGTGCGTTGCTCAAGGTAGGCCTCCAGGTGTTGGCGTTTGCGGTTCGGACGTCCCCGACCCGCCTCTGCCTCCCTCTACGTCCCGGAGTTGCGGGGCGAACACGCCTGGAATAGGCTCGATCCGTGGAACCCGACCGCCCGCCCCTCACCGAGACTCAGGACCTCCTCGCCGCCGCGAAATCGGGGGACGAAGGGGCCCGGAACGAGCTCCTCGCCCGGTACGCGCCCCGCCTGCGCACCTGGGCGAGCGGCCGTCTGCCCCGGTTCGCTCGGTCCCTCCTCGATACCGAGGACCTGGTCCAGGACGTTCTGCTGAAGACGCTCGAGGGACTCGACCGCGTGGAGGTTCGCGGACCGGGACGTTTCCAGGCGTATGTTCGCCAGGCGGTCCTCAATCGTATTCGAGATCAGATCCGGTGGGCCAGGCGGCGCCCGGGTCCGGGAGAGTTCCCCGAGGATCTCCACGACCCGGCGCCGTCTCCGCTCGAGGAAGCGATCGGGACCGACGTGCTCGCGCGCTACGAACGCGGGTTCGCGTCGCTGACCGAAGCCGAGCAGGAGATCTTGCACCTGCGGATCGAGTTGGGCTTCGACTTCGATCAGATCGCGGCGATGGCCGGAAAACCGACCCGCGACGCCGCACGGATGAGCGTGCAACGGGCGCTGGCGAAACTCGCGGAGGCAATGGGTCGTGGAACCTGAACGGGATGCGATCGAGGAACTCCTCCAATCCGTGGCGGAAGGTACGCGCGTCGACTGGGAAGGCACGCTGGAATCGACGGACGGCGCGGAACGACAACACCTGGCGAACCTGCGCGACCTCGCGCGTATTGCGGACTTTCATCGCGACCGGATCGCGGACACACAGCCCGAACTCTCGGAGCTGCCCGAGCGCTGGGGCGATCTCGTGATCCTCGAACGGCTCGGCCGCGGCGCGCACTCGGACGTGGTGCGCGCCTGGGACCCCAAGCTGCAGCGTGAAGTCGCGCTCAAACTCCTGCATCGGGAGACGTCCGCCGGTTCGGCCGCCGGCGGGGCGACGCCGCTCGAGCGCGAGGGGCGCGCCGCGGCGAAGGTGCGGCACCCGCACGTCGTCACGATTCACGGCGTCGATCGGCGCGACGGACGCGTGGGCCTGTGGATGGAGCTCGTGAAGGGCGCCACGCTCGAAGACGAGGTCGCGCGTCGAGGGCCGCTGCCGGCGGATGAGGTCGCGCGTCTCGGTCGAGAGATCGGCGCGGCGCTCGCCGCGGTTCACGCCGCGGGAGTGCTGCACCGCGACGTGAAACCGGCGAACATCGTGCGCGACGCGGAGGGCCGCTTCGTGCTCGTCGACTTCGGACTCGGCGCCCACACGTACGAGACGCCGAGCCGCGGCGGCGCCGGGCCGCGCGGGACACCGTTGTACATGGCTCCGGAGGTATTGGCCGGCGGTGCCGCGACGGTGCGCACGGAGCTCTACGCGCTCGCGCTCACGATGCGATTCGCGCTCACCGGAAAGCACGCGTTCGACGTGGAGTCCCTCGCGGAGCTCACGGAACGTGCGCGGGGCGGCGCGCCGTCGCTTTCCGGCGCCGCGCGCGCATCGGCGGGCTCCGCGCTCTCCGGCGTGATCGAGCGCGGCGGCGCACCCGATCCGGAAGCGCGCTGGTCGAGTGCCGGCGAGATGGTCGGCGCGTTGAGTGAGGTGTCGCGCCGCCGCGCGCGCGCATCGCGCGGCATCGTTCCCAAGTTCGCCCTCGCCGCGGCCTCGCTCGTGCTGCTCGCGGCCGTCGGTGCGATCTGGATCGCCGAGCGGAACGGCGCAACGAACGTCGCGTACGCCGTGGACGCGGTCTTCCTGCGACACGATGACTCTGGTGCGCGGCGCCTCGGCGCGGGCGACCGACTCACGCTCGGGGACCAGGTCTCGCTCGAGCTTCGCGCGACGCGTCCCGTGCACGCGTACGTGCTCAACGAGGACGACCGCGGCGAACGGTACCTCTTGTTTCCGCAGCCGATGTTCGATCTCGGAAATCCGATTCCCGCGGACACCGTCGTGGTGCTTCCGGGGACGATCGGCGGGCGCGAGAACGCGTGGAGCGTGACGAGTCGCGGCGGACGCGAACGCTTTCTGGTGGTCGTGAGTCCCGAGCCCGTGGAGGAGCTCGAGGCAGAGCTCTCGCGACTTCCGGCACCCAAGCGCGGGCGGCCGATCGAGTACGCGTCCGTCACGACGGAAGCGGTCGAGCGTCTCCGCGGCGTCGGAGGGATCGACGAGGTTCGGTCGTCGGTCGAGTCGGCGAATGCCGCTGGCGGCGATCTGTTCGCGCACTTCCGCGCGCTCTCCGGTGCGGAGAACGAAGTGCGTGGCGTGTGGGTTCGGCACGTCGTGTTCGAGAATCCGGCGGAGTGAAGTACTCTGGTGAAATCGTGAAGAGCGCATCAAAGGAGGCACGAGGGCGAAGGGGTTGGAATCGACGCCCGCTTTCGGCTAGATTCACAACTCGTCGTCCGGTTCCTCTCGCCTTCTCCCCCTTGGTTCTCCGTCGTGAACAGGCCCCTGGAACAACTGCTGAGCGACCCACGGCCGGGTTTTCTCGACGCCATCGACACCGACCCGGAGGCGGCGCGGTTCGAGTTTCTCGAGTTCTGCGACGCGTACTTGACGGTGCGGCCGCTTCCCGCGTTGCGCGGAGTGGCCGGTGAAGCGCGCGAGGGTGCGCTCGAAGAAATCCGTCTCTTCTTCCTGAAGGACGAGCTGCGCGAGCTGCGCGCATTCCTCGATACGACGGCGGAGTTCGCGCCGTGGTTCCGCTCGAGAGCGGAGCACATCGCGCGGGAGCGCCAGCGCCGTCTGGCTTCGCGCGAGCGCGGCGTTCCGGCGGCGGCGCCGTCCCGCTCCGAAGAGCCGCCGCATCCGCAACCGAACGCAGCGACGGTGCTCGACGAGGTCCTCGCGCGACACGACGAGCCGGATCGATCGATCCTCGTGGCGTGGCTCGAGGGTCTTCCGTTCCGTGACCTCCACGCGCGATTCGGCAATGGCAACGACATGGAGTCGTTTCGCGCGCGCTACCGGCACCTCCGTTACTCCGTGGAGAACGAACTGGAGCGATGGCCCGATCTGCGCGATCAGGACCCTCGCGAACTGTGGCGGGCCCTGAACCGGGAGGGCGCGCCGCCGCACGCGATCTCCTGGCGGCAGACGCTCGAGAGCACCATCCTTACGAACGAAGGGATCTCCTTGTTCGCGTGGTGGATTCCGCTCACCGGGTTCGCGTGCGTGCACGACGCGCTCGGGGACCTCCCAGAGGCCACGAGGAACGCCGGCGCGCGCGACGTCGTGCAGGGATTCCTCGAGGCATCGCGCGCGAATCCGCCGGACGCGCGCCGTCTCGCCGCGTGGTTCGTGGGCGCGAAGGTCTTGCCGGCGGAACACGAGCCCACGTCGATCCACGAGACACTCGCCGCGCGCCCGGACGCGGCGATCGGATGGGTGGCGATCGAGGAGGAACCTCTGCTCGTTCTCCGCACGAGTGTGGGCACGACGCTGATCGCCGCGGCGCCACTCGGTGAGTCGCCGCGGAAGCGCGTCCGCAAACGGATCGACGCGTGGCTGGCCGAGGAGAAGTGAGCGTGCCTCCCCCTACTATCTCAGCCGCTGCACCTTGCGCACGAGTTGCGCGTCGGCCGCGCGCAGGCGCACGAAGTAGATGCCCGGTGCGGCTGCCGTGCCGAGTTCCGTCGATCCGTCCCAAGCGATCGTGTGCTCGCCGGCGTTGAACGGAGATCGTGCGATCGTCTGCACACGCGCGCCGCGCACGTCGTAGATTGTCACGTCGACGGCAGACGAGTGGTCCAGCGAGAAACTGAGCTCGGTGACGCCGCGCGCGGGGTTCGGTCTCGCTTCCGAGAGCGTCACACCGACGCCGCGTGACGCGACGAGCGGCGCCGCGACCACGTCCGTGATCAGGTTCGGCCGCTCGTTCACGAGCGTCTCCTCCATGCGCACGAAACTCTCCGGCGAGAACACGTCGCGGCAGTGCTTGAGCGAGTAGGACATGAGCAGCGTGCAGTCCGGGTCGTACGGATCGCCGTTGTCGTCCTCTTCGCTGCCCGTGTACTCGCACGTCTTTGAGTCCACGGTGAACGAAGTGAGCACGGGGTCGGCCGGAGTGTCGCACAAGAGGTCGCCGGCCTCGTCGCAGTTCGAGCCGTCCACGAGCTCGTCGTCGAACGCGGTTTCGTGCGTGTGGAACAAGTTGAAGTAGTGCCCGATCTCGTGGGAGAACGTGGAGTGGTTGCCGAGGCCGGCGTCGTTCGCGGTGCAACTGTTGCGCATTGCGATCGCTTGCACGGAGCTGAACGTGAACGCGGAGATACCGCAGAGGCTGCCGTTCTCGTAGTTCAAGTTCTCGGTGAAATAGATGTTGATCGCGTCGGAGACGGTGTTCGTGGTGCGGAGTTCATCGATCTCGTCGAGCGAGCTCGTCGTCCAGAAGTCGTCGTCGTCGATGAAGTCGATGCCGCTCGCGACCGTGAAGAACACGAAGCCGACGGGCGCGTAGTGCTCGTTCGCGTCGAGGATCGCCTGCTCGTAGCGCTCGATCGGCAATCCGCCGGTGCCGTCGTCGTGGCGCACGATGTGCGGTGCGATCGGCATGTAGTAGGGGCCGCCGGCGAGCGCGTCGAGTTCCGTCGGACCGCGATCCGCGAGGTACTGGAGGTACGCGGCGGCTTGGCCGGGTTCGAGAACCGTTCCGCATTCGCCGAGCTCGCCGACATCGATCGGCTGCGCCGTCGGCGTGTTCGGGGCGGCGACCGCTGGGGACGAGCACAGAGCGACCGCGACGGCTGCGAGCAGCACCTTCTTCATGGGATCCTCCGCGTGGGCGACGGTACGTGGTCTCGGGGGAGGCTCGGCGGCCTCTAGGATAGCACGGGTCGCCCCAAGAGTTCGCGGACGCGCTTCCGCACGGCCGGCACGACCTCGGCCTCGAACCACGGATGATTCCGGAACCAGCGCTGGTTGCGCGGGCTCGGATGAGGCAACGGTACGAGAGCCGGCCACCGTTCCTTCCACGCGATCACGGCGTCGGCGACCGAACCCCGGTGATCGGGCAAGTGGTACGCGAGCGCGTATCGTCCCAGCACGATCGTGAGCTCCACACGACCCAGGCGGGCCAGGAGCTCCGCGCGCCACGTGGCGGCGCACTCGGGACGCGGCGGCAAGTCCCCGCCGTCGCCGGTGCCTGGGTAGCAGAATCCCATGGGGGCCAGCGCGACTCGGGTGGGGTCGTAGAACGTTTCCTCGTCCACTCCGAGCCAGTCGCGTAGCCGCACGCCGCTGGGATCCGTGAACGGGCGGCCGCTCTCGTGGACCTTGCGGCCCGGCGCCTGACCCACCACGAGGACGCGGGCGCGCGGGTCCGCTTGAAGCACGGGACGCGGGCCCAGCGGAAGGTGCGCCGCGCAGACGTCGCACCCACGGATTCGTGCGAGGAGTTTGCCGAAGCTCTCGGTTCGTGGCATCGCGTGTCACCTCGCGTACGCCATCGTGGCACGAAATGGAGAAATCGTCACGCCTGAACCTGACGATATGGCAGTCGATCCGATTCAAGCGTCCGCTTGAGTCGCACCGTAAGTCGCTGTCAGGAGAGAGGATCGGCGGATCGACCGGTCTGGCACGCGCGATGCTCTACTGCGCTACCAAGCACCGGGGTCGAGTGGGCCCCCCAACCAGGAGAAGAAGCCATGTTGGTACCCAGAAGTCAAACCCTGCCGGCCTTCCGTGGCGGCGTCGACCGCTGGCTCGACGACCTCTTCCAGAACGTCTCGGCTGTCTCGGCCGGCGTCGGATTCCCGCCGGTGAACGCGCGGGACGAAGGAACCCATTTCCTGGTCGAAGCGGAGCTTCCGGGCTTCGCAAAGAAGGACATCGAGATCTCCCTCACGGGCAGCGAGCTCCGCATCGCCGGCAGCCGCGAGGAAGAGTCCGAGAGCGACGCGAAGTATCACCTGCGCGAGCGGTATCGCGGGCGGTTCGAGCGTGTGGTCCGCTTCCCTGTGGAAATCGAAGACTCCGCGGTGGACGCGAAGTTCGAGGACGGGGTCCTCACGATCACGCTGCCGAAGTCGAAGGCCTCGCTGCCCCGCAAGATCGCGCTGAGAGGTTAACCGGGTCGAACCCCGAGAAGGAGACAGGAACAATGACCAGAACGATGAGCGAACAACGCGCCCCGGCCGAGGAGCGCTCGGCGACGTGCTTGTATCGACCGCGTGTGGACATCGTGGAACTCGAGAAGGAGTTCCGGATCGACCTGGAGATGCCGGGCGTCGCGAAGGGCGATGTGGAACTGCACTTCGAAAAGGGTACACTCCGGGTCAGCGGCAAAGGCGCTACTCGGGGGAACCCGGACCGGCCGTACGACGTTCGAGAGTACGGAGTCGGTGACTTCGAGCGCACGTTCCGCCTCGGCGACGGCATCGATCACGAGGCGATCGACGCTGAGCTGAAGGACGGCGTGCTGCGGGTTCGTTTGCCCAAGGCGAACGCCACGCTGCCGCGTCGAATCGAAGTACGCTAGTACCGGTCGGTGTGTGGACGGGCCCGAAGGAATCGATCTCGATTCCCGAGGGCCCGACGCGCTCGGCTCACTGTCAAACGGAGGCACCATGTTTTTCGACCCCGTGTATCTCTTGTTCGTCGGTCCCACGATGCTCTTGGCGATGTGGGCGCAGATGAAAGTGAAAGGCTCATACTCGAAGTGGAGCCAGGTCGCCGCGAGCTCGCGGATGACCGGCGCGCAGGCCGCTTCCCGGATGCTGCAGAGCGCGGGCGTCACGGACGTCTCGATCGAACCCGTGCAGGGTTATCTGAGCGATCACTACGATCCTCGCTCGAAGAAGCTGCGTCTGTCCCCTGGCGTATACCAGGGACAATCCGTCGCGGCGATGGGCATCGCGTGCCACGAGGCGGGTCACGCCTTGCAGCACGCGCAGGGCTACGGTGCGCTCGCGCTTCGCAACGCGATCGTGCCGGTGGCGAACATCGGATCGTGGCTCGCGTGGCCGATGATCTTCGGCGGCATGCTGCTGCAGATGCAAGGTCTCGCGCTGCTCGGCATCGTGGCGTTCAGCATGTTGGTGCTGTTCCAAATCATCACGTTGCCGGTCGAGTTCGACGCGTCGAACCGCGCGAAGCGCCAGATCCAAACGCTCGGCATCGTCCAGTCGCAGGCGGAAGCTGGCGGCGTGGCGTCCGTGCTGAACGCGGCCGCTCTCACGTACGTGGCAGCCACGATCACGGCCATCGCGACGCTCCTCTACTTCGCGCTTCGGATCGGACTCTTCGGTCGCCGGGACTAACGGCGGCGAAGTCGGCAAGGGGGCAGGACCATGGACGTAAGCAAGCTGACGCTCCGCGTGCGCGAGGCCATCGAGGCCGCGAACGGGAAGGCGCTGCGGTTCCAGCATCAGGAGATCGACGGTGAGCACGTGCTACTCGCGCTCCTCGAGCAGGAGGACGGCGTCGCGCCGCGTCTCCTCGAGCGCGCGGGCGTGCCCGTGCCGACGGCGAAGGCGCGCCTCACCGACGAGCTGAGCAAGCGTCCGCGCGTGACCGGCGGCTCCACGGAAGCCGGCAAGATCTTCGTGACGCAGCGGTTGAATCGGTTGTTCGCAAGCGCCGAAGACGAAGCGAAGAAACGGAAGGACGAGTTCGTTTCCGTGGAGCACGTGCTCCTCGCGTTCCTCGACGAAGGAAGGAAGACGCCGGCCAGCACGATCCTCGCCGACCTCGGACTCCGACGGAAGGCGTTCCTCGAGGCGCTCGACGCGGTGCGCGGTTCGCAGCGCGTCACGAGCGAAGCTCCCGAAGGCTCGTACGAGGCCCTGACGAAGTACGGGCTCGATCTCGTGGAGCTCGCGCGATCCGGAAAGCTGGACCCGGTGATCGGCCGCGACACCGAGATCCGCAGCGTGATCCGCATCCTCTCGCGCAAGACGAAGAACAACCCGGTGCTCATCGGCGAGCCGGGCGTCGGCAAGACCGCGATCGTGGAAGGGCTCGCGCAGCGCATCGTGCGCGGCGACGTGCCCGAGGGTCTCAAGGACCGCACGATCTTCGCGCTCGACATGACCGCGCTCATGGCCGGCGCGAAGTACCGCGGCGAGTTCGAGGAGCGGCTGAAGGCGGTGCTCAACGAGATCAAGTCCGCCGAAGGACGCATCCTGCTCTTCATCGACGAGGTGCACACGATCGTGGGCGCCGGCAAGACCGAGGGATCCTCGGACGCCGGCAACATGCTCAAGCCGATGCTCGCGCGCGGCGAGCTGCACTGCATCGGCGCCACCACGCTCGACGAGTACCGCAAGCACATCGAGAAGGACGCGGCGCTCGAGCGTCGCTTCCAGCCGATCATCGTGGACGCGCCGAGCGTGGAGGACACGATCTCGATCCTCCGCGGTCTCAAGGAGCGCTTCGAGGTGCACCACGGCGTGCGCATCCAGGATGGCGCGCTCGTCTCGGCCGCCGTGCTCTCGGACCGGTACATCTCCGACCGCTTCCTTCCGGACAAGGCGATCGACCTCGTGGACGAGGCGTGCGCGAGCATCCGCACCGAGATCGACTCGCTGCCCGCGGCTCTCGACGAGATCACGCGCAAGGTGATGCGGCTCTCGATCGAGGAGACGGCGCTCAAGAAGGAGAAGGACGCCGCGAGCAAGGAACGCCTGTCGGCGCTGCGCGAGGAGCTCGCGAACCTGAAGGCGGACGAGACCGCGATGCGCGCGCGCTGGGACAGCGAAAAGGCGGCGATCGCCGAGGTGCGCGAGATTCGGGAACGCATCGAGGCGGTGCGTCGCGAGATGGAAGAGGCGGAGCGCAAGTACGACCTCAACCGCGTGGCGGAGTTGCGCCACGGCACGCTGCCCACGCTCGAACGCGAACTGAAGGCGAAGGAGCGCGATCTGGAAGCGGGACGCGACCAGGGGACGCTCTTGCGCGAAGAGGTCACGGACGAAGAGATCGCCCAGGTCGTGGCGCGGTGGACGGGAATCCCCGTGACGCGGCTCGTGGAGTCGGAGCGCGAGAAGCTGCTCAAGCTCGACGAGATCTTGCACGAGCGCGTGATCGGTCAGGACGAGGCGGTTTCCACCGTGGCGGACGCCGTGATGCGCGCGCGCGCCGGACTCAAGGATCCGCGCCGTCCGATCGGCTCCTTCCTCTTCCTCGGGCCGACCGGCGTGGGCAAGACCGAACTCGCGAAGACGCTCGCGGCGGCGCTCTTCGACAGCGAGGACAGCCTCGTTCGCATCGACATGAGCGAGTACATGGAGAAGCACGCGGTGTCGCGCCTCATGGGAGCGCCTCCGGGATACGTGGGATTCGAGGAAGGCGGCCAGCTCACCGAAGCGGTGCGCCGCAAACCGTACTCGGTGCTGCTCTTCGACGAGATCGAGAAGGCGCACCCCGACGTGTTCCACGTGCTGCTGCAGCTTCTCGACGACGGGCGGCTCACCGACTCGCACGGGCGCACCGTGAGCTTCAAGAACACGGTCGTGATCCTCACGAGCAACCTCGGCTCCACCTACTTGCTCGAGGGGATCGACGAGAGCGGGACGATCCGCGAGGACGTGCGCGATCGCGTGTTCGCCGAGCTGAAGCGCAGCTTCCGGCCGGAGTTCCTGAACCGTGTGGACGACATCGTGCTCTTCAAACCGCTCACGCGCGCCGAGATCGAGAAGATCGTGGGTCTGCTCGTGGCCGAAGTGCAGGAACGGCTCCGCGAGCGCAACGTGCACCTCGACGTGACGGCGGGCGCGCAGTCGCTCCTCGCGCGCGAAGGCTACGATCCCATCTACGGGGCGCGTCCGCTCAAGCGGTTCATCCAGCACGAGGTCGAAACGGCGCTTGCGCGCAGGATCCTGCGCGGCGAGGTGCCGGACGGCTCGACCGTGACGATGACGGCCGACGGCGACGAGCTGCGCTACGAGGTGACCGCGCCAACTGACGTGCCGGTCGAGGCGGAGGTTGCAACCTAGTGCGATACCGATTCGCCGTGCGGTCTTACGGTGAGTGTGGGTCAACTGCAGATCTACTCCCGGCTTGTCGTGCGAGGGGAGTCAGATTGTGACCCGCAGGTTGGTGTTTCTCGTTGGTGCTGGGGCGAGCAGCGAGGTTTCACTACCGTTGGGCTTCGATCTCGCTTCGAGAATCGCTAGCATGCTCGACTTGACGCAACCAGGGATGCCTGAATCTCGTGGCGATTATGCGATTCACCAAGCGCTATCGCTCCACGCTCAAGCGCACGGAGTCTCGCTGGAACTGTTGGTGCGGGCGGCAAGGCGGGTTAGTGACGGAATCGTTCTCGCCCAATCCATCGATGATTTCATCGCGTCCCATCAACATGACGACGCAATCGCTTTGTGCGCCAAGATCGCTATAGTTCGGGCGATAACGGAGTCAGAAGCACGAAGTTCATTGGCCCTTCAGGCGAAGATGCATCCTCGGTTCTCGGAGATTGCAAACACGTGGTACGTACGGCTGTGGAAGATCCTAACGGAGGGTGCGGACCTCGCTGCGCTAGGAGAACGTCTCGCGAGCATCGCGTTCATAATATTCAACTATGACAGGTGCGTAGAGCACTTCTTCATCCACGCACTTCAGACCAAGTACGGCCTCGACGTCATTCAGGCGATTCAGATGTTCAGCTTGATTGAGATTCGTCACCCGTATGGTGTTGTGGGAGCGCTCCCATGGCAGAGTGGCGCACAAAACGTGCCGTTTGGCGGATCGCCCGAGTCGGACAAGCTCCTATGCCTCGCGAATAGGATCGGTTCGGTTGCGTATTGGGAAGGATACGTGGACAAGATTGCTAGGATCTCACTTGATGCGCTGCGACAGGTGGTAGCACAGTCGGAGACCCTCGTGTTCTTGGGGATGGCGTACCACCCAGGCAACCTTGCGCTAGTGTCGCCTTCACCGGCACAAACGACGGTGCGAAGATGCTTTGGCACCGCCATGGGCCTCACGGAGTCAGGTCAGGTGGACTTGAGGGCACGCTTGCGGAAGTTCGCTGGCATAGGCGCGTCAAGAGTCGATAGTGTTGGGCTCTACGATGCAACGTGCGGTGAGATGGTGCAGACTTTGGGTCGCGCGCTCGTGAGCTAAGCTAGCCGCCGGGCCAGGACAAGCGGGTGAGTCGACGCTCGAGGTCGTGGACGTAGTCAGCTAGATCGGCCGCGTTCAAGCCTCCGGGAATCCGCGCGTCTGCGCCGATGCGAATCTGGGACAGGATCCACGCGAGCTGCGCGGGGGACATCGATCCATCCTTGCGCCCGGCGAGCTGCATCGCGGACTCGAGCGGCGTTCCCGCCTTCTCCAGATGGTACGTATCCACGAGATCGCGAATCTCCGCACGGGAGAGCAGGGCGCGGAGTTTGTTGGCGAGAATCTCTTCGGGGGGATCCACGAGGATCACGCCGTGCCGAGTCTTGGGCTTGCCCTGCGGGGTCGAGTCGTGAACCAGATCGACGATCACCGCTTCGTCTGCGCGCCGCAGCAAACGACGACGGAACGTAGGGGAGGTCTGGATCGCCTCCACCTCGGCCTTCAGCTCGACAGCGGCGTCGCGGAGCGCCGCCTCCCCCTCGTCGAGAACTGGCGCCGTCGTGAAAAGATCGAGGTCCTCGGTCGTTCGGTGACCGAGGTAATAGCCTACGAGAGCGGCTCCGCCCGTCAAAAAGAACCGGGATTCGCGCCGAAAGAATGCGTGTAGGATCGCGTTCTGCAAGGGGCTAAGCTGGCTCGTCACGGATCAGCCCTTGTTCCCGCCATCGCCTCAGGAGGTACTCCCAGAACGCTCGCCGCCGGCCCAGGTGGCGCGAGAGCGCGTCCCACTCAACGGCGACATCATTCGGCGTGGTAAAACGCCAGACGTCAGGGTCGCGGGCCTCACGGAGAATCTTCCCCAGCAGACGCGTTCTCTCCGCGTGAGACGCGGTTCGGAGTCGCGTGCGCAACTCGGCGACGGTCATGGGATCGTCCCAGAGGAAGTACGGAACGGCATCGTCGCGGTCGAGATCCGTGGTCAGAGTCATCCCGATCCTCCCTCCGGAGCGTAGCACGGCGCACCGACTTTGACGTCGAGATAGGGCGCGAGGCTCCCGATCGACCGCAGCTTGCGACGCGCTTCCGCCCGTGCGATCCTCGGCCGCCATGGGATACCTCAAGGAAAAGTCCTCGTACCGCCCGAAGCGCCACGAGACCGTGCTCGCGTGGGTGTTCACGGTTGCGTCCGGCGCCGCGCTCGCGTGGGTGCTCCTGCGCGACACCGGGTTCCTCGGTCCGTGAAGTCCGTCATCCTTGGAACGGCGGGCCACATCGATCACGGCAAGACCGCGCTCGTGAAGGCGCTCACGGGCGTGGACACGGATCGGCTCGAAGAGGAACGCCGCCGGGGCATCTCGATCGAGCTCGGCTTCGCGCGGCTCGTGGTCGGTGACGTGCGGTTCGGCATCGTGGACGTGCCGGGTCACGAGCGGTTCGTGAAGAACATGCTCGCGGGCGCGGGCGGCATCGACCTCGTGGTGCTCGTGGTGGCGGCCGACGAAGGCGTGATGCCGCAGACGCGCGAGCACCTCGACATCCTCGACTTCCTGGGCGTCACGCACGGGCTCGTGGTGCTCACGAAGCGCGACCTCGTGGACGAGGAGTCCTGCGAGATCGCGCAGCTCGACGCACAGGAGGCGGTCGAGGGCACCACGCTCGGAGGCGCGACCGTGGTGCCGGTGTCGTCGGTCACGGGCGAGGGGCTTCCCGAGCTGAAGCAGGAGTTGGTGCGCCTCGCGTCGCTCGTTCCCGCGCGGAGCGCCGAGGGACCGTACCGGTTGCCGGTGGATCGCGTGTTCGTGATGGAGGGATTCGGCACCGTCGTCACGGGAACGAGCATCGCGGGACGCGTGCAGGTGGGCGATCGGCTGGAGCTCTTGCCGTCGCGGAAGACCGTGCGCGTGCGCCGCGTGCAGGTGCACGGCAAGGACGCGGACGAGGCGGAGGCGGGGCAGCGCACGGCACTCGCGATCCACGGCGTGTCGAAGGAAGAGGTGGAGCGCGGTGAGCAGCTCGTCACGCCGGGTTCGCTCACGGAATCGTCGATGGTCGACGTGCGCGTGCGCGTGTCGCCGCGGTGGGTGCGGCCGCTCAAGAATCGTGAGCGGGTGCGCGTGCACCTCGCGTCGTCGGAGGATCTAGCGCGCATCGTGCTGCTGGACCGCGACGAGCTTGCGCCCGGCGAGGATTGCCTTGCGCAACTGCGCATGGAGACGCCGCTCGTGCCCGCACTCGGCGACCGGTTCGTGCTGCGTTCGTACTCGCCGCTGCACACGATGGCGGGCGGCACGATCGTGGACCCGCATCCCACGAAGCACCGCAGGTATCGTCCGGCCGAACTCGAGGCGATCGAGAAGCGCGAAGGCGGCGGTTCGATCGCGCTGCTCCGCGAAGCGGCGACCGAGGGCGGGCTCGCCGGTGTGAAGCCGAAGGATCTCGTGAAGGCCACGTCGCTGAGTGCCGCGGAGCTGGACGAGGCGATCGCGGAGGAGGCGGCGGC